>Ga0315542_1000472_pt1 | contig 25191 bp, 24 predicted proteins | sample SalMarSW160120MG_FD_202541 | JGI IMG/M metagenome (GOLD analysis project Ga0315542, IMG submission 202541) | Salt marsh sediment microbial communities from the Plum Island Ecosystem LTER, Massachusetts, United States - Salt Marsh Sediment SW1601-20 ... | reverse complement strand
AAATATGCCGACCGTAACATCTATGAGCAATGAATCTGTTGTGATGACCTATCAACACTTCTTCAGGATCCAGCAATGTTTCTCCAACAAGATCGGGTGTAAGCCTCCATTTGGTCATCCGTTCCATAGCATGAGTCATGAACAGAATCGTAGCTTGTTTGTCCTTTTCTTTAAACGTAAATAGCGTGCCCTTTGAATGGGTTTCCTTGTTAACGATACCAGGTTTCAATGTCAACACCTCGCGCCCTCATCTGTTTTCCATTCTTGGCCCCTTTTGCGCCTTGCAGCCATTAATCTGCGTCAATCAGCGAAATCTGCGGATTGAATTTCTGAGACCTTTGAAAAATGCTCAATTTCGTTCAAGATCAAGGCGCGTGAGGATTTTAACCACAGGAATATATTGAATATTTCGAGGATTAAAATCTGAACGCAACGCAGAGTTTGGGCGAAAGGGGACGTTTTGCAAAGGTCTCACTCTATTGTCAGAGGATTACGTATTTTTCAAAACTACTGACCCCTGACCGCTCAAAACGAACCGAAGGCTAACCGCTTTGTTACTCAAAGTCAAGTCAAGAAATAAAGACTGAATCAAGTTCATCCTGGATGTATTTGAGCCGGTCGATCTCATCCTCTCCGATGGTTTTGTCCATTTCACCGGACTTTACCCTTTTCTTCAGCGCCTTGAGTTCATTTTCCAGATCGATGATGGTGTTTATCATGGGGGTCTTCATATCTGCCGCTTCTGCCTCTGCCGGCGGCTTTTCTGAGACAATCTCTTTCGGCTTGAGGATAAGCCTCTCCTTCCACCTCGGGATATGAGCAATTAGATTGAGCCTTTCATGGATTTTCTCTGCCAGGGCCTCGCTGGCAGTCGCCTCTCCATGAACCACAAAAACCTTGGGATTCGATTCAAAATGAGAGACCCACTCAAGGAGATCTCCTTGATCCGCATGGGCTGAAAAACCGCCGATGGTAAATACCTTTGCTCTAACAGCCACATTCTCTCTGAATATCTTGACCTGTTTTGCCCCGTCAACGATCTTCCGGCCGGTAGTCCCTTTTGCCTGAAATCCGACAATCACAATGCTTGCACCGTCTCTCCAGAGATTATGCTTCAGATGGTGCTTTATCCGTCCGGCGGTGCACATACCACTCGCGGCAATAATAATAGCAGATCCTGGCTTCTCGTTGATGGCCATGGACTCTCTCGTGGTAGGCGTGAACCGGATATTGGGCATGCTAAAGGGGTCATAGCCTGAGTCAACGATGGCCTTTGCCTCTTCATCGTAGTATTTTTTATTTCGTCTGAAGATCTCAGTGGCCTTGATAGCCAGGGGGCTGTCCAAGTATATGGGGATATCCGGAATAAGACCGTCACGCAGGAATTCACCAAGGATATAGAGTATTTCCTGAGTCCTTTCCACGGCAAAGGCCGGAATTATAATCTTTTCCCCAAGAGATATACTGTAATGAATGGCATCAATTAGCTCCTTTTTGCTCCCCTCGAAGTCACGATGCAGGCGGTTGCCGTAAGTAGACTCAACAAACAGGTAATTGGCATCAAAGATCTCATGGGGGTCCCTGACAATTAACTGGTCCTTCTTTCCCAAATCCCCGGAAAAAACGATCTTAAGTGTTTCCTCCCCTTCTTCCACCCACAACTCTAAGATGGAAGAGCCTAAGATGTGCCCTGCATTCCTGAGCCGGGCCTTCATGCCAGGCTCAACCGTGACAATATTATCCCTCTCCATGGGACTCAGGAGTTTCAGACTTGCCTCCGCATCCTCTGTGGTATAGAGGGGGGTTACGTCCCTTTTCGCCTGTCGTTTATTCTTACGCGTCTGCCACTCTGCGTCCATCTCCTGTATGTGGGCCGCATCCAAAAGCATAATCTCACAGAGTTCCGCTGTTGGTGGGGATGTGACGATCTTTCCCTTGAACCCATCCTTCACTAATTTTGGAATCCGACCACTGTGATCGACATGGGCGTGGGTCAGGAAAAGGGTCTGAATTTCCCCTGGATCAAAGCCCCACTCCTCCCAGTTGCGGCTCTCCATCTGCCTTCCGCCCTGAAAAAGCCCACAGTCCACAAGTATCTTCCTGTTATGAGCCGATTCCACGAGGTAGCAAGATCCTGTCACTGACCCTGCTCCGCCAAGACATGTTATCCTAATCATATTGATCTCCTTTCACTGGTCAATCATCAATCCAAAACCGGATGTCGATATTTCTTTCCCAAATAGTTCTTAGCCACAAGGGTGTCGCTATCCTTTTCCACCACGTATTCAGGCAGGAGCAGGATCTTCCCTCCCCCGCCCAAGAGATCAACGGCAAAATGGGGCACGCACAGACCGGATGTGTGCCCCTGAAGGGAAGCCATGATCTCAAGCCCCTTGTTGAGGGGGGTCCAGAAGTGAGAAGTTCCTCTTGCAGGATCTGCCTGAAACAGATAATAGGGCCGGACCCTGATTGTCAAGAGTTTATGCATCAACGTCCTGATTATCCCGGTGCTATCATTAACCCCTCTCAGGAGCACGGTCTGGCAGCCCAAGGGGATACCCGCATCGGCCAATCTATTGCACGCCAAGGACGCCTCAGGGGTAATCTCATCAGGATGATTAAAGTGGGTATTGATATAAAGCGGCTGAAAGCTCCCTAACATTTTAGCCAATTGCGGGGTGATCCTCTGGGGGAGAGTGCAGGGGACCCTCGTACCGATCCGTATAATCTCTACATGGGTCATGGATCTCAGGTCCCGCAAGATGTTGAAGAGTTTCCTGTTTTCTAAAAGGAGAGGGTCCCCCCCTGATAGTAGTACATCCCTGATCTCCCTGTGACCCCTGATATAGGCAAGCCCCTCCCTGATCGAGGATCCGGTCACCATGGAGGAACGGCCGACCTTTCTCTTACGGTTGCAAAACCGGCAGTACATGGCGCAACAAGAGGATATGAGAAACACGACGCGATCCGGATACCTGTGGGTCAAACCCGGGACCGGGGAGCATCCCTCCTCATTCAGGGGATCATCAAAACCCGCTTCATTATGGATTTCCCTATGATCCGGGACGCACTGTCTGTAAATGGGGTCATCTTTCTCTTTTATCAGGTCCAGATAGTACGGGTTGATGCGCATCGGATATCGGGCAACCACCTCTTGAAGAAGGGCTCTGTCAATTTCAATAGATGTTGGCAGGGCATCAGGGGTGGTGATGCTTTGACAAAGGATCTGTTTCCATGATGCGCCCCCCCGGTAATCCATATCCCCGGCCTTCAAGAGGAGACCTTCTTCCCTGAAAGGATATCATGACCCTTAGGTCCGCAGTTGAAAATGAGATCAAAGACCGAGAGGTTAGGAATGAACTGACCCCATAGTTGAGGATAGACCGGTGGGCGGGCATTGAACAACTTGAGACTAATATCTGCCTTTTCAAATGCCTCCTGGTCAAGATATTTTTTGGCCCCGCTCTGTGCTAAAAACTGCGTGGCCCCGAGTTTCTTGCATATTTCTACAGAGAGCCGGGGCTCACCTGTTTCAATTTGGAGCTTTGATAATAATTTAATTTTGGTCGGAATTCGAAGGTGCTTCATCAGGTACTCGACAATTTTCAGATTCAGGTCAATGAGTTTCTCGAATCTTTCAGAGAAAATTTTCTCTAAGAAGGTCACATGGTCCTCAAAAAAAGGGGCGTTTGCGTAGGCACTCTTTAAACTGGCCAAATGCTTTCTTGCCCAACGACCCTCGTGGCAGATCCTTACCTCATTGATTCTTTGCAGCCCAAATCCTTTTTTCCACACTGGAATAGTCATCCAGAGGGTGCCCTGGTCATTCTTAAAACGGTTTCTTGTAAGCCAGGTGGTAGCTCTGGGAAACTGAACCCGATCCATTATAATAAGCAGATCAGAACGGAGGGCCTTGGCAAAAAAACCGGAGAAAGGGGCAAAATATGGCTGGTAGGCGGATATGATCATGGTCAATGAGGCAAGTTTACCTTGTGAAATGCACAACCTATTTCCCAATCTTAATCATAATCATAATCCTGCTCGCATCTTCTCAATATCCCACAGATAAAACCTGAACAGGCAAAGTCCTGTTAGGAATTTGGGCGTAAGCCCTTTATACTGCCACTGAATATTGAAGATTTAATCCTGCTCAAATTCAAAATGATTACGATTACGATTAAGAATCCAAGAACGATTTTCAAACACATCAGATGGTCGTTTTGCCTGATCCTATCTGTCGTAAAGAAGCGCGGCCAATTCTGATAATCCAAGCCCTTCAAGTACCTCCCTTTCCGGTACCCCCTCTTCATTGAGACCCCTGAGTTCATAGAACTCTTTTAACATCAGATCCATGTCAGGAATGCTTCCCTCTGTGGGACCCGTGTCCATGATGGTCATGAGCCTCTTTGGTAAAACATCATGCTCTGCCCTGACCCCGAACAGGTTGGATAAACCCCGCTTTATGTACCAGATTCTCCGCCCTGATTGCATCACCTCGTCAAGAGTGTAGTCAAATCCCGTAACATGTCTTACCATATCCACCGCCTGGGTGGCATTCAGTATCATCGCGCCTAAGTTACAGAACCCGGCACAGTGGGAGAAGAATATTCCAAAATCCTCACACGCAACATTCAATTTCGCCTTGCCCTCGCTGCTCATTCCTATTATTTCATCTGCTAATTCCGGGATCTCGGGCAGATACATGCCGCCTCCCTCCACCGGAAAAACGAGGCTGGCCATATGACATGCCCCCCTGGCCGAAACCGCATATGCCAGACCGTGACCGTGCGCCCCCCTGGGATCATGCATGGGGGCTTCAAGGGCTTTAACCGTGGTCAGGAAGTCGGGGGAGTTACCACCGATCTGTTCCGCTGCTTTAGCGCTCCCCCCGGACAGGATCGAACCAATCCCCTCCCTCTTCCCTATCTTTTCCACCATGGCGACAATCGCCTCTGAATTGCCCCATGTAAGATTTAGACCATCGGTATCTTTTTCAGTGATCAGCCCGTTTTCAAAGCACTCCATGGCAAAGGCGATGGTGGAGCCGCACGTGATGGTATCCATACCGTAGCGATTGCAGATATCATTCGCCTTGCCGATGGATTCCAGACTGGAGTTCAGGCACATGGTCCCAAAGGTGGCGATGGTTTCATATTCGGGGCCAGGCCCTTTGTCAAACCTGAATGCTCCCTCCTTAACCTCTGCCTCTCTCTTACACGCTACCCCGCATGCATAGCATGTCCTGTTACCTGTCAGGATCTTTTCCTCGTACTCTATGGGTCCTATCTCGTCAAAGAGATCCCACTCGCTCTGCTGCCAGTTCTTCATGGGGATATCGCCCGATATAATCCCTATATCCATATGTGATGCGGTGCCAAAGGCACGCAATCCTTCAATGGAAATATTCCCGTCATAAAGTTCCTTGAGTTCTGCACGTAGATCATCAAATCTGTTAGAATATCCCACCTCAAGCTTTCCGGTTCCCCTGACAAAGATCGCCTTGAGCTTTTTTGCACCCCATACGGCGCCTAATCCGGTGCGTCCGGCCACGTGCCCCTTGTTGTTGGCGATGGACGCGAATCTCACAAGATTCTCGCCGGCAGGGCCTATTGCAAAGACCTGGCCCGACTTTTTAGACGCCCCCTTATGATCTGAGATCATCTCATCGTTAACAGTGTAGGTGTCCATCCCCCAGTACCTCTCCGCGTCCCTTATCTCGACCTTTGCGTCTTCGATATAGAGGTAGGTAGGACTGGTCGCCGCACCCGTGATCACTATGCCGTCATAGCCCGCGAATTTCAGTTGCGCGCCGAAGAAACCGCCGATGTTGCAATCACCCCACAGTCCGGTGAGAGGGGATCTTGCTCCGACAGTCCATCTGGCCACGGCATTTGTTTTCATACCGGTTAATGGGCCGGTCATCAGGACAAAGGGATTGTCTGCGGAAAGGGGATCGAAGTCGGGCTTCCCCTTTATGAGATCGAGATAGATCTTAGTCCCAAATCCCAGACCACCGATATATTCCCGAGCGAATTTCAAATCCAAGGGCCTTGCTTCAATATTCCCGGATGTCAGGTCAACATAAAGTATACTTCCTGCATAACCGCCCATATGGGATACCTCCTAATGAATATTATATTCCCCATAGCCGTTTTCATCGAGATACTTGGGATACATGGCATAGGTGGGCTTTATGGCGGGTAACAGCTTTAAGATCTTGGGAATCGGCCCCTTTGCCACCATCTGCTTCCTTGTCAGGGCAGCCATCAAGTTGACCTTGCCAAACCAGAACTTGTGGGCGATATCCGCGCTCATAGACATATTCACCTGGGCCTTTGTTTCGGTATCCCCGGTCCTTACATCAATTTCATCGCCCGAACAGTCGACCACTATCACCACGTCGGGATCCGTATAACTGAACCGGATGACCAATTTTGAGGCCAGCAGTTTTTGGGCAACTTCTGGCGTCTCACCCACTCGCCTGAAAAAACCGGCAAGCACCTCTTCAAACTTTTCAGAGCTTTCAAAAAGTCCCATCTCTTCCCCCGTTCCTATAAATAGTTTTTAATATGCGTTCTTAAGATGAACCAATATCTCCTCAGCAACAACCTCTCGCGGGTTATAAAAGCTGGTACCATCCATAACCGCTGCCTCAGCAATTTCCGGCAGCCGTTCCTCGGGGACCCCCACGTCTCTGAGCCTTAAGGGCAAAGCGCCCATCTCGTTCAACTTGCGGGTCAATCTCCTAATGGATTCGATGGCCTTCTTAGCCCGATCATCAGGTGATAGCCCGGACACCTCCTCACCCATGACAGGCGCAAGCCTTGCCAATTTCTCCGTGATCTCCTCAAAATTGTACTCCAGGCCGTGGGGCAGGAGTATGCCGTTGGCAATTCCGTGCGGCACCTGGCAGATGCCTCCGGCCGCATGGGCCATGCCATGCACGCATCCCACCATTGAATGGGAAAAGGCAATGCCGGCCATGGCCGAAGCCACCAGGAGACTCCCTCGAGCCTCCATATCGCTCCCATCCTGGGTGGCCTTCACAATGTTTCTAAAGATCAGCTCGATGGCGCCTGATGCCAAGGCATCGGAAACGGGCGACCATTGCAGGCCCACATAGGCCTCCACTGCATGGGTCATCGCGTCCATGGCCGTAGATGCCGTGAGCCTTGGTGGCATTGAAGCAGTCATCTCAGGATCGAGGACAGCCAGATCGGGGAGTAGGAATTTATCGGTAAACGCCATCTTCACACTATTCTCCTCATCATAGATAACCGCTGCCATGGTTACCTCGCTCCCGGTGCCGGCAGTAGTTGGTATTGCAACCAGAGGGTTAAGCGGTTTTGTCAGGGTCTGGGCGCCGGAGTGGTCCTCGACGAGATTGCCCCCCTCACAGATCAAGATGTTGGCGGCCTTGGCCGTATCAATTACACTTCCCCCGCCTACGGCAATCAACCCTTCAGCACCGGATGTCTTAACCTGTTCAGCGCATGCGTTGACCGCCTTTACCTCAGAATTCGGAGGCACATCCAGAAAGACCCCGGTAACCTGGATACCCGTGGATTCAAGCCCGTCCACCACCCTTTTCACCAGACCGAGGTCACTGATGACCTTATCGGATACAATGAAGTATTTCGATGCCCCCAAAAGGTTAAGCTCGGCCTTGAAGTCCGAGGCAATGCCCGGGCTGTACACCACCTTGGTCGGGTTGTAAAACTCGAAGAATTCCGGAATCATGACAGTTCTCCTTGTGTGAGATCAGCAAAAATGAATTTCAATGAGATTTTTATCATCCACAGTGTGATGTGTCAACAAATGGATTGATCATGTTACCTGGAGATTCCGGGGGGGGAGGCGTTCAGGAGCCAATTCATTTTGACATATTGATCATTCATGGTAATCTACAGAAGCTTCACCTCAAACCTACGAGGCTACGCGATGCAGGATACTTGATGCTGGATACTTGATGCTGGATGCTTGATGCTGGTCGAAGATCCCGTCTTTAGCGGGGATAAAGACCTGGCATTCATATTGGCCCAGAACATCATCAGTTAAATAGTTCTCATGTGTCTTATTAAAATGGAACAGAATTCCTTATTCCATCCAGTATCCAAAGACCAGTATCCAGTATCTGCTCGCAAAAGGCACCACAAGATGTAGAAACTTGACGTAAATTTTAAGATCTTGGTCTATGTAGACAGATAGTCAAATCTGCAGGAGGTAGATTTTTTGGTTTTCCTTATAATCATTTTGGGTATTCTAATCGGAGAATATCTATTAAACCTGATCATCGACACCAAAAATGTGCGGTATTTGAGAACCGACCTGCCCGAGGAGTTCTCAGGCTATTATGACAGAGAGAAATACACGAAATCCCAGGAATACCTCAAAGAAAACACCCGCTTCGGGCTTATAACCGATTCCATTGCGACCCCTGTTACCATCGCCTTTATTCTAATTGGGGGATTCAATCTAACTGATCAGTTTGCCCGGAGCTTCCACCTCGGTCCCATTCCAACCGGCCTTATATTTGCCGGCGTGCTCATGCTTGCTTCCCAGCTAATATCAATACCCTTTTCCATATACAGCACATTTGTCATTGAAGAGAAATATGGTTTCAATAAGACAACGCCTAAAACCTTTGTGTTTGACATCCTTAAGACCTGGGTCCTGGCAGCCGTTATCGGGGGCATCCTGTTTTCAGTTGTGTTGTGGTTTTTTGAGGAGGCGGGTCCATGGGCCTGGGTCTATTGCTGGACTGCGGTGACCCTGTTTCAGGTGTTTCTACTCTTTGTCGCCCCCGTCGTTATAATGCCTATCTTTAACAAATTTACGCCCTTAGAGGATGGCGAACTAAGGGCGGCCATTGAAGGGTATGCAAAAAAACAGGATTTCAAGTTGAAAGGCGTATTTACCATGGATGGCTCAAGACGTTCCACCAAGTCGAATGCCTTCTTCACCGGATTTGGCAGGTTCAGAAGGATTGTCCTTTTTGACACCCTCATTGAAAAACAGACAAAGGACGAACTCGTCTCGGTCCTCGCCCACGAGATGGGGCATTACAAGAAAAAGCACATACTGAAATCGATCGTGATTTCTATCCTCACCACCGGATTGATGTTTTATATCCTCTCCATTTTCATAAACAACAGGGAGTTGTTTGCGGCATTTCAGATGCAGTATATCTCTATTTACGCAAGCCTCTTTTTTTTCGGGTTTCTTTATGCCCCAATAGATATGATCCTATCTGTTTTCGGGAACATGCTCTCTCGCAGGCACGAATACGAAGCAGATGTCTATGCGGTTGCCACCTACCGGAAACCCCAGTCCATGATTACAGCATTAAAAAAGCTGAGTGTCGACAACCTTTCAAATTTGACGCCCCATCCCCTAAAGGTATTCCTGACCTACAGCCATCCCCCCGTCCTCAATCGAATCCGGGCGATCCGGAGACTCCGGGAGTAGGCAAAAAACGCAGAGGCCGGAGGCCAAAGGTCAGATGTCAGAAAAACGAAAGACCAGTATCCAGTATCCAGTATCGAGTATCCAGTATCCAGTATCGAGTATCCAGTATCCAATTTGACAACTGACAAAAAAAAGGTTATTCAACACCGTACGGATTTTGCAGAATAACCAGGAGGCTGTCCGAGATTGCTTTCATCTTCAAATCCGCAATCCGCAATCGTGCCTGAACAGGGTTTTCGTTCAGGCACTAACTAACCTCAGATGGATAAGCTATGGGAAAAACAGCGCTGATTTTCGGCATTTCCGGACAGGACGGATCGTACCTGTCAAGATTGCTGCTGACAAAGGGCTACAGGGTTGCCGGCTCCTCCCGGGATGCACAGATGTCTCGTTTTTCAAATCTGATTCATCTGGGGATCAGGGACCAGGTGGAGGTCCAATCAGCCTCTTTGAACGATTTCCGCAGCGTACTACAGGTCCTCAAGAAGGTCCGGCCGGACGAGGTCTACAACCTCGCCGGACAGAGTTCGGTTGGGCTTTCCTTTGACCAGCCGGTTGAGTCATTTGAGAGCATCAGTATCGGGACGCTAAATCTCTTGGAGGCGATAAGGTTCTTAGAGGCGCCAATCAAGATCTATAATGCGGGTTCCAGCGAGTGTTTTGGCAACACAGATGGTCACCCCGCAGACGAGCTTACACCATTTCGGCCCAGGAGCCCCTATGCTGTTGCCAAGGCAGCCGCCTTCTGGCAGATGGCAAACTACCGTGAGGCCTATGGGCTCTTTGCCTGCTCAGGACTCCTCTTCAACCATGAGTCACCTCTCAGGCCCCAAAGGTTCGTGACCCGAAAGATAGTGACTGCCGCCTGCCGCATTGCGGCAGGAATGAATGAGAAACTCGAGCTCGGGAATATATCTGTTGAGAGGGACTGGGGCTGGGCCCCCGAATATGTGGAGGCCATGTGGCTCATGCTTCAGCAGGACAACCCTGATGATTATGTAATAGCCACTGGAGAGACCAACCGATTGGAGGATTTCGTCGATGGGGTCTTCACGTCTCTTGGTCTGAATTGGCGAGAGCACGTAAGAACAACAAGGGATCTTTTACGGCCCACAGATATCCTTACCGTCAGGGCAAATCCGGGCAAGGCAGCACGCGAATTAGGATGGAAGGCGAGGAATAAGATGCGGGATGTGGCAAGGATGATGGTGAAAGAGGAAAAGGCAACCTTCGAATCCCGCTGAAAGCGGGAAACCTTTGAACCCGTGAACGGTACAGAGAAGGATGGGAAAAACTATGAGAAAGGCGCTTATTACCGGCATTACAGGGCAGGATGGGGCTTACTTAGCCGAGTTTTTACTTAAAAAGGGTTACGAGGTCCATGGCATTAAACGGAGGGCCTCACTCTTCAACACAGACAGGATTGACCACCTCTACCAGGATCCGCACGAATCTGAAAGAACATTTTTACTGCACTACGGCGATCTGACCGATTCCACCAATCTCATCAGGATTATCCAGCAGGTACAGCCCGATGAAATATATAACCTTGCGGCACAAAGCCACGTTAAGGTCTCTTTCGAGACCCCGGAATACACGGCCAATGCTGATGCCTTAGGGGCGCTTCGCCTGCTCGAAGCTATCCGTATCTTGGGATTAGAAAAAAAGACCAGGTTTTACCAGGCATCCACCTCCGAGCTCTACGGTTTAGTCCGGGAGACGCCCCAAAACGAGCAGACCCCCTTCTATCCCAGGTCTCCCTATGCTGTGGCCAAACTGTATGCCTACTGGATAACGGTCAACTACAGGGAGGCTTACGGTCTTTTCGGATGCAACGGGATTCTGTTTAACCACGAATCCCCCCTGCGGGGGGAGACATTCGTCACTCGGAAGATTACAAGGGGCTTAGCGAGAATCAAGCTTGGGTTTCAGAATGTACTTTTCTTGGGGAACCTCGATGGAAAGAGGGATTGGGGCCATGCGCGTGATTATGTTGAGCTAATGTGGCTTATGCTCCAGCAGAAAAAACCAAAGGACTACGTCATTGCAACGGGGAGGCAGTTTTCCGTGCGGGAGTTCGTAAGTGTTGCAGGGCAGGAACTCGGTTTTGATATTCGCTGGGAAGGGGAAGGCGTGGAGGAAAAGGGATACGATAAAAAAACAGACCGGTGCATCGTGGCGGTTGACCCCAGATATTTTAGACCAACTGAAGTGGATGCCCTTTTAGGCGACTCAAGCCTTGCAAGAGAAGAGCTTGGTTGGGAGCCCAAGATCTCCTTTGAAGAGATGATCGCCGAAATGGTTGCCCACGACCTCCGGGAGGCGGAGCGGGATCTGCTCTGTCGCAGGGAGGGTTTTTTTGTACCAAACGGCATCGAATAGCCATATTGATGAACTGCTGAAATATTTCTTGACACTCAATGCTCTGACTGATATAAGAATTAGTTTTAGTCTAATTAGTGCCCGACCGAAAATCACGCCTTGGCGTGATTCAGGCACTAACTCCTTGTCCCCCTGGATCGATCTGCAAGGCCCAATTCGCGGCTCTTCGGTTTAGAGGGACCAAAAAAATCCTGATCCGGAAAAAGGCCGAAGGGAGAGAACAAGAATGAGATATTATGAAACCCTCTATATCATTAATCCGGACTTGCCCGAAGATGGTTATCGCGAGGTAGTGACCAAGTTCACCAGTCTTGTTGAAAAATACAAGGGCGTGGTTACCAAGGTTGATGAATGGGGAATAAAAACATTAGCCTATGAAGTGAAGAAATTTAACAGAGGCTCTTATGTGCTCTTACAGTATTGCGGTGAACCGGGCATTACGGCGGAACTTAAGAGGGAGATGAGCTTAGATGATAGGCTCCTCAAGTATCAGACGATCAAGCTGAAGGATAATGCTGATCCTGAGGCTTTGAAGGCCGAGGTAGATGACGGAAAGGTAGAGGTCGAAGGAGTAGCGGAGGCTGCGGAAGAAACAAGCGCAGAAAACGAGGGTGAAAATGGCATATAATAGAACGTATAATAGAAGCGAAAATGATAATAAGGATAGGGAAAACAGGGGTAGATTCAAGAGAACCTATCATAGAAGAAAGGTATGCAAGTTCTGTGCGGACAGCAGTCTTAGCATCGATTATAAGGATATCAAGATTATCAGGTATTTTACCACTGAACGGGGTAAAATTACACCGTCCAGAATTTCCGGCAACTGCGCCAAACACCAACGGATGTTGGCAGTAGCCATTAATAGGGCCAGAAATATCGCCTTATTGCCATTTACAACATCTATTGTAAAATGACCTTAAGTCCCTGGAAACATCCCGAAATTGGCTTCTCGTATGTTGGGGGCTTTTGCTGTTCCTGAAATCCCATGAAAACGACTGATTTACTGGGGTGTGTTGGTGGGGCTGCATCTCTTTTAATGGCGTCCGCCCTAATCCCGTTTATCGGCCCCTTTTTCAGCCTGCTGACACCCTTGCCATTCCTCTATTATTCCACCAGACTGGGCCTTTATCAGGGGATTAAGCTTGCCGCAGTCGCCGTCTGCATTATTGGCCTTATTGCCCACTTTGCAGGTTATTCGCAGATCACCCTTTTGGCCTTTGAATTCAGCCTGATAGGGATAGGGCTCTCTGAGCTTTTCAGGAGGAACTTCAGCCTCGGTTATACCATATTTTTTGCAATTCTCTTTATGCTGCTTCTCGGCTTAGCGATGCTCTTCATAATTGGTCTTTCAAGAAATATGGGTCCCATAGAGATGGTCCTCAACTATTTGGGGAGCCAGTTGAGCGCCACAATCAAGGCCTACGAGGAAGCAAATGTGGCCAATCAGAATGCCATCGAGTTGAAGGCATACGCAAAGGCGTTCATGGCCACTATTTCACAGATCTATCCCTCCCTTATGATTGTCGGGGCAGGATTTGCGCTCTGGCTTAATGTTGTTATCGCCAAACCATTATTTAAGCTGCGAAACCTTTCATATCCTGACTTTATCCCTATGGATCGTTGGCAGGCTCCTGACAATCTGGTATGGGGTCTGATTGTTGCAGGTTTCGCTTTATTTTTATCGTCAGGGAATATAGAATTCTTGGCCATAAACGCCCTGATTGTTATATTAGCCATTTATTTATTTCATGGTTTAGCCATCGTTGTGTTTTTCTTGAACAAATACAATGTTCCCACCTGGATCAGGCTCGGCATCTACTTTTTAATAATGGTGCAACAGCTTTTTTTTGCCGTGCTAATCCTTGCAGGTATCTTCGATCAATGGGTTGATTTCAGGAAAATTCATAGGAGAGCGGCTAACAGATCTACGTGAGACCTTTGAAAAATGCTCAATTTCGAAGTCTGCGCTTATCTGGTCAAGGTCAAGGAAGGCACAAATTTGAACCACAGGAATACATTGAGTATTTCGAGGATTGAAATTTGAGTCTGACGCAGAGATTGAGTGAAATGGGGCGTTTTTCAATGGTCTCTACGTGACGGAGGAGATATACCAATGGAAGTAATTTTGCGACAGGATGTGAATGAGTTAGGCCTGGAAGGGGATATTGTGGATGTTGCCAACGGTTACGCGCGTAACTATTTGGTCCCGAATGAGATTGCCCTTGAAGCCACACCACAGAACAGAAAGGCCCTTGAACTTCAAAGTAAAAAGATTGAACTCAAGAGACTCAAGGGCAGACAGGATGCCGAAAAAGTCAAGGAAGAGCTGGAAGGAGTTGTGGTAAGCTTTTCACAGAAGGCGGGTGAAGAAGGGAAACTGTACGGTTCAGTTACCACCATGGACATTGCTTCCCGGCTCGAAGCCCAGGGAATTGAAATAGACAGGCGGAAAATAGTCTTGGAGAAGCCCATAAAAACCTTAGGAGAGCATGAGGTATCCATCAAGATCTATCCTGAAGTAACAGGTTCGATAAAAGTAGTAGTAAGCGCTCAAGAGGAGAAAAAGGACGAAACGAATTAAGGGATTTTCGCGTCGCTCCAACAATCGTCAATCGTCAATCGTCAATCCTGATATATGTCTCAAGCAAAAGAGAAAAAGCCTCTTTCTTACCTGAAGGTCCCACCTCATAATATTGAGGCTGAACAGGCCATATTGGGCGGCATATTAATGAATAATGATGCCATCAACCAGGTTATGGACGTCCTCTCGCATGAGGATTTCTACCGGGAAGCTCACGTTGCGCTTTTTGATGGCATGGTCCAGTTGTTTAATCGCGGCGAACCGATAGATATTATCACCCTGTCCCAAGTCCTTAACAAGAAGAATAAACTGGAAAAGGTGGGGGGTACCGATTATTTAGCCCTCTTAGTCCAGGCGGTCTCCACTTCTGCCGGGATTGTTTACCACGCCGAGATCGTCAGGAATTTGGCCGTTCGGAGGAGGTTGATCACTCAATGTTCGGTAATTTCCGAACTGTGCTTTCAGGATAGGGAGAGCACCGAGGATCTCCTTGAGGCGGCAGAGCAGTCTATATTTGATATTGCTGAGGACCAGATCAGAGAAGGGCTTGAGAGCCTGAAGCAGATCATTGACGGGAGTTTCAAAAAACTTGAGAGCGCGGCCGAATTTGAAGGCTACGTGACTGGCGTCCCGACCGGCTTTGAGCAGTTCGACCGTTTAACCGCCGGGCTGCAACCTTCAGACCTGATTATTATTGCAGGGAGACCGAGCATGGGAAAAACGGCTCTGGCCCTCAACATCGGGTACAATGCGGCCAAAAAGACCGATAAAGTGGTGGCCGTTTTTTCCTTGGAGATGTCAAAACAGCAGTTGGGCATTAGATTATTAGGGTTTGATTCCGGCATCAACGCCACAAAGCTGAGAACCGGCAGCTTGAGAACTGACGACTGGCCCCGTCTTACGGAGTCCGCCGATCGTCTCTCGATGCTGCCTATACTTATCGATGATACCTCTGCCATCAGTGTCCTTGAAATGAAGGCAAAGTGCAGGAGGTTAAAAAAGCGGAGCGATTTGGGCCTTGTCATTGTGGATTATATGCAGTTGATTAAGGGCCGGAGATCGGCTGAATCCCGGCAGTTAGAAATGTCTGAAATATCAGCATCTTTGAAGGGATTGGCCAAAGACCTCAACGTCCCTGTGGTGGCGCTGTCGCAGTTAAACAGAAAGGTGGAGGACAGGCCCAACAAGAGACCCCAGTTGGCAGATCTCAGAGAGAGCGGGGCAATCGAACAGGATGCGGATGTTATTGCCTTTATTTACAGGGACGAGATTTACAACCCCAATTCAGAGGAAAACCGGAATCTTGCGGAGATTATTATCGGGAAGCAAAGGAATGGCCCCACCGGTTTCTTCAAATTGACCTTCCAGAAAGAGTTGACACGGTTCAGAAATTATACACAGGAGGATGTGCCGATGTAGCCTCTCAACTTTTCCATCCCGACGACTTGATCTTCCTGTTACCCTTCGCCACTACGAGAGATTCACATTTGGGAAGTGAGTTAATAAACCGAGTGCCGCGCTCGGGATTCATTACAAATACGCTGGTAGAAAGGGCATCGGCATCCATAGTCGTCTCAGCCAAGACCGATACGCTTGTGCTTTCGTCAGGAGACAGGCCGGTGTTGGGGTTTATTATATGGTGAAACATCTTTTCCTTGTCAAAGTAGATCTCATAATTCCCTGAAGTGGCAATCGCCCCATCGGTCATATGGATAATGTCGGGATAATGTTTCTTTTTCTGGGGATCTTGCACCGCAATGGTCCACGGTTGTTTGTCGCGCCTGTGTCCCATGGTCCGGATATCACCACCCGCATTAATCAGGTGATTCTTGATCCGGTGCTTGGCTAAGACATGGGAGGCCCTGTCCACAATATAACCCTTTGCAATTCCATCCAAGGTAATGCCCATACCAGGGTGCTTGAACCGAAGGGAAGACCCCTCAAATTCGATGTTCGACGCATTGACCAGTCTGAGGGCCTCCCTCAGCTCGCCTTCAGTGGGGGGCATCTTTTTTCCTTTAGAAAACCTCTCTTTAAACAGGTCAACCACCGGCTTTACAGATATATCAAAGGCCCCGTTGCTGATCCGGTAATACTCCAATGCCCTCTTAACCACCTCTCCAACTTCAGGGGGAACGTCTTTCAAAAAGCCTTCCCGGTTGAGCTGTGTAACGGCCGTTGTCTCATCAAAACGGCTCATGGACCGTGACAAACGGTCAATTTCAAAAAAGGCCTCCCCCATTGCATCTTCTGCCTGATCCCTCGATGGGTGGAGGAGCGTCATGGAGACAAATGTCCCCATGGCCAATCTGGTCTTGGAGATCTTATATAGCTTGCGGTTAAACCTGACCGCTTCCGCCCACGTGGGAATGGCCGTGGCAGAGGCAATACCGATACCGAGGATCCCCGAAAGCTTCAAAAAAGACCTTCGATTCATAGGTCCCAATGTGTGGTCAAAAAAATCTTGTTTTTCCATTATATCCCTCCATTAATACAGAAATCTTGGGTCTAACTTCGGCCGCTTGATCCAATCTAATATGCATGTCTCAGGCCGCCGCTACGGCTTTCTGCTGGACTGAGTTCTTACTCCCCAAATAACTTCTAAATATATCCCGTGGGCATTTTTCAATACATAGCATACCGCATTCAGGGCCAAATTCAATACATTTCTGGTGATCAATTTTTACAATATTGTCCTCCAGCGTAACGGCCGTGGCAGGGCACGCCTTTACGCACATCTTGCAGGATATGCAGCCGACTTCGCAGATCTGCTTCACAACCTTGCCAGGATCCTTGGTGCTGCATGGAACCCAAACCCTGGCCTTTGCGGGAATCAACTCGATAATCTTCTTTGGACAGATCCGGACACAGGTCCCGCAGCCAACGCAGAGGTCGGAATAAACAACCGGAAAACCATTCACCATGGTTATCGCGTCAAAAGGGCAGCTCTCCGCACATTCTCCGGCGCCCACACATGCGTAACGGCATGCGGAGGGACCACCAAAGGCCAGGGCCGCACCGGTGCAGGAGCCGTAACCTATGTATTTCAGCTTTTCCTGGACCTTCCCCTCGATTCTTGAGCATCGGACAGCAGCTACCATATTTTCTAAAGAGGCCGTTTTCTTCCCAGTTATCTCGGCCACCATGTCGGCCACTTCCGCCTTACCGGGAAAACAGAGATTGGGGGCAACATCCGGCTCATTCACCACCGCTTCGGCATAGGCTTCACATCCAGCGAAGCCACAACCCCCTCACTGGGCCCCTGCAAGAACTTCCAATACCTCTTCGACCTTTGGATTGGCTTCCACTGCGAACTTGTGAGCAGCAAGGGCAAGGCCGATCCCGAAGAAGAGGCCGATACATCCTAATACGGCTACGCCTCCGATAGCCAATTTTATCAACACTGGATCCATCTACTCTCCTTGTGACAGGATAGACAGGATGTTCATGATATGATTAGGCAAAATCCAATAAATCTTGTTAATCCTGTCAAAACTTTAAAATATAGACATCCCTGAAAATCCTAAAAAGGCCAAAGCGAACAGCCCCGCTACTACAAAAGCGATGGGAAGGCCCCGGTATGTTGGGGGAACATTGGCTAATTCTAATCTTTCACGGACAGAGGACATCAGGAAAAGGGCAATCAAAAACCCAAGACCGGCCCCAAGGGACAGCATGAGACTCTCCCAGGCGTTATATTCATTATCCGCAAGGATCAAGGGGACTGCGATTATGATACAGTTCGCAATAACCAAAACAAGGTAAACCCCGAATGCCTTAAAGAGGAGCGGGTTGACTTTCCTTAGAACGGTATCGACGGCCTGGACCGATAAAGAAACCAACCCGATAAAAACAACGATCTGGAGGAAATCTAACCTATATGGTTGGAGCACAAACTGATAGATAAACCAGGACATCATTGCGCTGACCACTATGACAAGGGTAAACGTAATCCCCATGCCCACCGCAGTGGACTTTTTCTGGGATGTCCCGAAAAATACACACAGCCCTAAATACTTGGTAAAGACAAAGTTGTTGATAATCATGGCACCGATCAAAATTGAAAAAAGATATCCGAGGTAGAACTTCTTAACGTTGAGTATGGCTGTACCCAATGATTTCCCTTCAGAAGAGATGTTATTGACCGTGACCACATGCGGCCGGCTCTTATTAAGGGGATCTGCGAACGTCAACGCGACGCTTTTTTTGTCCCCGCTGACGGTTACCTGTTGAAGCTTCAGTCTAATATCCGGGTCAGGCTTTTCGCAAACAGTATAATTGGATTGATTCTCGGCCCAGGTCTTATCAACCGGTCCGGCAAATTCGATGACTATCTTGTCGGCCCCTTGAAAGGACGTTTTCTTTACAAAACGGTGCTCAGATTTGCACCCGCCGATAAAGAAGATCGCGATAATGACCAGAATGCCTAAGAATAGATATTTCCGTCCGGGAATTTTCATATCTCCTTAGCCCTTTTTTTCCGGTTATAGACGACCTCAATATAGTTGAACATCGCCATCATAATGCCTACACAGAAGAATCCTGCAGCCGGGAGGACAAAGAAAAGGAGCGGTCTGAACCCCAAGACATCGTACCCTAAAATCGTCCCCATTCCTAATAGTTCCCTTACAAAACCGAGCGCCATCATGCCGAACATGAATCCCAGGCCCATGCCGATGCCGTCCCAGAAAGAAGCGGGGACTGTGTTCTTGCATGCGAAAATCTCCAATCTCATGGTTATGATGGCAAAGGCCACGATCAGTTTAACGAAAATTCCCATCTCTTTGTAGGCCGCAGGCATGTATGCCGCTAAGACCAGATCAATCACCGTCACCCACGTGGCAATCGTAAGGGTATAGGTAGGTATCCTGATCCTGGGATGAATGTAATCCTTGATAAGGGCTATGGTGCAACTGGAAAAAACCTGCACGAAGAGGACGGCAATCCCCAACATGAGTCCGTTCATGACCGTCGTACTGATTCCTACTGCCGGGCACATGGAAAGAGCCAAACGAAAAATCGGATTCTCGTTCAGGATGCCGTTGGAGACCAGCTGGAAATTCGTTTTTGTAGTGGCAGGCAATGTGTTTTCCTCAGAAGGCTACCGGCACGTGCTGTCGCGAGACAACCGCTTCCAGTCTGTTTATCCGGTAAGCAAATTTCAAAACCATGTTTTTCACCCCGTTGGTCACCGCCTTGCTGGAAATGGTAGCCCCGGTCAGGGCATAGATATCCTGATCCTGATATTTACTGCGTATGACATCGAGTTCCCCCTCGGGGATCGGAGATTCTTTGCCTTCTTTTGACTCCAAATATTTCTTGTACTCCTCGGGAAGGGGCTCTTTGACCACATGGAGTTCTTTCATCTTTTCAAATGACTTCCCCTTGAATTGGTTTTTGAAATGGGCCTGTTTGATCTCCGCACCAAGGCCCGGATCCTCTTCCTGTTCCGTAATTTCAAGGCCGATGATCTCAAAGGACGGGTCAAGCGCCAACATGACGTTAATAAAAGTTTTGAAACCGGGGAATTCTCCGGGCAACAGGTATGCTAAACGCTTCCGGCCCAGCTTTGCCACGATGGTAGAATCCGAGTAAACAAAGATCTTGGGCGGTTTCAGCGCCGCCTTAAGGGCGGATGATCTTTCCGTTGGCTCCGACGCCTTCTCAGGGTTGATGTTGAGTTTAAACTGGTTTACGAACTGGCCGTCCAGATCAATAACGACAACCTGGTAACCCACCCCATCTCCCCTTAAGACCGGAAGCATATACCCCAAGGTTTTTGTATCGCCATCCGTAATGATATACCTGTATATGGTATAAAGCCTCAGGTCGGATGGTGCCGGATGCTGCTTTGTGTACCCCAACAACCCGAGCATGGTCTGTTGAACATTGACATGTTCGTTGTGCTTTTTGGCCTTGTCTGTGATAATGAAAACCGAACCCATGACCAGGGCCGCAATCAGACACGAAACAGTAAGGCCAATGGTGATACGAATAATTTCCTTCATAATTCAGGCACCTTTTTGAGGAGCAAAACGCTTGGGTCTAAACCATCCCTCTAATGCCGGTACCAGCGGATTCATAAGCAGGATAGCATAGCAGACACCCTCCGGGTACCCGCCTTTCAAACGGATAAGTACAGTCAGGGCGCCCACGCCCGCCCCAAAAAGCAGCTTTGCCGTACTTTGGGACGGGGATGTCACGTAATCGGTAGCCATGAAAAAGGCCCCCAAAAAAACACCACCGGAAAGCACAGCCAATAAAGGGTTGCCCGTGAAAAGCCTCTCCCCGCCAAACACCCAGGTCAGGAATCCAACAGTAACGATCATTGATACCGGGATATGCCAGGTGATATATTTTTTGTAGATCAGAAAAAGGCCCCCTATAAGTAGGAGCAGGGTAGAGGTCTCACCGATACAGCCGGGCCTCCAGCCTATAAGAAAATCACCATATATGGCAGACATAGACCCGAATTTTTCCATAAGGGCGCTTGAGCCGTAATGCTTCAAGAGATAAAGGGGCGTGGCAGTAGAAACAGCATCGATCCCCGATCCCATATACTTGAAAATGGCCCCGTCACGGATGGGCTGAAGCCAGGCAGAGGTCATGGCGACCGGAAAGGTTGCCATCAGGAAGGCCCGGCCGATGAGGGCAGGATTAAATATGTTAAATCCGATCCCTCCCAAGAGATGTTTAGCCACGTAAATAGCCATGACAGCGCCCAAAACGGGTATCCAGTAGGGTACTCCCGGTGGGATAATATATGCCATCAGGAGCCCGGTAATTACAGCGGTCCCATCTTTAATGGTCACGGGACGATGCAACAGCTTTTGCGAGATAACCTCAACAACAACACAGCTTATGACGCTGATCAGGGTAATTATGAGAGTCTGGAGGCCAAAGATAAAGACAGACAGGATAAGCGGCGGAAGGAGACAGGTCACAACTGTCCACATAATCTTTTCAACCGATTGCCCGCTTTTCAGATGGGGCGATACAGAAACGGTCAACAGCGGTAGATCGGCCACAGGAGATAATCCATTTTTTACTTCTTTTTCGATAGCTCTATTCCCCTATTTCTTTGCCTTCATTTTGGCTAAACGGATGAATTGCACAAGTGGGCGCTTTGCCGGACAGGTATAGGCGCAACACCCGCACTCAAAGCATTCAAACACCCCGAACTGTGATGTATCTCCAGCACGTCCTGCCTCCACGTAGACCCCGATCTCATTTGGCGAAAGCCCCATCGGACAGACGTCCAAACACCATCCGCAACGGATACACTGGCCGTGAGGGTTGTTGTCTATCTCGTCGTTTGTCAGGAACAGGACCCCGGAGGTCGTTTTGGTGACCGGGATATTTAGGGTGGAGATGGCAAAACCCATCATAGGCCCGCCCATGATCACCTTGGCCAAATCCGGCTTTGTCCCCCCTAAGAAAGCCACAATATCGCTCAGCTTGGTTCCAATCTTCACTAAAAGATTGGCCGGGCGGGCAATGCCACGGCCTGAGATAGTGATGATCTTTTCGTACAAGGGTTTTTCATAGACCACGGCATCGTAAATGGCCTTGGTAGTCCCCACATTCTGGACGATAGTCCCCACGTCAAAGGGGAGTCCGAAACCGGGAACGAACCGGCCGGTGATGCTCTGTATTAATTGTTTTTCTGACCCCTGGGGATACTTAACCTTCAAGGGATCTATTGATATGCTGAATCCATTAGAGGCGCCCTTGCCGGAGACCTCTTTCAGGGCCTCAATGGCATCAGGCTTGTTGGCTTCGATTCCGATATGGCATTCCTTTATGCCAAGGATGCTAAGGATAATCTTTGCTCCTTCTATGACCTCTTCAGGATGTTCGAGCATCAGTCGATGATCGGTGGTGAGATAGGGTTCGCATTCCGCGCCATTTAGGATCAGGGTATCCACCTTTGCCTCAGGGGGTGGGGAGAGTTTGACATGGGTAGGAAATCCAGCTCCCCCGATCCCCACAATCCCGGCCTTTTTGATCCTCCCAAGCAGTTCATCTCTTGAAAGCCCTTCCCAATCAGATGAGGACCGCTCTAAAGGACTCGCTTCCGGGTCTGTCTCGATAATGACAGATGGGACACTTACTGAGATCGGATGGGCAGAGGCGCCGATATTTTTTACCTTCCCGGTTACACTGGCATGGATATTGGCCCCAAGACCCTTTTCCACCTCTCCGATCAAGTCTCCTTCAATGACCAGATCCTTTTTCTTAACAATAGATTTACATGGAACTCCGAAATGCTGGGTGAGGAGGATTTCAACCTCTTGAGGGATAGGGAGGATTTCAACGGACGAATGCTCCGTCAGGGCCTTTGATTCAAGGGGATGCACTCCGCCTTTGGGAAATGTCAACAATGAGTCGTTCATATCTCCATGAAATCTATGCTGAGAGTCGGTTTATGTGAGAATTTCTTGAACCTGATAGTGTCCATCCAGAAATGAGGATTTTTGTTCAAGGTCAAGGCATGCGAAAAAAATAACCACAGGCATATATTTGATATTCCGAGGATTATTTCTTAAGCATAACGCAGATATTGGGCAAAAAGACCATTTATGGATGGACACTTGCTATAGTAGAAATCAAGAATCATTGTCAAGAGATTTCCCCATATTACTGAACAATTCCCTGGCGCTGAGAACATCACGGCCAATCTGGTCTGCCAAATCCTTTATCGATCCAAAGGGCCTTTCATCCCTCAATCGTTTGACAAACCGGACCTGAATGCTTTTCCCAAGCAAATTCTCTTCAAAATCAAGGATATGGGTCTCAACCGAAAAAGGGCCTTTCCCAAAAGTCGGATTATAGCCTATATTGGTCACACCATTATAGGATTGACCCCCAACAATAACGTTTACCGCGTAGACTCCCAGTTTGGGAACCAGTTCATCAATCAACTCTAAGTTGGCGGTGGGAAAGCCTAACAACCTGCCCCCTCTGTTTTTTCCCCTGACCACGGTTCCCAATATCTGATAATCCCTGCCCAATAACTGTTTGGCCTCGGAAAGGTTTCCGTCCTGGACCAGCTTTCGGATTGAGGTGCTTGAAACGAGTTTGTCGCCCACATGAACCGGCTCAACCACATGTACCATGAACCCTAAGGTCTGTCCCATCTCCTGGAGGAGCCCGATATCCCCTTTCCGCCCCTGACCGAAGGTGTAGTCGTAACCAACAACAACCTCTTTGACACCTATTCTGTCCACCAGGATATCTTGAACAAATTCACTCGCTGAGATTGAGGCGAACTCTTTTGTGAAAGGGATACAGAAGATGACGTCAATATTGGCATCCTCTATCAATTCCAGTTTTTGCCGGGTCAGGGTAATTAACGGCGGGCCGTTGCCAGGCTTCATGACCTTTATCGGGTGGGGATCAAAAGTCATTAGCGCTGATTGACCATCGATCGATTTGGCGCGTTCCTTTACCATGTCAAAAAGGGCTAAATGGCCCTTATGAACACCGTCAAAATTTCCGATAGTCAAAACAGGATTTATAAGAGGTTCTGTAAGTTTTTGTAGATCAGAAATAACAGCCATGGATATTTAAGCACTCCTCAGTCGCAAAAAAGGTTATCTTTTCCATTTTTACGAAACCATCAAAATATGTTGACAAGCAGAGTCTTTTAGTATAATCTTTTTTGAGAAAATATCAACTTCATTTTCATGCCGAAGTGGCGGAACTGGTAGACGCGCTAGGTTCAGGGTCTAGTGGGCGAATGCCTGTGCGAGTTCGAGTCTCGCCTTCGGCACCATCTCAAAAACAAAAAGGCGCAATCTCAATTGATTGCGCCTTTTTGTTTTTCTCCTTATCTATCGAGCTAGCCCCAGTTCCTCCATGACCCTGTCATGCAGCACGGGCCTGAAGGCCCTGATTTTTTCATTTTTTCGTGTGGGATGGACCCGGTTGGTCAAAAAAACAACTATAACATCTCGCTCTAAATCGATCCAGACGGAGGTACCGGTAAATCCAAGATGACCCACGCTTCTTTTTGAGAAGTGGCCTCCGGAACTGGAGTTTTCAGGCGATGGGGTATCCCATCCCAGGGCCCATGTGCTCCCTTCCACAAGGCCCTCCCTTGTGAAAAAGGCCCTGACCGTTTCCGGCCTAAAATAATCCTCTCTCTCCCCGCGAAAGTGCTCTATTAAGAGATTTGTCAGGACATAAACCTCTCGGGCGTTACCGAATAATCCCGCATGCCCCGAATAGCCCCCAAGGGCATATGCGTTTTCGTCATGGACAATCCCCTTCAAGACCTTTTTGCGCCAGGGGCAATCCTCGGTAGCAGCGAATTGATCCTCGCCAAACCGGAGCGGAACACGATGCTCATAGAAGAAGGTCTTGGTGAGATCCAGGGGATTATAAAAGTGCTTGCAAAGAAACTGGGGAAGCTTCATCCCTGCAATTTCCTCAATCACCCATTCAAGCATCATAAACCCGAGGTCACTGTACAAGACCCCTTTGCCAGGCGGATACAAGAGCGGAATATTTAACAACTGCCCTCTGAGATTAGCCTTTCTCTCTTCTATTCTTATATTATCGAGATCAAGATAAAAGGGTTTCCAGTCGACAAACCCGGCAGAATGGCTCAGAAGGAGTCGAAGGGTGACGGTCCTCTTGTCTTGGGGGAGGACCTTTTGCATCAGGTCTTCAAGCGGTTGATCCAGTTCAATTTGAGCCGAATCAACCAGCTTCATAACCGCTAAGGTAGTGGCTAAGGGTTTGGTCAGGGAGGC
>Ga0315542_1000470_pt1 | contig 25281 bp, 24 predicted proteins | sample SalMarSW160120MG_FD_202541 | JGI IMG/M metagenome (GOLD analysis project Ga0315542, IMG submission 202541) | Salt marsh sediment microbial communities from the Plum Island Ecosystem LTER, Massachusetts, United States - Salt Marsh Sediment SW1601-20 ... | reverse complement strand
AGCCTCGTCACCGTGCGGTTCTGGATCAAGCGCTACAATGCCCAAGGCCCAGACGGGTTGTACGATGAGCCCCGCAGCGGTCGCCCGCACAAAGTGAATGCAAGCGTGCAGGAAACCTTGCTCGATTGTTTGGAAGAAGATCCGCTGCAAGAAGGTTCGGTGGCGACGTTCTGGACAGTGGCGATGTTGGTCTTGGTGTTGATCGAAAAACTGGGCCTCTGCCTGAGCCCCAGCACAGTGCGCGGTCTCTTGCACAAGCTGGGCTTGAGCTGGGGGCGTCCCCGCTTGGATATGCCGACCAAAACCGACCCGGAAAAAGCCCAAAAACAGTGGCAAATTGCGAAAGCGGTGGTGGAAGCCTCGGAGAACAGCGTGATCTTGTACAGTGATGAGTCGCGTATCGAATTGCTGCCGATGATCCGAGCGATGTGGCACTGGGTGGGTCAGCAAATCCGGGTCCCAACCCCGGGCAGCAATGTCACGCAGGCGATCTTTGGGGCGTTGAATATCCGCACCGGCCAGTGGACCTACCTGCTGCGGGATCACATGCGCAAGGAAGACTTCATTGCCTTCCTGGAACATCTGCTCTCCGTCTATGCCGAAGTGCCGATTATTTTGATCGTTGACAACTACAGCAGTCATACTGCCTACCTGGTGCGAGACTGGCTAGCGTTCCATCCTCAGTTACAGCTCTACTACCTGCCCAAATATTGTTCGGACCTCAATCCTGTCGAAAACATCTGGCTGCGATTGAAGAACAAAGTGGCGGCTAATCGCCTGTATGGATCGTTCCAACTCGTACTGGAAGCGGTAGATCGCTTCTTCCAGGAGATGACCCCAGAGCAGGCGTTGGTGTGGGCCGCTGCATAATGACGAAAGGAACTTTCTGTTACCTACTTAGAGTCCTTAATCATCTGTTCTGAGAATAAACTTACCATCTCGTTAAATTGTTCTTGCGCGACTTGCGAATCGATTCCGATTCTGCGAGCTTCTTCTTGCCAGTTAATATGAGCTCGCGTTGGTGCGTTCAATCCTAAGAGCTTAGAACGCGCATCTAAGACGCGACTTAATTCACTCATAATTCTTAGGTCGCCATGGCGCGGCGTTCGTTTCTCCTTCGACTTGCTGCGCGTGTATGATTGCTCGTTCGCGCCTGAGTAAGAATCTTCTGTGTTCTCTTCAGTCTCTTCGATATGATCGCCTATCGATTCCTGCCATGCCTGCCATAAGGCGCGAATCTGCGCGTCTAAAGTTGCTAACTGACTCGCTAGATGACTCGCGACATTCTTAAATGCCTCTTGTCGCCAACGCGAAACAACTTCTCGAACGTCATTCGATAGCGTCTTAGGACTGAGACTGAATTCATATTGCGCGCAGATCGCCTCTAAAATCTCTTGACGAGTCTTCCGCCTCGCTAACATGTCGCCAATTGTCGCTAAGTCCTTCTCTCGCTGCGCGCGCGACCTCTTAGGTCCTGTTGATTTATTAGACATAATTCTCACCTCTCTCTGTGAAGTCTTTTATGGAAGTTTAGTCTTCCGGTCTGACTTCTGTCTCACTAACCAGTTCTTCTAAACTGTAGAATCCGCCTGCTAGAACGATTCCCGCAGAATAACAGAGTTGAGTCACGACTCTGTATAACTCTTCCGCCTGCTGAAAACTACAGCATGTTACGAAGTCGAATTCGAATAACTCTTCTGCCATTGCTACACCTATTTACCTTCGCCCTAATTCGCCTTCTGCGAGACGTTTTTTAATATTTTTCGTGCGGAAGGGTCACATAGACTTGGGCAAGTCGCTATGAACGCTTGCACGCGTTTTCGCCTTCTCTTGCTGCGTCTCTCTCGCTGAGTCTGCTGCGTCTCTCGCGCCTGCCTCGACTCCTCGCGAGAGTCTGCGCGGCCCGTTGCTATCGCTGTTATCTTGTTCTGCCTCAGAACTGATTGGTTATACATCGCGCAGACTCTCGCCTCGACTAAGAAGAAGGAATGATCAGCCTTCCCAGAACGCACGCGAACGGATCGCTGTTCGTATGCGCTGAGTGAAGTCTAATTATTGCGTCCATTCTGTGTCCTTCTACATCTAATTGATTATTGATTACAATTGTTTATTGAACAATGGTTTAATTGATTGTTCATTATTATTTTCTTAATAATGAACAATAAACAATAAACAATCAATTCAGTCAATTCAATCGAGCATAGCGGTATCCTTGACGCGTCCATTGTTACTAGCTGCGTTCTTAGCAAGTGAGTCCTTGAGACGATAGATAGCAGACTTTCTACCTCTTCCGCCTTCGCCGTATGGACATACGATAACGTTATCGTCTTTTAGTGCGCTGAGTGCGCCGCGAATTCTACTAGCAGAACATATGCCTGATTCTTCTGCTGCGCGCTGAATGTCTGTTGACTTAGACTCGCCGTGTTCTTTTAAAAAGTCTAGGATAAATTGTTGAGAGTCATTCCGAGTCTCAGCGATTGACTCAGCCGGCGAGAGATAGAATTCATTACCGTTTATAGGATCGCTATCGAAGTGAGTCTCTGCTGCGAATTGAAACGAAGGTATATAGCGCACCTTATCAGACTTAAACCTAACGTAATTAGAACCTTCGCGAGACTTGCAAGATATCGATACATCTGCTGCCGCCTTAATTGCTGAGGAACCACGATAACCGCCAGATTTATTCTCGTGGTGAATTACAACAGCAGCAGCACGAGATTCCTTTACGATTGCATGTAATCTACGCAGAGGTAGCGACATATCTTCAGATGAATTTTCGTTAGCGCCTGGAACCACATCTATCATAGAGTCAACGATAATCAGTCTAGCGCCTGTCTCTTTTACGAGATTATTTAGCGCAACGCCTTCACTCTCTTTACGCAAGTTTAGCGCGTTAAAAGAAACATAGCAGAGAGATAAACTGGCGAGGTCTACGCCATGGCCGCGCGCGGTCTGAATGATTCGCATAGGTAGATAAGGTTCGCCTGATTCTTCGTCAACGATCAACACAGGATAAGGTTTAGCAACGCGGAATCCTAACCAGTCCTTACCAGACGCAACGCATACGGCGAGGTCTATTGTGCTAAGAGACTTTTTAGAGGCCGGCGCACCGAATAGAACGTTAAGACTTCCCTCAGAGAATAAATTATCAACGATAAAAGGAATCTCTTCTGGCGTATCTTTAATATCGCGCGCCCACACGAGATTAAATTGTCGTTTATCGCTATCGCTGCTGTTCATTTAGGATCGCCATATAGAAGAATTCTTTATCGCCTTCCGCGTTGGTCAGTTCTAGCAGATACTCGCCGGCCTGTAGATGTGTCTCTATCTCGCTAAAACGGATCATTTTATCTCTCTCAGGTAGGATATCCGCGAGAGGTAATTCTTCAAGTCGCCGCGTGAGCTCGCGTTGTCCTGCCTGCTGTAGAACGCTAAAAATCGTTCGCCATACTTCGTTCGAATTCTGCGCGTTCATTATTGCCTGCCTTCTCGCTGTTGTTCATTCCTGCTAACTGGTGGATTCGCATCTCTACGTATAGCGCGCATGATCGCCGGATAATCTCGCCGGCTGAGACTGCATCCATTCCTGCTAGTTGGTGTATCTGGCGGTATAAAGATTCTGGTAGAACAAAAGTGGTTCTCTTCTCGCCTTCCATTGTCTATCCTTTAAATAAAACGCGCCTCGAACCGGTTCGTCCCAGTTCGAGGCGCTGACAGGAGATATATTATCTTGTGAAGTTATTACGTGTATTTTATCATGAATTAAGACGCGACTAGAGAGAACCGTCTTAGAATATTGTTATGTCTACACCTTACAGCACGAATTCAACACGCGCGCTATCGCGATATATGCACCACGCTGATCTTACAGGATGGATTGCAGGTGGTAGCAGTTGAATGAAAAGTTACGTACTCAGGCCGCACAATTAGAGATTTGACATGATCATCCCAATACAGCTTAAGATCGACGACATCAGGTGTGAAACCGACCAGGTGAAGCCCATCATCTTCGCATAACGATGGATTGGATGTATAGAGATCTTGGGTAGGACGCAGATACTGCTCATCGTTTACACAATGAACCGACACCGTATCGCCTTTCTGGTCACTGGCCTCAACCGTGTAATTCTCAGGCAGGCTTCCATCTATGAGAATAAAAAGCATATTCTGGCAGTTTGCTTGTGTGCAAGTTGGCGTCTCCAATGGCTGATTGGTCGCTGTATTGCTGCCGGAACATGATTGAAGTAATCCAAGGCTAAATATACTGACAATTAAGCTTGTAAGTTTAAAAAGATGGGGAATCTGTCGCAAAACTTCTACCTCCAGGAAATACTTCTGGGAGAATCCCCAGGTTGATCTGACTGGAGAGCCGATCGCATAAAAGGAATAGTGAGATCGATGCAGTAGGACCTTTTTATAGAATGCAGTTATTGACCGGCGGTTTGCCTGAAAATTCACCCTGATACCAGGCAACCCAGTTACTATCCTGCGGGCTGGATACCCGAAAAAGCATTTCGATAATTATTATTCCTATTGTGTAGAACTCAAGAACACAGGTTAATCTTCTATTGTGTATACAATTGGGATCGAAATACATACCCAAAAAGTACATCAATATATTCTAGCAGGAATTCACATTTCCTAGATTATTGCTTCCTGAATATTTACGTAGCCTTGCCTGATCGAGAATCTTGGGCGATGTATTATTCGCTCACAAGTTGTAAGCAGGTTTGGCTGCGAGCATAATCCGTAGTTTATAATTATGGATACCAACAAAATACGAACGATTCAAACAAATTAAAATTCTGATTTCTCAGGATAAGAAAGTACAACTCGAATGATTACACCGCTGCAGATTTTGCTTGTCATAATTGTCGCTGCACCTCTGACTTTTGTACTTCTAAACCGTTTACGGATGGATATCGCAGCCCTGATCATTGCCGCTTCCCTGGGCGTTGCGCAGTTTTTCGGAGCGGCGATGCTTGGTCCGGCGAATTCGCCTGCTGACGCGGTAAAAGCAATAACAGGTCTCAGCCAGCCTATTGTTGTTACTCTCCTTGGTTTATTCATAATTTCTCGCGGTCTGGAGAAGAGTGGGGTCACTCGTTGGATCGCCAGGAAGCTGATGATTGTAGGAGGAACTTCGGAAAGGCGCTTAATTGGATTGTTCGCAGCCACCACGGCTTTCCTGTCACTTTTTATGAATAACCTTGCTGCAGGCGCTCTTCTTCTTCCCAGTGCAATGGAGACTGCTCGCAAGACAGGAATCCGGCCCAGTAAGCTGCTCATTCCCGTTGCCTATGGTAGTCTCCTGGGAGGTGTAGCCACATATTTCACCACTGCCAATATCATCGTCAGTGATCTCCTGCAAATTGCGAAACCACCCCAAAGTTCGCTATCGATTCTGGATTTCTTACCCACCGGTGGATTGATTGCCGTTGCAGGGATCATTTTTATGATTCTTCTTGGAAACCGTCTGCTTCCAGACCGTAAGCCTGCTCCTGAGCAGATGCTGACGCGCCTGACCGGTAGCGAGCTTGAGGATCTGTACCAGCTTAAAGAACGGCTTTGGGAAGCACGCCTGCATCCCGAATCCTCCCTGGTGGGAAAGACGTTGGCTCAGGCAAAAATTGGCCAGGCACTTGGTGTCGAAGTTGTGGCAATCTGGCGCGGCAGGCAGGCAATTTTCTCTCCAGCCCCGGAGCAGTTCTTACTAAGTGGGGATATTCTCTTGCTGGTTGGGAGAGAAGATCGCGTTGATAAACTTAAGCAGGAAAAAATTTCCATTGGCCGAGAGACTGCTAATGGATATATCAGTCCATATGGTGTGATCATGCTCGAAATTCTATTGGCGCCACACTCGAATGCTGAGGGGCACACTTTGAAGGAGTTAGATTTTCGCCGGCGGTATGGTTTTACAGCAGTAGCCTTGCGGCGTTTGAATCAAAGTTACCGCACGAATGTCGGTGATTTCAAGCTGACTATGGGGGATACCTTGCTCGTGGTTGGTTCAGAAGAGGGTGTGAAAAACTTTCAGAAAAGCACAGATTTTATCGTTTTAGAACCCAGTCTAAGCGATCAGCCTTTAAACCGCCACCAAACATTGATCACTGTAACGATTGTTCTGGCTGCAATTGTTGCTTCTATTATTGGTTTTCCGATATATCTGGCGATGTTAATCGGGGCTGTAGTGATCATTCTCTCTGGCATCCTGAGCATGGAAGAAGCTTACCGGTCGGTTGAATGGCAGGCAATTTTCTTAATTGCCGGCATGTTCGCTGTCAGTCTGGCTATGGTCGAAACGGGGCTGGCGTCATTACTTGGGAATGGTATGGTACGCCTCGTTACACCGTTTGGAGCAGTTGGCCTGGCTGCTGGAGCCTATATCCTATCTGCTATCCTGACTCAGTTCATGGGAGGACAGGTGACCGCGCTGGTGACTGGACCGGTGGCAATCAGTGCTGCAATCGCAATGGGTATTAATGCACAGGCAATCGCAGTAGCTGCTGCGATTGGATGCTCGGCTTCCTTCTTCACCCCGCTCGCACATCCGGTCAACATCTTAATGATCGCGCCGGCCAATTATTCATTTGGAGATTTCATCAGAATTGGTTGGCGCTTGACGCTGGTTACTTTTGTCGTATTGCTGGCGGGTATGATTATATTTTGGAGGCTCTGATAGACTAACCAGTGTTCAGCCTGTTTCGGTTAAACCGCTCAATTGAACACAAGTCTCCCACAATAGACGCCGTTCTTGAAGACTTAAACGAGTGCGTTCGGTCTTATGTGTTGGACGTTCCAGGCGATCGAAAAAGAACTTCCCGCTTCGAGTTGCTAACCTGGGTGCGACTGCCAGCCAAAGGATGGTATCCGCTCCCTGGTCAGGCGTGCGCAGAAAAGGACTCAGCCAACGTTTATAGTTTGGCAAAAGCTCTTTATGCATTCCAGTTTTAACCCATCCCGGATGCATGGCGTTAATGGTCACACCTGTTCCTACTAATCGCTCCGCCCAGAGTTCTGTCAGGATGATTTGGGCACGCTTGGCCTGTTCGTATGCTCCCACGCGTTCGAAAGCTCGGTGCTCGTATTGTAAATCCTGCACATCAAGTTTTTGATGGTATATATTACTTGAAGAAACAAATATTACTCGCGATGGTGCACTGTGCTTCATCATTGGCAGCAGTAATTCGGTCAACAGGAATGGTCCCAGAACGTTATAAGCAAATGTCATTTCTATTCCGTCGACCGAAACCTGACGTTGATCAAGCAGCACCTCTTCGCTGTTAATGAGGACATCTAACCAGCTTTCATTTTCTTGAAATTGAGCTGCAAATTGCCGAATTTCGGCAATATTACTCAGGTCAACCGCTTCAAGAAAAACGTTTGGATTACCTGTCCGTGCGATTACGGCAGCCTGTGCATAGAGGCCAATATCTCGATCCCGGGTTAGCATGGTAACTGTTGCGCCTCGTTCAGCCAAACCTTCCGCGGCTGCCAGACCCAGCCCAGTGCATGCTCCGGTGACCATACACATTTTTCCCCTAAGATCTACTTTTGTATCAGTCCCTACCCATTTTCTGCGTCGTAAGATGTACCCGATACGGGTGTGGCTGAGGAAAAGAGTATTATCGATTAAGTTCTCAAACCACTTATTCACTTGCACACCGGATGTCCAGCATATAGAAATTCTGATCCCCTTTAATAATTCGGCAGCATTCCAGCGAGATCTCCTCCATAAAGCGTACACTGGCAAATACTTTAAAGAAGATCTCTATAAATATCATACCAAAGATTCCTTAGAAGAAAACAAAAATTTTTAAGAATATATCTTAATCCTTCTAATCAGTTCACCTTTCCCACAGGTGCACAATACACTGTGAACTCATCAATCCCATCTACTCCTAAGAGTGCGTCCATTTCATTCTGGTTATAGGCGCCTACAGCACATGCTCCTGCGCCAATGGCTCCGCAGGCAAGATAAAGGTTCTGACATACATGACCGGAATCCTGGGCGATCAATTTGGGAGCCAGGGGACCGTATCGCCATGCAGTACGATAAGGTGTCGCAGTCCAGGCAAAGACCACTGCACTCTTATGGGCAAAATCCGAACAGGCCTGTCTGAGTTTCTCTTCTAAATCCGTAACTGTTTGTAAATAGAGAAGCTTATGTTCTAAAGGCAGGTAACGGTAAAGACCAGATTGCAGTTCATTTACGCGTAAGACGGCCAGATAAGTTTCAAATGGATGGCGCGCACCCCCTGAGGGCACCGTCCGTAACGTAGTCACACCTTCATTAATTAGCTGGCGGATGCCTTGTGTTGCCCATAAAAGGAAAGAAAGTTCTTCCAGGCTCAGGGCAGTTTCTTTATAGATCCTTCTGCTGCGCCGTCCGCGAATGACCTCAATCAGGGGTACCTGGCCTACATGAAGTTCATCGAGTGGGATCAATGGGATTAATTCCGCATCTCCTGGAAAGGGCTTTTGAACTGGTGGAGCTGGAAGGCGTTTTTTCTGATCTGTTTCCAGAGTATCCCATTGTGACCACAAATCTGCTCGGAGGAAACCCATCTCCTTCTTAATTGAATCCATGTTTGCTTTCCTTTCTAGCACTGAAAATTGTGTGACCTGCTTGCATCCAGTGAACATCCTTGGCATCTGCCTTCAGGTGGTGAATACAAAGATATGAAACGACTGCTTGAGCCGAGAGGCGATTATCCCGCCATAGAGGATCCGCTCTTCGGACTCCATTAATTGCTCTCCAAATGGGTATTTCAAGCGAGATATACCCTCAGAAGCGATGTTTTTGATTGATTAGCAAAAAGAAGGATATTCTCGCGGATTTCTTCCAGATGTCTTTTCACAGGCTGCTCACCAATACCCGGAGGCGCATACACGGTGAACATTACTTTTTGGGTTGTTTTCGAAATTTGCGTCCGTTGGTCCGGCCCGTAGATCACACTGGAGATTACTCCGGCGTCATCGTGGATATACATATCTCCAGCTTTTAAAGTTTTTTCCTGACCCTGAAGGGTCGTGAAAACTTCATTGCCGAGTGCGATTTCCAGATGCGACTCTCCCTGAACTTTGTCCAGATCATGGCCGGCGGTCAATAGCCGGTCTTTGAGTTCAGCCATAAACATTGACTCCACCAGGGCGGATACGCTGGGAATTGATTTGCCCTTCTTGACCACGGACTCGTATTGCAGAAATACATGATATGTTTTTTTGAAGCGCTTATAATAATCACTGTAAGCAGGAAAAGGTGGAATGTCAAGCAGGGCGGGACGATCTAATTCCCCATACTCGCGGCGCAGTTCTTGCTCCAAACTGGTCTTCTTGGCCTGCAGTGCAGGGTTGTAGTCAGGGTTTATAACATCGTGCATTATCAGGACACCTGAGACCGCACCGGGATAAGTAGCTTTCCATGTATCGGATACCCTGAACATAAGTTGTTTTTACTCCTTATATTTTTAATCTAATTTATCACCCAACAAGATCAGTTATTCAATCATCCCCCCTGCCCAAACAATAATCCTCAGGGTTAGCGATAACGTTCGAGAAAGAATTTCGCGTAGTAACGCGCCCAGTCCGCCCCCGGTGCACGTGTGGCTTGTTCTTTTGCAGCCATGACAATCAAGTATATCAATTCGCTCTTTGTAAAGTTAGACCCCAATAATTGGCAAAGATGCTCGTGCAGATATCCTGCATACCAGAGAGGCCATTCTGGATCGGCTCCGGCTGAGTCAATAAAAGCCTGGTGATGAGCACTGCCAACCTCCTGAAAGAGCTGGATTAATTCATTCAGACGATCTATTGGTTCATCCATGGCTCTGCTCCTTAGCTAACCTTCTGATCTAGCGACTGGTGAAACTCGTGTTTATAAATTCAGATAGTAGCAGTAAAACTCATGGTCTCGTTTATACCCCATTTGCTCATACAAATATTGAGCCGGGTTGTCAATTGCGGTTTCCAATACCAGACCCTTGGCCCCGGTTTCAGAAGCGTGCTGGCGTGCACGATCTAGAAGCGCTTTACCTACCCCTTGCCGGCGGGTTTCCGGAAGAACATACAGATCATTTAAGATCCATAAGGGTTTGAGGGCTATGGAAGAAAAGGATGGATAAAGTTGAACGAATCCCACCCCATTTTCTGCGTTACTCGCTAAAAAGATAACTGACTCCTTGTTTGCCAATCTTTTGGATAAAAACCGTCGAGCGCTCTCCAGATCAGATGGCTGTTTATAGAACTTGCGATAGTCATCGAATAATGGTGTAAGTACCTCAACGTGTTCAAGCGAAGCCTGGATGATTTCAATCTTCTTTATCATTCCCAAAAACCTTCGTGAACCTGGGCGGCCTCTACTTCCAGAGTTGGTCCATACACCTCGATTTGGCGAGTGCCTCTTGAAAATACCTCACGGCAAGGCAATGAAAGGGTTGGATTCTCAGGGTTAGCACCAGCCATTTGAGCAAGATCAGCTTCGCTGAGCGCATAAACTACGCGCCCTACATTCCCCCAATAAATGGCACCCGAACACATGGCACAAGGCTCTGTGCTGGTATACAAAGTGCAATTTGCAAGGAAATCCCGTTCGTAAATTTGAGAAGCTTTACGCATCAGATTTGTTTCTGCATGTCCTGTACAATCCCTGGATGTATTTACGGTGTTCTCAGCTTCCAATAAAAGGTTTCCTTGATTATCTGCGAGTAAAGCTCCGAAAGGATGGTTGCCTTTCTGACGTGCTTCACGTGCCAGTGAAATTGCGGCTCTTAAGAAATGTTCGTCAAATTCTCTCATTTTATCTCCTGGAAACATATTCTTTGAACATGTTCTCTGGTTATAGTTTCTGTTCAGCTCCTCGACTTTAAAAATTTTGCTCCTCAACTGCTAATCATAGATTTCCACCAGCAGCAGGTTGCGCAACATCGTTGTGCTGGCTTCGGTGATTTCAGCCTGGTGGATTTGTAAATAACAGGCCAAACCTGCGGAAACCTTGAACAATAATTCAATTGGAGTCCATTCCCCTTGAGTTATATCAAAGTCCTTAACCTCCAAGGGGATCAATGAAGGGTATTCGGTGATCACAAAGCGGAATTTACACTTTCCTGTACTTACTTTAGCCTCACTAAGCAGTTTGAGTATACGTTTTCCCGAAGATAGCTCATTCTTAGGAATCCATTTCCATTCCTGGCGATAATAAACATAATGGCGTAAATGGGCGATATATCCGCCGTCTGAGTTCAGGCGGTTGAACTTGAGAACCCCATCTTCATAACAAAGAGACCCCTGACCAACGATCCGGCGACGGGAGCCTGCAATAACGGAACCCTGTCCCTCAAAATCATGAACGTGATGGTTTTTCTTCGAGTCATACAGAACATTTTCTTTAGGTTGGAAGGCGCGGGTTGCATCTTCGACAGTTTTTCTCAGGTGGATGAATTCAGCCGACAGGTTGACGGTCTCGAGCCTGATCCTTTCAGCTTCATCTCTGGCCTTTTCGGCTTCGGTCCGAATCATCAGGGCTTTCTGTCGAGTGTTTTCCGCCTCTGCACGGCTTAACTTTGCTTCATCTCTGGCTATAAACGCTTCTGCTCGGGCTTTTTCAGCTTCTTCTCGAGCCTGATCTGCCTCAAGGCGAGATTTTTCAGCCGCTAAGCGCAGGCTATCGACACTTGCATGTGTCTGCGTGCGGTTTATGTAGTAATGAACAGCCGCGACAATAAATCCACCGATCAAAGCTGCGGCCAAACTTAAAGCGATCGTTTCTAATGACATCCAAACCCCTATCTATTCTTGAGTTAGTCCTATTTTACATCTTTTACAAGTGCCGCTAAAATGTATTTCCTATGGGATGATAAAAATATGGATTAAATAAAAGCACGAATTAATTCAGACTATAATACCTTTTTTGATCCGGGACTAAGAATCATTTTGCGCGGCTCACACAGTGCGCCAAATCATATTGCAATTATAAATGAATCGCGAGAAAATAAAAAAACCTGGGGGATGGATTTCCACAGGTTTTTTACGAAGCCTCCTTAATCGGGCAATTATCTACTTACCAGGCGTGTTTACACACTTACTCGATAAAGATAACGAACGTGCGCACCGGAATCGATTGCTTTGCGGACTCCAGAGGCTTCCGATACCCGCAGATCATACAAGAAATCGTTTCCCTCGGATTCAAATCGCTCTTTCAGCCTTCTGGCGATTTTTTCCTTTCTCAATGCATGCAGATAATCCCGCTGTGTAAAATCCCAGGTTTCGAATCGCAGTTCATTCTTTTCAAGAGTCTTTGCCAGTGGTGTTTTTTCTGGCAATAGAGGGTTTTCATGACCATCCTGGCTTTCCCACAAGGCGTAAGAATAAAAAATTGCCATTTGCCCCCCGGGCTTTACCAATTCTTTCATCTGACGGATGGTTTCGGATAGGTCATTTGGCATGTAAATCGAATCGATTGAGAGAACCGTATCAAAAGACTCGTGCGGAAAATCCAGGCGATCCATATTTCCTACCTGGAAAGACAAACGATCATTTTTCGAGCGGGTACGTTCCTGCGCTTGCTGTATTGCTTCCGGAATATAATCGATTCCGGTAACCTTTGCTCCGGTCATATCTGAGATATGCTCATCGATCATCCCATTGCCGCATCCCAAATCAAGAACCTGGCTTTTGTCATTAAGTCTAGTGATCTTGAGCAGGTCATTCAAATCTTGCATGTCTAAGAAACCTTGTTGACATAGATTTTTCCCATACAGGCGCTCACAGAAGATAGCATTTGCTTTACTGGTTTGGACCGACTGGTAATATTCTTTATACCAGTACCAGATCGGCGGTCTTTCATCACGTAACTGCCGGGCGATCGTTTCTCCACGTTCTGTCAGGACATAATTATAATGATTTTTGATCAGCAGACCTTTTGCAACCAGACCATCGTATGCATCTTTCCGATCAACCACGAATTTCCGGAAGTATTTGGCCGCCTGCTCGAAATCTTTGGGGTAAAACTCATAGCCGATATTGTTGGGTGTTTCTTTAGGGTGTGTTATCTCGATCAATGCGATGAGTGTCTGGATCTCTGCCTCGGTCATCTCCTGCATGGCTATCTCCTACCCGGAAAGATTTTTATTGGATAAGGAAGACTCAATTGGGACAGTCTACTTGTCAGATTAGCTCGCTTGTTTAGCTTTAGTTAATCATTGCCACGCTATCTTTATACAAAAATTTCTGAATGAATGCAAGCGGTTAACTGCAGGATTGTGTTAACAAATCTGATGGTTATGTAGAGTGTAAAAACCCCGCTCAATGAGAGCGGGAAAAATAGTATTCGCGATAATGTAATTTTGCTTGCCCGTGATTCTTATGTGATTAATTCCTGACTGTTTTCTGATCCCCATAGTTTTCCCTCGCTATCCACGGCGAAAAAGATCATATTCTTACTGTTGGATGCCAATGCCATGGCATCCTGTGGCCCTGCCAGCAATAGGGCCTTGGCAAAAACTTCCGCACCGGTAGCACGTGGGGCTACGACTGTAACACTGAGCCATTCTGTCTCTGCTGGTTCGCCGCTGCGTGGATCAATCAAGTGATGTTTTTCCTGTCCATCTAATTGCCAACGTCGTTTTGTTACCGATGATGTTGCAACTGCGCCAGGACCTACTGATAAAACCGCCAATGTGTTGTCAGGGTCGCGTGGATCTTCGAGGGCTACTTGCCAGGCTTTTTCGCCTTCTGGTAATCCAATCAGGAACATATCCCCACCTGCATTGACCGCACAAACTTTGGCATAACAGGCTAACCGCAGTGCTGCTGTTTCAGCGATCCAGCCTTTGGCGATTCCTCCTAAATCAATTTGCATGCCAGGTGGTAAAAAGATCCCGCCCGAAGCAGGGTCGTAGCGAACTGCCCCAAAATCCATTTTCTCAGGTATTTCATCACATCTATGGGGTGTGGCTCCATGAGCCCTTATTTCGTCCATGCTTTTATCGTAGCCTGCCATTTGTAATGCCGGCAAAATCGATGGATCGAACAATCCACCAGATTGGATGAAGTACGTATTAGCTTGTTGCATCAGGTCATATAGATCTTCTGATGCTTCAAACCAGCTCCCTGTGGCGCGATTTAACTGGGATAGTTCACTCTCTGGAGAGAAGCGGGTGAAACGCGCTTCTAACTCGTCTATCAAAGCTTGTGTTTCCTGGAAACCAGCCTCAATCTGCTGAGGATCACCTTCTGCAGCCAACAGAATGTCTGTGTTCATGGCGCGAAATTCGTGATAAAGCATCATGATCCGGATGTCCGCATGCGGGGGTGGAATATCGGCAAAGGTTGTGCCGGCTGCAGCGGCTGCAACTGCTGTACGCTAATGGATTGATTATTTACTGCTGGCAGTGGTGCTAATGTGGGTAGTGGTGCTTGGGATGGTACTGAAATTGTGGGTTGGTTAATTGTTGATGCAGGTTTGGGAGAGTGTGCTAATAACACCCAGCCACCCATGAAACTAGTAACGCTGGTGGTCGCGAGCCAAATGCGAATGCCGTTTTTTAATTTAATCACTTTTTACCTCCTCACTGACATTTAATGTTATCGTCCGGCTAAAAAAGTCTGCCGTCAGGTCCGAAGATAAAGACATCCTAGTTTTGTAACAATTTTATAGGGAGTATTGCAATTCCAGATAAACAGCACGGGGATATATCCCCGTGCTGTTTACACCGGAGAAAGGTTATTTAGCTAGCTGGATTACTAATTGCTTGGTCGTGTACCCAAGGTAACCTGTACGGATTGTTGTTGTCCATTGCGCAGGATTGTCAAGGTTACGGTTTGTCCTACCTGGGTATTTGAGAACAGGTAAGCCGACAGATCTTCAAATCTGGTAACGGGCTGACCATTAATCGCTGTGATTACATCACCACCAACAGCTACTGGCTGTCCATCAATTGTGGCCTGTGTGTTGCTTCCCTGGAGCCCAGCATTCGCAGCCGGCCCGCCGGGGGAAACCTGAACGACCAGGGCGCCCTTGGTATTTGAAGGCAAGTTCATGGCCTGGGCAATTGCGGGCGTCAACGATGTGCCGCTGATTCCGAGATATGGATGTTGGTATGTGCCGGTTTTGATCAGGCTGGGAACAACCTGATTTACGATATTTGAGGGGATGACGAAACCGATGCCCGAGTTAGCATTCACTGGGGACTCGATTGCAGCCGTTACACCCATCAACTGACCTTGATCATTGACTAACACGCCTCCCGAATTTCCAGGGTTGATAGGAGCATCAGTCTGGATGATATCCGGAATAGAATAGGTAGGTCCTGTTTGAGCTGCCTGAGTATCGAGCCCTACCGGAAGCGAGCGAGCCAAACCACTGATGATGCCTGTAGTCATAGTATTGGATAATCCATACGGATTGCCGATGGCAATTGCCATCTGCCCAACTTTAACCTGGTCAGAGTTCATTAACGTCACCGGGTGAAGCTCGCTGGCAGGTACGTTAACTTTGATGACTGCCAGGTCACTGTTGAGGTCAGCTCCCACTAAGGTAGCTGGAACTGTCGTACCATCTGCGAAGGTAACCTGAATCTGGCTGGCGCCTGCGATAACGTGATTATTGGTAACGATATCACCCTGGGTATTCCATACGAAGCCAGAACCTAAAGCCATGGAAGGCCCCTGTTGTGTTGGGCTGTTGCCAAAGGGGTTTACCTGGCCCTGTGGGCTTTGAAAGGATGTGGTTGAACTATTATCAATAACCTGTATACTCACGACCGATGGGTCCACCTGCTGGTAGATTTGTTCCAGGGTCGATTGGTAAGCAGCGAGAGAGCTGGAATCAATCGTGGTCGCGGGCGCCTGCACAGGAGCCTGATTGACTGACGCCGGAGATGCAGCGGAGCTTGCTACCGGCTGTGTAGATAACGATGTAGCGCCAATCCCCGCTAACGCCAACACCGGCAAAATTAATAAAGTTGCGATCACCTTTACTTTTTTCATTTTAAATCCCTCCTGATGTATGATATTTCAGTTAATGTTCAGCAGGTTTTCTAATTCCTGCTCTTTTCGGAAAAAAAGCAGCATCTATCGCTAGACCTGCCTGTTATTTTCTGAACTGTCTACAGTATACTCACTGAAGATGACAGGGAGATGAAATCGTGCACTTTCGTCGAATTTTCATCAAATGTTAATCTTGGCGTCATCATTGGCGTGCCATCATCAGCACCGGATGGATTTAACGAATTGGACTTTCTTGTTTCTACTTAGCTTCCCCCTGATATGTCGCATGATTATGCTATGTTCGGACGATTCTTCTGGGAACTTGATTCAGTACAAAGCCCACCTTTTGTTTGATTTCCTGAATTTTTGTATCTGCGATAGTGCGAGCACGCTCAGCCCCCCGGGCGAGAATACGATCCAATTCTGACGGATCGGCCATGAATTCCTGATAACGCTCTCGAATAGGGCGTAGGGCTTCTACAACAACTTCAGCGACCTCATTTTTCAGCGCACCATAACCCTTTCCAGCAAAGTGCGTCTCGATCTCCAGACGAGTCTGTCCGCTAAGTAATTCATAAATTTCGAGCAGATTGTTTACCCCGGCTTTTTCCGGGGCTTCGCTGAAGACGATCTCTCTCCCACTGTCAGTAACCGATCTGCGGATGACGTAGCGGATCTCTTCCGGCTCATCGACCAGGAGAACTGCATGCCCGCGCATGTTTGTTTCGCTTTTGCTCATCTTGCTGGTGGGATCGTTAAGTGCCCGCACACGTGCACCGCTTTCGGGAATAGTCGCTCTCGGAAGCACGAAGGTTTCACCATAAAGGTGGTTAAAGCGTTGGGCGATATCGCGGGTTAGCTCAACATGCTGCTTTTGATCTTCACCTACGGGTACCTCGTCCGCATCATAGAGCAAAATGTCTGCGGCCTGCAAAACTGGATAATCCAGTAACCCTGTCCCCACGCTCTCTTGTTTGCTGGCTTTGGATTTATATTGTGTCATTCGTTCCAACCAGCCAACCGGTGTAACACAGTTCAAAATCCAGCAGCATTCAGCATGGGCGTGCACGTGGCTTTGGATGAAGATTGTGCTTTGCTCTGGGTTAAGTCCTGATGCAAGATACAAAGCGGCTACCTGGCGCGTCATGTGCCTGAGTGTTTCAGGTTCTTGCCACACGGTGATGGCGTGCATATCTACGATGCAGAAAAAATTTTCTTTTTCGGTTTGCTCTGCGACCCAACGACGAATGGCGCCCAGATAATTACCGATATGCAACATTCCGCTGGGTTGTATCCCCGAAAAAACTCGGATTTTTTTGTTAGGTTCTGGCTGTTGGTTCATTAACTATCCTCGGTTAATCTCTTTGACGTGTAAAACATGCCTGAGGCGTAAGAGAGCAGTGAACCGATAAAGGCTATCGTGCTCCACAGGTCAATTCCTTGTTGAGATAAGAATTGTGGTTTCGAAGCGAAGAAATTCGCCACCATCTGCATCAATCCCAGCACCGAGAGTAATCCAGAAATCAGATAAAACACCAGACGTAAGTGTGGGTTCATAAACGGACGAGTATTTCCGATTTTTATGGTGATCCAGGCTACCAGGAAATTGATGGGAAATAGAGATATCGTAAAAAGAATCAATAAGACCAACATATTATTCTAGTTATGGTAACTCTTGCGGCCATTCATCATTCTGATATGCTGCCAATACCTGGCGAGTGATTCTTTGTTGTAAGTATACGGCACGAGAATCTACCTCAACGCACGAAGACAGCCGTTTATGTACAAGAGAATGCGCCTGGGAAAGCATTTCCCGCGCTTGATCGTGCTTGTTTATCGCGCGGAACACACATGCAGCCACCCAGAGGTAGTTCTCAGGTTCAAGTGCGTAAGTATGCGAAGTTGTGTATTCTGCAAGCATCGCCTCAGTGGCTTCTTGTGCCTCATGTAACTGGTTGAGCTTCAAGTAAGTAATCGCCAGTTCACTTATCGTCAGCAATCTAGTCGGAGGTTGAGATACACTCTCCTGAAGATTGAGACTCGCCAGCAGGTATTTCAGTGCTTGCGAGAAATCACCTGTTTTTCTGACACATCTGGCCAGATTGGTGAGTGCTGCTGCCTCTAAGGTTCGATCTTCCGTTTGGCGTGCCAGGTCTAGTGCATTCTGGGCTGCATTGCGGGCTTCGGAATACAGATATTGCTTAAGCCACAACTCGCTTAGTTTGTTAGCACATCTGGATTGCATATGAAGATCATTTAACTCGCGAAAAATTGTATCAGCATCTTGAAATGATTGGAGAGATTCTGAGAACCTTCCCTGGTGCATCGCCAATTCTGCAGCAACCATCCGAATTTGAGCCTGCCCCGACCGATTCCCGAGCAATGTATAATTTAACCATGCCTGATCAATATACTGTTGGGCATTCTGCGGGCGATCGAGCCAGATTGAAATCTCTGCAAGACTTGTGAGTGAATCAGCTTCCCCCTGGCGGTCCTGAATAGATTGATAAATTTCAAGCGCACGTTTACCAAGCGCCAATGCGGATGGGTAATTTCCACCAAACAGTGCTGCGCTGCAAGCCACATCCAGGATACGCGCGATCAGGGAAGGGTTTGAGTGGCTAGAAAGAGACCGTGCTTGATCTAGTATTCCTGGTACATCATTCAAACGGCTATCGTTAATGGCAGCCTCGGCCAATCCACAATAGCTGAGTGCTTGTTCTTCCTGTTCGTTTAAAGAGCGGTACATCTCCAATGCTTGATTCAGTTCATTGGTTGCTATTTTTATTTTTCCCTGCCGCAGCCGGAGAAATGCATCCGTTTGTAATGCTTTAGCTTGCCAATAGATATCCCCAGACGCAAATGCGTGGGATTTCAACAAAGAAATGGTGTGGGTTTCAGCCCAAGTGTCCCGTTTGGTGTGTTCGAATACAATCCGTCGATAAAGAATTTCGCAAGTTAAATCTTCTTCTTGAAAGGTGATTGCCAACCTTTCAAGTTGAGCAAGATATTTTTCCTGCTTTTGTTGGTCCCCTCGTTTTGCCAGGATTGTATCCTGTAGTAGAAGTAAATTGAATTGCGTACGAGGCTCACAATCCAATTCCAGTGCATGCTGGATCATGTTTAGAGCTCGATCTAAATCCTGTAGTTTTGATGCTTGCTTTGCAGTTTTTAAATAATATTCAGCCGCTGATTGAAATTCGCCTGCGGCTTTATAATGCAGCGCCAATTCCACTGTCAGATTATCCAGTCGACCGGCATAAAGTGATTGCATTAGGTATGCTATGCGATGATGACGGTGCTTACGGATCGAGTCGGGAATTTCGTGATATAGCGTATCCCGAATCATTGGGTGACTAAATTCGAAATCATAGCCTGAGTATGTACCTGTTTCACGAATGAGGTGATGATCTAATAATTCATCAAGGGCTTCAATAACCTGGGCCTCGCTCCAGGCGGCAACCTCACGAATCAAATCCAGGTCGAAGGCTGATCCGATTACGGCACCGATCTCAGCCATTGCCCTGGCAAGAGATGTTAACCGAGAAAGTCTCCCAGAAATTGTTGCCTGGATACCTGGAATGGGTTCTGCAGGCGGTTCGAGAAATTCACTCACTGGGTTTGAAGGATGCTTGTAGTCTGCTTTGAGATTTTCTTTCCCTGATGACATCCATTCCCGCAGAATTTCACTGAGAAACAGGGGGTTTCCCTGGCTGCGATTGGCGAGTTGGTGTGCCAATTCAAATTTGCCGGTTCCAGTTCCTAACAATTGAACAATCACTTCCTGAATCTCACCTTCGGAGAGTGGGCTCAAAGAGATGTGTGTCGCCAGATGCTCGCGCTGTAATCTGCGACGCATCAACTGAAGCGGTTGCCTGTAAGATTTCACTTCCTCCCGATATGTCACAAGGAGCATAATCGCGTTACCTGGAGCGCGGCGTGCCAGGTACTCCAATAAAAGCATACTTGCTCTACCTGCCCAATGCATATTTTCCAGAATCAAAAGCAGCGGCCGGGGCATGGCTAATGCCTCAAGGCAGTATGCAAGACATTCGAAAAGTCTATTTTGCTTAATTTCTCGTTTAGCAGATACGAGTGCAGGGAGATCCTGTCGTCGAATGCGCAGTTCTGGTACAAGTGGGGCAATGGCACTCAAGAAACCAGGTTCGATATTCATCGTTTCCAGAAAAGGAAGTGCTGAACGTAGCACTTCTGAAATGGCCTGATAAGGTAAAGGTTCGCCGAAAGTTGTACTTCCTCTCAATACACGCCCCCCTGAAGCTTCCGCGATCTGAATTATTCTCTCTGTGAGACGCGTCTTGCCGATTCCATTCTCGCCACTGATTAAGATCACACTCCCATCCTGGTGAACTGTGCGGTTCCAATAATCGTTTAATCTGGATAGTTCTGATTCTCGGCCAACAAAAGGCAGCCAGGCTGGCTTTTGGATTTCAATACTCTTTGCTGTTCCAGGTGGTACTCCATTCGGCAGAGGGGCATTGCGTAAGATAGTTTCATACCAGGCGCGCGTTTCCGGCATTGGCTCGGCGTGGAGCTTTTGGCGTAAAAGCCGTTCAAAACGAGCGTACTCGGCGAGTGCACCAGCCCGGTTACCTGATTCGTACTGTAGAGCCATTACCTGGCGAACGACATCTTCCCTTAAGGGATCGTTGACAAGGAGGCGGTCCGCATAAGCAATTGCCTGTACGTAGTCACCTTGCTCTCTCGATCGTTGAAGTAACTGTATCAGGTCTGTGATGAACAGATTGCGAAGTCTCTGTCGCTCGAAGAAAAGCCAATCATCGTCGATGTCTTCTAGCAAATCACTAACATATATTCTTACTGCACTGTCGAGAGTTTCTTTTGCAGCGCTGAAATTCTCAAATTCAGCCACATCCAGCCAGGCAGCTGCGTGAGGATTCCATTGTACGATTTCAGTGGTGATATTCAACCAGGGACGGTCTAAGGGGGCGTCCGGCAGCATGCGCTGAAGTTGGTGCAGATGCCGTCGCAAGTTAGCGCGCGCTGCCGTCTCCGGTTCATCAGGCCATAAGGTGTATGCCAGTGTGTCGCGTGGAATAGGTGTTGAACGTTTTAAGAGTAAATAAGCCCACAGAGGGATTGTTTTTGGTGGAGCTGTAAGCTTTAATGGGATCCCGTCTATTTGAACATGTATGTGGCCGAATAAAAAAATTTTCAGCATAACAACCTAAATGATTCGGCTCATTCCAGGAAGACGCTCATCTCGTTAACGATCTTCTCCAATTCTTGCCAGCGAAGATAGGAGGCTTCTAAATCATCTTCCAGAGATTTCATTCGTTCCACGGCATTAACGATGCTAATTTCTTCCTGTTGATAAAAAGTAGAGCCAGACATTTCGAGTTGCAACTGGTGAAGCTCTGCTTCAAGTCCCTCAATCCGCTCCGGTAAAACTTCGAGCTCTTGTATATTAAGTTGCAAAGCACGCTTTTCGTTATAACTCAATTTAAAAGGGGACTGTTTGCGGTCCGGCTGCATTTCGTGATGATTATTATTGCCATGGGCTTTTGATTTTTGGTATGAGCTACCTTCAGAATTTTCAGAAACATCCGTTTCATGATGCTTTAGCCAATCGTCATAACCACCATTAAATTCTCCCACGTGTGCATCCCCACTCAGCGTTAGTACACTTGTAACCAGATTATTCAGGAAAGCGCGGTCGTGACTTACCAGAAGAAGTGTACCCGAATAATCCAACAGCAGATTCTCAAGCAATTCCAGGGTTTCCAGGTCAAGGTCGTTCGTGGGTTCATCCAGCACGAGCAAATTGGCCGGCCGAGCAAACAGCCTTGCCAAGAGCAATCGATTGCGTTCACCGCCGGAGAGCATGCGGATTGGCGCCCGCGCTCGTTCCGGTTCGAACAGGAAGTCACGCAGGTATCCTATCAAGTTGCGAGATTTGCCGTTTACGGTGATTGTATCGCTACCCTGTCCGACATTATCTAGAACAGATTTATCCTCATCAAGTTGGATGCGCAATTGATCAAAGTAAGCGATTCCAAGATTGGTACCGTGACGGACGGAACCTCGATCGGGAGGCAATTCACCCAACAAGATACGCAACAGTGTAGTTTTACCGGATCCGTTTGGACCGATGATCCCCACTCGATCGCCCCGCAAAATTGTTGTCGAAAAATCTTCTAAGATCAAGTTGCTATCATATTGGTAACTGACATCCTCCACTGCGATCACCAATTTCCCAGAGCGCTCGGCTTTCTGAATTTGTATTTTTGCTTTACCAGGTTTATCTCGCCGCTGCTGACGTATTCTGCGCAGTTTTTCCAGCGCTCGCACCCGGCCTTCATTTCTTGTCCGGCGCGCTTCAATTCCCTGGCGCAACCAGGACTCTTCCTGAGCCAGTTTTTTATCGAATTGAGCCTGCTGCTCAAATTCCGCATCCAGGAGAGCTTGTTTCCGTTTTAAGAATGTTGTGTAATCGCAAGGCCAATCAAAGATCCGACCACGGTCCAGTTCGATGATCCGTGTCGATAGATTTTGCAAGAACATGCGATCGTGGGTAACAAAGATAAGCGCTCCTTCCAGCCCATTTAGAATAGCTTCCAACCTGCGAATTGCATCAATATCCAGATGATTAGTTGGTTCGTCCAGCAGCAGAATATGGGGATCGCTAACAAGGCAGCGAGCCAGAAGAACCTGGCGTTTCATACCTGCAGATAGCAGGCTGAATTCGATGTCCGGATCTAAATTAAGGCGTTCGAGCATCCGGTCAACCTGCAACTCCCGCCGCCAGGATTCGTCGGTCTTCCATTCGGAGGGCAGATTTTCCGACTGATCCAATCCCTCATCGACGATATCATAAACACGGCCTTGCAAATTCTGAGGCACTTCTTGATCCAGTCTGGAGATACGAGTGTTTTGGGCGCGTGCGATCGTACCTTCATCTGGAATCAAGTCCGAGTAAATCAACCTTAATAAAGTGGATTTACCTGCCCCATTACGGCCTAAGATTCCAATTCGATCTGAGGCTTCGATCTGGAAATTTATTCGTTCGATTACGGGAGGTCCTCCGAAACCGATACTGACATCCTTAAGGCTCAACAACGCCATTCGAAAACCTATCTTAAATTAAATCCCTGAAGCGCTCAATACATCTAATACCTTCTTTAATGCCGTAGTCAGCTCAGGATAATCAACTTCAAATCTCTCGATAGAATCGTACAAGCGATCGATCACGGATTCATCACGTGTTTCCGGGTTCTGATTGGAAATCTCAACCAATTCCCTCAAATCATTTTTCAGCCTATCGACCACCTTTCTTTCCTTATCGTTCGATGGTTCGATTCGATTGATCTCATTGTGAAGGTGTTCGATGTCTTTGTGAAAATCCTGATTTTTGGTCATGGTGTTCTCCTCTCGGCAGAAATTAATATATTGACTACATCTCAATTATAGTCCTGTCGAGGCGGGATAATATCACGAGCAGGGGGTTAGGATGAAGGTGCGGATTGATTTTTATGGAAAGGTTTTGAATAGGTCGCTTAAGTCCGTAGCGTTCGCAGCATCCCCAAGGAGGGGTTTAACCCCAAAAATCTCCTCGATTGTTCGCAAGGTTGAGCTGTGAGTATACTTAATGTCATTCGTGTAGCCATTGCCCTTGGCCAGTGGAGAAAGTACAATCATGCCGATCGGTGCATCACCGTGGGCGGCTTCGTCCCAGGTTATGAAGATCACACCGCCATCCTGGTACGCTTTGGATGCCATAATTATTGGCACTTCCTTTGATAGCCAGGTATCCCCATTTTTTATCGCGTCTGGTGTAGCACAGCCACTGGAGTTATGCATATCATCACAAACGTTGGGCGTGATGAAATTGTATCGAGCTACAGCGTTGTTTTGAAGATCACCTGCGAGTTCACTAAACGGCCGTTCGTGCGAAATACAATAGGATGAATTGGGGTCGTTGTTGTTGGTCACATCATTGAAGTAAACCATCGGATTGTGTCTGGGCGCATACAAATTATTTCCTGTGAGCGGACAGGTATTTCCACTGATATTTTCTTCGTAAGCCTTCCAAGAAATACCAGCATTGTTCAATAAAGTAACCAGATGCTGAGTTGTGGATTGGTGATTTTCACTTGGCGAGCCGTCATTGAGAATACCGAAATTTGTTCCGGCCTCTAACCACAGGTAGTTCGGCAAGCTTGGATGGTTGCCCGGTGGGTTGTGATAGTTTAATGCATATGATGCCTCTGGGAGCAATGTCTTATTGATAAATGGCGCAGAAGGATTTCCCTGGATTGATGACCAGTCCTGGTTTTCCATCAAGATTACGAAAACCGTTTTGATTGCTCCAACAGTAGTTTGTTGTGTGGCCGTTGACACATCTGTTGGCGCAGGCGACTTTATTGTATTGGTGTAGGTTGTCCCCTTAGAAATGATCGGCGCATATGCATTAGATCCCGCAGATGAAGCGGGAGATTCAGCACCTTGAGCTTGTTGCGTTGCACTCTTTATGGAGGTGGTCGGTGTGTTTGTAGTTGATGCTGCACATCCTGAAATCAAAATGGACAAAAGAATAATCCCTGTCCAGAAAGTATTTAGTTTTTTGTTCAATTTTGCCTCTCGTCAATCGGATTACCGATTTGGATTCATCTAAGTAGGTAGCAAAAAGTATCTTGCACTTTAACAGATATTGCGCGATGCTAGGTGTGGAGGTGAACCATGCTTCACGCGAGAAAAGCAAGCGCAGAAGAACAGGAAGAGCTACAACGGATGAGGCGCCAAGCGGTCGGTCGGGTCAGCCAACGGGCGCATATGGTCTTGCTCTCGATCCAAGGCCAATCGGTACCGGCGATCGCCCTGCTCTTTCAGACTAGCCTCGTCACCGTGCGGTTCTGGATCAAGCGCTACAATGCCCAAGGCCCAGACGGGTTGTACGATGAGCCCCGCAGCGGTCGCCCGCACAAAGTGAATGCAAGCGTGCAGGAAACCTTGCTCGATTGTTTGGAAGAAGATCCGCTGCAAGAAGGTTCGGTGGCGACGTTCTGGACAGTGGCGATGTTGGTCTTGGTGTTGATCGAAAAACTGGGCCTCTGCCTGAGCCCCAGCACAGTGCGCGGTCTCTTGCACAAGCTGGGCTTGAGCTGGGGGCGTCCCCGCTTGGATATGCCGGCCAAAACCGACCCGGAAAAAGCCCAAAAACAGTGGCAAATTGCGAAAGCGGTGGTGGAAGCCTCGGAGAACAGCGTGATCTTGTACAGTGATGAGTCGCGTATCGAATTGCTGCCGATGATC
>Ga0315542_1000469_pt1 | contig 25374 bp, 21 predicted proteins | sample SalMarSW160120MG_FD_202541 | JGI IMG/M metagenome (GOLD analysis project Ga0315542, IMG submission 202541) | Salt marsh sediment microbial communities from the Plum Island Ecosystem LTER, Massachusetts, United States - Salt Marsh Sediment SW1601-20 ... | reverse complement strand
GAGAAAGATATTCTCAAGCCAGTCGGTGCCCACCCAGCCGCTCGCCGCGCCGCTCTCCAGCCCTATGGACCACGGGGTTTTCCCCTGGCGTACGAGCTTCTCCGCGATGCTCATCATCTGCTCTGCGGATTCGGGCGGAACCCTTATGCCCTCACGTTCCAGGACTTTGGGATTGTACCAGACCAGGCCCTTGATGGCCACCTTGGCGAATACGCCCACCAGCTTACCATCCACGGTTCCCATGTCCAGCCAGCCCTGGGCGTAATCGTTTCGGATACGGCCCATGTCCAGAACAGTGCTCAGGTCCACCAGCTTACCTGCCCTGGCAAACTCTGCCATCTTTCCCGGCCCGGGCAGCACGGCGATTTCGGGGGGATTCCCGGCCTGCACCCTGGTAGTCAGGATCGCGTTGATGTCCCGACTCCCCTCGTATTGCACATCTATTCCCGTTGCTTCCTCGAAGGACTTAGCCATTTCGTTGAACACGTCAAGCTCCTGGCCTCCCCAGACGGCGAGAACCTTTACCGTACCTCCAACCTTGCCCATTTCCCCCGCGGCGTACAGCTTCACGGGCTCGTGAGAAGCGACAACAAAGATGAATACCACAGCTGCAGCCACAGCCACCGCGGCGATAAGTACCTTTGACCTTTTCTGCATGAGCTTTTCCTCCTTTGGTTGAGATCTTGAAGTGATGCCACAAAAAATGAATGAGGCATCTCTATAAAGCTACTTCCCTACTTTAATACACTAATGTCATATCCGATCCCGTCAACTTCAAAATTCAGTTTTTGGTATAATTCCCTGAATTGGCCCCTCTATGGTTTACTCACCTGAACATGGGAACCACACCGGCACCATAAACCCAAATGGAAAAGAGTGTGATGAAACTCCACAAGTATCGCCACTATTGGTCAGAGCGCGAACCTGCCTTTCCCCTGTCACTGAATAATGCTCTTGATCGATAATTAACAGATAAAATTTAATTTTCAGCATGATTAAAATACTACCGCAGCCACGATTTTTTGGCAAAACAGGGAATAAAACGAATCCCATCCATCCAGGCGTCTTTCAAATATATGCTATTTTGCTCTCCAATTATACTACGCCATAAAACTATGTCAAGAAATTCTTTGATAATCACACATTTCTTAAATTATTGCAACATGCAGTCGGGCCGCACACAACCAAAACGCACGCAGCCGAACAATGTACCTGCGTCAGTGAGCATGCTCACTCCCTGCATCGCTGATCCTCGAGCCCCATGGTACGCACAAAATCTGTTTATTACACTATATACATCGTGCCTATACCGTCTCGAGAACCGGGACGACGAAGGCGCGCAGTCCGACCGATGCAAAGGAAGATTGGAGGGATCGCACCCTTTCGAGCAGAATATCTTTTTTCTCATTATCGATGACAATCATGAGCACGTTGTTTAACCCGGGCCAAACATGGTCGCCAAGATGGGGGTCGTTTCGTCCAACACCCGACACATCCTTCCACTTCGTATAGTACTGAATGTCAAGAGCACTCAGCGTTTCATCGAGCTCTTCGTCAATAGCGCGGTCATAGACAATATGCACCATTACTCTGTTTTCTCTCATTGTTTTTCCGCCCTTCTGAGTAACTTCTCGTAAAGTTACTTACAGATACTCGGTCATGAAATGATACATCCTGTCAAGGACGTATGTCCCTGGCGGGATATGCCACGTCTGAGTAACGTCATTTATATTTATAATGTCCCCATAATTTTATGATACCGAATCCGCCCTCTTTCCAGCCTGTTTCAACTGTTCCCTGCCGGCCTTCTTCTTTGCCCGCTTCAGCCTTCCCGTTTCAAACATTGCGTACAGGACGGGTATCAGTACGAGTGTAAAAACCGTGGACACCAGAAGCCCCCCTATTACCGTTTTTGCCATGGGCGAGCGCATCTCGCTACCGGACCCCAATGCAAAAGCCATTGGCATAAGCCCGAGCACGGTTGTAAGCATGGTCATCAGTATCGGCCGCAGCCTCGTTCTGCCTGCAAGACGCACTGCTTCGATGAGCTCATAGCCACGCTTTCTAAGCAAATTCGTATAGTCGACAAGTATGATCCCGTTGTTCACCACAATTCCTGCAAGCATAACCACGCCGATTCCCGATATCGCGCTGAATGTGGTTCCGGTTATGATATGTATCCACACGACCCCTATAAAGGTCATGGGAAGGGTAAACATAATGATAAAGGGGTCCATAAAGGATTCGAAGAGTGCGGCCATAATGAGATATACGAGCACAATGGAAAGCAGCATAACCAGGACAAGGTCCTGTACCACTTCCTTGAGGTTCTCCCAGGACCCGCCGTACTTTACGTTGAACCCGGGAGGTATGACGAGTTTTTGGACCTTGGCCTTTATAGCATCGACAGCACCCTTTACATCGCCCTGCACTCGCGCATTGACGTACACAACCCTCTGCTGGCCTTCCCGTTCAATCATAGCCGGCCCGAATCCTTTTTCGATGCGGGCAATACCGGAAAGGGGCACCTGTACCCCGATCGGGCTCATCACCGATATGAGGTCCAGATCGGCGGTTGAAACACGATCCGACTCCTGCAGCCTGACGAGCATACCGACCTCTTCTCCGCCGAAAATAACCTTGGCCACATCCTCACCTGCAAATGCGTGGTTAACCGCCTGTCCCACCTGATAGGCACTGATACCATACTGTGCCGCCCTGTCTCTGTCGATAGTTATTCTGTATTCAGGCAGCCCCTCCTCCCGCGATATACGGACATCGTTCACATTTCCGATCTTTTCCATGATTGCCTTGAGCTTCTGTGCGAGCTCAGAGCCCTGCTGAAGGCTGTATCCTGAAAGCGCAACGCTGAGATTTCCGCCTGTTCCGGTCGGACCACCGCCTGTTGAAAACCGCACCGTTGCGCCCGGAATATCATGTACCGCCTTTCTCAAAAAATCTATGATCTCTTTGTCACTTCGCTTCCGTTTGCCGGCATCAACAAGGGTCATCCATATTTCAGCACGGTCAGGAGACGCGACCCCCTGCTCCTCGCCTGTTCTCCCCACCTGCATGAAGGTTATTTTTCGCTCCGGAACCTTCTGCTCGATGATTCCGTATATCCGATCAACCGTTTTTCTCGTGATATCGATCTGTGTTCCAACCGGCATCTTGATCTCCATCTGAATAAAACTCTCATCCGATTGGGGCATGAACTCCACACCTATGACACGAACGAGCAGAACGCTTGCCACGAGCACGGCAAACACCATACCGACAAAAAGAAATCTATGATCCAGCGCCCAGTTTAAAACACCGCTGTAGTTTCTGTCGACAAAGCGCATCACCCGACCGCGTGAACGAAGCTCTCCTTCGATGTCCCGCAGGGACTCCGCTCGCCTTTTAACAATGACTTTTTTGACACGGCTCGTGAGCATGGGGATTATTGTCAGGGCAACAATAAGAGAGGAGAGAAGTGAGAATGCCACGGTGAATGCGAGGTCCTTGAACAGCTCGCTCGCAAGCCCCTTGATAAAAAGCACGAGCGGCAGGAACACGGCAATAGTCGTCAGGGTCGATGCAATGATGGCATTCGACATCTCCTGTGAACCGAGTTTCGACGCCTCGAGCGGTTTGGCGCCGAACTCTCTGTATCGGAAGATATTTTCCAGAACGACAATCGAATTATCGACAAGCATGCCTATACCCAGAGCAAGCCCGCCGAGTGACATCATGTTGATGGTCAGGTCGAAAAAGTACATAAATATAAAGGTCGTAATGATCGACAGGGGGATCGACACGGATATAATGAGTGTTGTAGACAGGTTTCTCAGAAAAATAAAAATAACAATTACCGCAAAAATTCCCCCGATAAGGGCCACCTGCCATACATTGTTGATGGACTCAATGATAAAATCAGCAGGTGAATAAAACTTTTCTATCTTCATATCCGAGGGCAGCGCCTCCTGGATGACTGTAAGCTTCTTTTCTATAAGCTTCGCAATCTTCACCGTGTTCGTTCCCGACTGTTTCTGTATTACCATGATAATCGCATCATGGCGCCCGAGCTTGGCGTCCATATTTTCATCTACATATCCGTCATATACTCTTGCGACATCCTTGAGAAATACGGGAACACCGCGCTTGTTGTCGACAACGACTCCTTCGATCTCTTCAATGCTCTTGAATTTACCGACCGTGCGAAGCGCGTATGTCAGCCCTCCCTCATCAATACTCCCTCCTGTGACATTAACATGCTCAGCCCTGATGCTGTTTATCACCTGATCAACCGTCAGGCCGTAGGATGCGAGCAAAGTGCGGTCAAGGTCCACATGCACCTGGCGCTGATGACCTCCCCAGACCATGACATTCGCCACACCGTCGATCTGCTCTAGATTTGTTTTTATGTTGTTGTCTGCGTTGTAACGGAGGCTTTTTAAATCTCTCTTGCCCTCGACCACGAGAACCATGACTGGAATCATCGAGGGATCAAATTTGAAGAGTACCGGCTGTGTTGCCTCATCGGGGAGAAAATCGCGTACAAGATCGAGCTTTTCCCGCAGCTCGGCGGCCGCTTCTCCCATATCGGTGCCCCACTCATACTCAACAACAACCTGCGCCTGTCCCTCCCTGGATTTCGACGTGATCTTCTTTACATTGCTTGCGGATGCCGCTGCATTTTCAATCACCTTTGTAAGGTTTTCTTCAACCTCTTCCGGGGCGACACCCGAATACGTCGAGAAAATAGTGATAACCGGATAGGAAATGTCGGGTATGAGATCGATCGCAAGCCTGCCGAGAGAGAAAATACCAAGCACTATGATCGCAAGATACACAACCATCGTAGTAACCGGCCTGTTAACAGAAAGGTCAGAAAGCTTCATCGATTACCTCCGTAACCTTGACCTCATCACCGTTGTCAACATTCTGCTGGCCGATCACTATAACCCTGGTCCCGGGTTCAATCCCTTTTGTAACAGAAACTCTGTTCCCCTCATAGATATCAAATTCAGGCTGCACCTGTATTGCCCTGCCTTCTTTGACGATGAAGACAACCTCTTTTTTGTTTCTCTCGATAACCGAAGCACGCGGAATGATGGTTGCATTTTCTTTTTTACGAACAATAATTCTGCACTCACCGAACATACCCGGTTTGAGCATATGGCTTTGATTCTTGATACGGATACGTACTTCTCTCGATCTTGAAACCGGATCGACAACAGGACTGAGCAGCTCGACCCTGCCCTTGAATGTCCGGTCGGAGTATGAGATGATATGAACCTGTGCTTCAAGCCCTCTTTTTACCCTGTATATGTCCCTTTCCGGCACGTGCACAACCACTTCGACGGTATCCATATCGATAATCTGAAAGAGCGGGACCTGTGGAGTGATATATGCGCCGATTTCGATCATGACTTCCTTTACAATACCGTTTATCGTTGATTTAACAGGTGTCGGCGCAAAAGTAAGCCCCGCTTCACTCCTGTCTATATATGCGAGAACCGTATCTTTGGACACCCTCTGTCCCTCTTTCACGGGAATCTCCTTCACCTTGCCCGGCACCGTTGAAAAGATATTAACCTCTGCAACAGGCACAACCTCACCATTGAGAACAAGGGATTCGGCTATCGCCCCTGTCCTCACCTCATATACCGCCACAGGAGTAGCTGTAGCCACTTCCTCCGTTTTTCCGTGTCCGAATCGTCCGCCCGCAAGAAGCTCGATCTTTTCCCTGTAGCGGTAGTAGGCAACAGCTCCGAGCCCCGCAACAACGACGAGAATCACAAAAAGTATTACAACCGTTTTAACACCCTTTCTCATAAAGGCCTCCGAAAAGGATATTTTTCATAACCCGCACGCTCATTCAAAATGATCAATGCCCACCACGTCTTCGAGATCGAATACTGCGCTTTTGTAGTTAAACACCGACTGAAGGTACCCGAGCTTTGCATTGTTGAGACGTATCTGCGCATCCTTGAGCTCTGTATTCGAGATGAGTCCGTTTTCATACCTCTTCTGGGCGGACCCGTAGAGTTTCTTTGCAAGCTCTACCCCCTTCACTGTGGACGCGATCTTCGCCTTCTCCTTTTCAAGTTTCAACAGAATGTTCTTAATATTGAGCCGTATGCCGCTTTCTACCGACCCCTTCGTCGTCCGGAGCGCCTCGAGATCAAATGAGGCTTTTTTTTCAGATGCATTCTCCCCGCTCCATGGGAAGAGGGAGGTAAGCTGCATCTGCACCAGAATTCCGACAGAAAGGTCGCCGTCCCATGAATCCTTTCCCCAGTACTTATTTTCACCGGTCGTTGAATCATAACTGCTATTTACCGTATAGTTCGCGAACCCGCCTATTGTCGGTCTCTTTTCATGTTTTTTCAACGATTGTGAATAATCTGCAAGATTGATTTGTGCCGCCATCTGCTGGATATCGTAATTTTTTCCAACAGCTTCTTCAATGAGCCGATTTTCATGAAACTCAAGATACTCTGGTTTCAGCTCGCCAATGAGCTCGATATCGTACTCCCCCTCATCCGTGATGCCTAACAGGTCTTTTACCGCAAGAAGCGCAAACTTCACTTCATTCTCCGCAGATATTACTTCCGGTTTAAAGCTCTCCAGGTCCGATTCAGCGCTGAGCACCTCATAATCGGGACTCAGACCCGCAGCGAATCGCTTCTTTGCAATATCAAGCGCATCCCTCTTTTGCGCGAGTGTTTCATTCTGCACTGTAACCACTTCTTTGGCCAGGATATACCCGTAAAAGGCGCGCTGTATTTTTACGATGAGGGAGCGTTTTTCCTCTTCCAGGTCGAGCCTTGCCATCTTCAGCGATTCTTCTGCCATGCGTACGCCGTCTGATATCCTCCCGAAGGTGTAAATGGACTGGATTAGATTCGCCGATAGGCTCACAGGATCCGATGGGCCAGCATAGCTCCCCGGGATTTCAATAGGGCCCATGCCGATATCCACGGTCATATCCGGAGTTTTCGGCTGATTGAAGAGGTGTGTCCATGAAGCGGATACCGACACACCCGGGTACATCGCTGATTTTGCAGAATGCACCCCTGCCTGTGCAGATGCAATGGAGAGCGCCTTTGCTCTTATGGTAGAGCTGTTCTTCAACCCCAGGCCGATTGCCTCCTCGAGCGTCAGGGTAATCGTTTCAGCATGCGTGGTGTTGATAAACAAAAAAACAAAAAAAACGTCGATCGCGGTATATAAGAGCAGTCGTTTCATAAAAACTGCACGTTTAACAAACCTGCAAGACCCGTTTCGAAACAGTTTGATTCGCGCAAAAATTGTTTTTCCAAATACTGTAATCAAAACAGGTCTCAAGATTGTTTTCAAAACGCATGCATTCGCTCTGTCAGCCCTCATACTCCGCCTCCTCCTGACGGTTGCGGCATTTTCCCCCGGCTTCATCTCGCACCAACGCCGTTGAGAAAGATGTTCATCACCGACTTCGCCTTGCCATCGGGATCTATTACCCTGCCTTTTTCCAAAAAAAACATCCGTGAAATCGTTTGTGATATGATGCCGTGAAAACTATCGACAACATCTTCGGTTGCTAGTTTTTTATTCAGCACTCCATCCGCCTTCCCGTGTTCTATGATTCGTGACTCAAAATCATAGAGCTCTTTTTCCTTTTTAAGAAGACCCTCAAACAGCCGTTTGAAATTTCTAACGAGATTGTTGTGTAGAATTAGTATATACATATTGATAAAAGCCCTGTTCTGCGCAAAAAACCTGATTGTGAGGACCGACAATTTTTTAAGCGCCTCAAGAGGGGGCATTTCTTCATACATCTCACGCTTGATAGTCTGCTCCAGGTTTTCAACCACATACATAACCGTACTGTAGTACAAATCTTCCTTATCCTTGAAATAGAGGTACAGGGTTCCCTTTGCAATCCCGGCTTCATCTGCAATCTCCTCGAGCACCGTAGGACTGTACCCTTTGATGGAAAAAACCTTGAGCGCGGCACTCATTATCATAACCCGTTTCTTGTGCTTTCGTAATTCTTCTTCTGTTGCCTGCATGAACCCTCCAAATATAATGACTGACCGTTCAGTCACAAATTATACATGTCGTTTGTCTCCGGTCAAGCAATTTGCATGTTTTTTTACTTGTTTCAAAACCATAAAAATATATATGTTAGCCGGGATGCCAATCATGAAACGGTACCTTTTTTTAAGACCCGGAGCCCGCGTGCCTGATTGTTAAGGAGTATAGATCGTTTTATTCCAATAGAAAATTACAGGAGTTTTTAATGCTTGATTTATTCAAAACCCCGAAGCTGTTCTTCTATCATTTTATTCTTATATTTGTGCGGCCATTTTATGCCTGGTATTTCAAATTGCACGGTTTTGGTGTTGAGAATCTTCCGAAAAAAGGCCCGTACCTCATGATGGCAAATCACAGCCATCTCCTCGACCCTTTTTTCATCGGCGCAATCATCAACCGTCCTTTATTTCAGATGGCATCTAACGAGTTTTTCAGAAAACCCCTTATGCGGCGATTCATGTGGGCAATGGGTGCATTCCCACGTAAAAAAGGATTTGTAGATTTTAAATCAATCAAGTATGCAATTCACCTCGTTCGGCAGGGTCACCCGCTCGTCATTTACCCGGAAGGCGGACGAAACTGGGATGGAGAAACCCTCCCCATCCTTAAATCGACAGCAAAACTCGTCAAGCTTCTCAACGTCCCGCTCGTAACCGTCGTATCGAATGGTAACTACAAAGCCTATCCGCGCTGGGCAAACAGAAGGAGGAAGAGCCCGATCACCATTTACTTCTCCAAACCGGTTCAGTTCGACCGAAAGGTACCGGATGAGGAGATTATCGACTACGTCCAGAAAGGAATCTTCAACAACGACAATTTCACCAAAGTCGATAACATTCGTGGCAAAAACCCCGCCGATGGGCTGACCCGGCTTTTGTGGCGATGTCCTTCCTGCAGGGAAATAGAAGCACTCGAGGAAAAAGAAGGGAAGTTTCTTGCCTGCTCCAACTGCGGTATGGAGTGGGAGGTAAACCTCGCCTGCTATATGCGGGAAAAAGGATCAGATACATGGCATCCGATAAAGGAATATTCCGATACCATGTTTCGTGATGCAGAGATAGTGCCGATGAAACCGGATATCGAACACCCTGCACTTGCCGGCGAAACGGTCTACCTCTTGTCCAAAATTGTTATCTTCTTTCATGAACCGCAGTACCCGAAACTGGAGGAAGCTGGAAAGGGAAGGCTTTTTTTAACCGACACCGGCCTGCTCTTCATAAACAGCAGCGACGTCAAGGTTTTCCGTTTCGAGGAGATACGGGGAAGATCCACAGAGCAGAATACGTTCTTTCAGATTGTACTCAATGAAGATATCGCCCGGTTCGAGATGCAGGAAGAAAGCTGCTACAAGTGGGAGCTGTACTACGACTTTATCAGGAAAAAACGGGGTTACCGCGAAGAAGAATAGTACCGAAAATACGCAATTCTTTCTACCGCGCGTTTATCCGAGGTACGCATCCACATCAGAGCCAGCTACGGGCTGAGCGGATACACTCCGAACTTCTTTGCGCTTTCGAACATAGTAACAACATTTCCCGGTGGAATATCAACCTGCATATGATTTGCAGAGGTGAGAATATACCCACCCCCCTGGCCGAACGTGCGGATGCATCGCTTCACGTCTTCATCGACATCCTGCGATGTGCCGGTAAGGGCTTCCTTCAGATCGACGCCACCCATAAAACACAGCCTGTCACCGAACTGCTTTTTCACAGAAACCCAATCCATGGCAGGCAGCGGTTCAAGCGGGTTTAGAATATCAACCCCAGTTTCCACGAGTCCGGGGATGATCTTTGTAATCGCTCCGTCCGAATGAAAAGCGACCGGGAGCTTCGGATTAAAATCCTTTACCGAGTCGATAATCCTCTTGAGGGCGGGCTTGAACATGGAATCGAACATAGCCGGCGAGATCATGAGATCCTGTGTGCCGCCGTAATCATCACCCGGTATTTCAAAGAAATCGAGGTCTCTTCCCACAATATTAAGATAGATTTCCTGGGCCCGAACAATGACATCGGTACATTTATCGACGATGAGCTGTGAAAGCTTCGGATCCATGACCATGTCCATGTAGAATTTTTCTCTTCCCCTGAGCTCAGCCGCCTGTTCGAAAGGGCCGTAGGAGTTTACCGCTCGAGCACCAATTGCACGGTTCGGATACTCCTTTTTCAGCAGGGTGATCCTTTGTTTCATCAGATCGAAATCGAGATATTTTTCAGGGTCCGGCCATGCGTATTCCGCTACTTCGTCCAATGTTGCGTCTGTAAGTGGGGCGCCCGCACTGGTGATATGCGGACCGCTTCTCACCCACTCGACACCCCAGGCATCTCTTCTGTCTCCGTCCATCCGCGCTCCGCCCAGATCGGTAAAACCCGACCACACATACCGTACATCCGTTTCGAGCCTGTCGAGTATTCTGTCATCATAGTAGTTTGAGTTTCTCGGCATGTAGCGCCTGAAGGGAGGAAGAGGATCGCCCAGGTTAAGATGCTTGAGTGTGTTTAAGTAAAGCCCGTCGTTCAATGTATAGTAGCTTCCCCAGAGGGCGACAGGCACCCTGTCGGGCTCCTCCCTGTTAATCGCGGCAGCCACTCTTTCTTTTGAGTCCATACACTGTCCCCTGACATAATTTCACTGTATACACAAATGTATTCAAATATTCTCTGCCAGTAAACAAAAGTGGCGACTTCGCGGCCGATCCTTGACAGGATACATCCTCCTGGGATACATCCCCCCGGGATACATCCTCCCGGGATACATCCTCCTGGGATACATCCTCCTGGGATACATCCTCCTGGGATACATCCCCCTGGGATACATCCCCCTGGGACTGGGTATCAAACAGTAACTTGCCCGAAGTTGCTTAGAAGAGAACGTTCGAAAGGTTTAAAAACCTGCAGTTGAAATCGTGAGTCCGTTTTTTCGGAGAGTCCAAAGACGTATGAATTTTTCCAGAAGAAAGCCGGATACTACACGTCTCATCAATCCTTTCAGGATTTGTCCATCTATTCAAGCTTTTCAGTCCTTTCAGGATTTGTCCATCTATTCAAGACTTACAGTCCTTTCAGGATTTTCAGCCCTTGACAGCACCGAAGGTGAGTCCACGCACCATGTATCTCTGGGCAAGGAGAGCGATAAGCACCGGAGGCGACATGGCAATCAGGGTACGAACGGCAACGAACCAGAACTGAATGCCTCTCGTATCCACAGCACCTGCCATAAGAACGGGAATAACCGTTGTTTTTACACCTGAAATCATGAGAGCGAATAAAAACTCATTCCAGGTGAAAGCGACGATAATCAGAACTGCCGCCGCAAGGCTTGGTGCCGCGAGCCGCAGGGATATCTTCCAGAAAATACGCAGATAATTCGCACCGTCGACAAGCGCTGCCTCCTCAAGCTCTATCGGAAGATCGATAAAAGCCTGCCGCATGATAACCACCACGAAGGGAAGGTTGAACGTGGTGTTCACCATAATCAACGCAGTCCTCGTATCGAGCAGGCCTAAAAACCGTATGATAAGAAAAAAGGGTATTGCGGTTGCAATTGGGGGCAGCACTCTCTGTGAAAGAAACCAGACTGTAATATCCTGGTTTGTGGGGCGTTTAAAGCGAAACCTGGCGATCGCGTACGCTGCCGGTGTCCCAAGGACAAGAACAGCAAGGGCGGTGCAGACCGCGATAATCGTACTGTTAAAAAGCGCTTTTTGCGTCTCTCCGGTTGCCAGCTCAGTTTTCCAGTTGTTAAGTGTGGGTTTGTACTGTACAAAGGGTACGGCAAGCCCCGCCACGGTGAACGCCTCTATCGGGTTTCGAATGCTCAGACTGATAGCCCAGTAGAAAGGCAGAAAAGTGATGCCGGCAACAACGAGCGCAAGGATAAAATACCCCCAGAGGCTTATCTTTCGTCTTTTAATTCTTCCTACAAAGCTCATGGCCATCCCTCTTTAATATTTTATACCCAATAGGGCAACGTACCCAATAGGGCAACGTACCCAGTAGGGCATACACGTGATTCCCCCGACTAATCCCTCTTACTGATACGTCTGCCGTATACGCTTGAAAAGCGTCATAATGATCACCATAACTATGATAAATAGTATAAACGATATTGCTGAAGAGTACCCGAAATTGAAAAACCTGAATCCGACACGATACGCAAACATGGTCAGCACCTGGGTCGCAGTGCCCGGCCCTCCGGTTGTCAATGTGTAGGGTATATCAAAAACCTTGAACGCCTCGGTTATTCGCAGGAGCAGAACCAGGATAATAGTCGGCTGTATTACCGGAAAAGTAATGTATCGGAATATCTGCCACTGGCTTTTTGTTTCAATAGCGGCGGCATCGTAGTAATCATCGGGGATGCCCTGCAGGGAGGCCAGAAAAACAAGAAAACAGAACGGCGTCCACTGCCAGATATCGACCGCTATAACCGAAACAAGCGCCCAGTGGGGATTTGAGAGCCATGGTATTTTGAGATGCAGAATACCGTTTACCAATCCCCCTTCCTCGTAAAAAATAGTAAAGAACAGAAATCCCACGGCAATCGGTGTGGCGAATAGGGGCATTGTCATCAGTGTTCTCAATACCCCGCGACCAGGCATCGGCCGATTGAAGAGCAGCGCGAACAGCATACCGAGAATCATCTCCACGGTCACACCGCACACAACGAATATAATAGTGATAATGGTTGAATTGAGCGCATACGGGTCTTTGAAAAAATGCAGAAAATTCCCAAGGCCAATAAATTCGTCCGGGCTTCCTATTTTCACGTTGAACAGGGAAAGCCTGAGCCCGTAAATGAGCGGGAATATGGTAAACCCTAGCACCCAGAGGGCAGCAGGCAGGAGGAACATAAACTTTATACGGTTGTCCTGATGCATAAGATCGATCCTGATCGGTTATTTTGCTGAATACTGTCAAAAGAAAAACGAATGCTCTTTTACTGTAAGGCACTATTTTAGAACAATTTTACATTTTAATCCATTAAAATTTAAAATTTTATGCAGGGCCCGTAATTATCGGACCCTGCATTTTATTCATTCTTACTTTTTATAACCGATTGATTCCTGATACTGCTTGAGCTGATCCTCACGCCCGAGCCTGTTGGTAATTTCATCCCACTCTTTTGCAGTTCTGTCGAGCGCCTCCTTCGGAGAGAGCTGGCCGATCATGGTCTTTGACAGATTCTGATCGAGTGATCTCCAGTACTCATCCGCTCCGTTGATTCTGAGGTAGGGCTCCATTGTCTTTGCAAAGAAGTTTTGGTGATAGGCTTCGAGATAGAACTTGACATCGTTTTCGTTCCAACCCTGATCGAGATAACCCTGTAATGAGGCTGTTCCTTCGGGCGGGAGAAAGTGGATGCTGCAGCCCGGGTCGACACCTGTCCAGCCGCGGTTTACGTTCCAGAGGCTTACCGGTTCCGTGGCCATGAGCGCCAGAAAGCTGTACACCACTTCGGGGTTCTTGGACTTAGAAGAAATAACACCCTGCCACGATCCGCCGGTCGTATTGCCAACGACATTGGGTTTGTCAAAATGCACCCATTTGTTGGTGTCTAAATCATACACATCGTTCGATCCCGGGAGAATCGAAGCGCCGAGTTTGCCCTTGATCTTTGAACGTGATGTGTCCTGAACGAGTGATCCGACATCACCCCAGGAGAAGACGAAGATCGCCTTTCCTCGGAGAAACCAGTCCCATGCGGTTCCCAGGTCCCAGGATGCCTGCGCAGCCGGCCCGTACTTCTGGAGTTTGTTGAGCACCTCCAAGGCGCGCACGTGACCGGGCTTGTTGATAAGCGGCTCCATTGTAGCTGGATCAAACCAATACGCGGTGCTTTTATCAACCTTGTTTCTCGGCATAACGACATAGGGTGCGGAAAGTGACATGTAGTGGAACATGCCCTGCTCGTTCACCTTGAAGTGCATGACGATGCCGTTGTCGGGATCAGGATCATTGTTGTCCCAGTTTTTCCCGTTGAAGAACGCTGCAATATCCATAACATCATCCCATGTCTTCGGCGGGTACGGCATAGCCTTGCCGGTCGCTGCCTTGAACTTCGCCTGCCACGAGGGGTCTGTCAGGATGTCGTTTCTCCAGTAGAGCACCTGGCCGTCACTATCATTCAGCACGGCATAATACTTGCCCTGCCAGGTATAGATCTTTTTAAGAGACGGGGGCTGCCAGCTGGGATCCCAGTGCGAGAATTTTTTGTCGGCAATGTACTTGTCGACCGGAATGATGTACCCGCCCGTTACATAGGTCCCCATATACCAGGCACCTTCGATGAATCCGTCGTACTGCCCTGCTCCAAGCCTGAGATCGTTCAGAGTTTTGCTCAGCTGATCCGCAAGCGGCATCTCCGCGATGTCGAGCTTCGCACCGGTCAGCTCCTCCCAGGCCGGTCTCAGCCTGTACATGGGGCCTGAAATCCCGCCCTTGGGCCCGCTGTTGTTGACCGTAATGGCGATGTGCTTGCCCGCATACGGCTGCTTGCCTTTACCATACATTGTACCGAGCTGATCCTTTGTCAGGTGAATAACTTCCTGATCCTCGAAGGTGATGATGTCGATACTCCCATCATCATACCACTTCACATACTTGTACTCTGCGGGAGCCGCTGCCTTCCCCGCTTCTTCCTTTCCTGCTCCTGCAAATAGAAACGCCATGGGAAAGAAAATCAGCAGAGCTGCTACAATGCTCCCTTTCAACAGTTTGTTTCTCATCTCAAACCTCCTCCTGTATAGATTTTTTATTAAAACACCGCAGAACTACGCGCCCTGTGCGATATTTTCTTTCAAACATGACTCGCGCTTTATGAGCTCCGTGTCGAGCAGAACCTCCTTGAAATCATCTTCACCTTTTCTCACTATTCTGTCTATCAAGAGCTGAACCGCCGTCTTTCCAATTTCCCATGTCGGTTGTCGTATTGCAGTAACCGGATTTTTCAACAGGCTGAACCACATCGAGTCGTCAAATGAGATCACTCCGATATCTGAAGGGATCTTTTTACCAAGCATGTTTATGGCCGAAAGCGTTTCATGGCAGATATTATCGTTTCCGCAGATTACTGCATCGATGCCTTCTGCGCTGATCCATTCACCGATCACCTCTTTTACGTCGCTCTCATCGCAGGATATGGATCTTACTGCTGCACCGGCATGTTTCAGGCTGACCGCACTTTTGTATCCCGCAATCCGTTGTTCCATGGTGAAAATTCTTTCATTGTATCCGATGAAACCGATCGATCGATATCCCTGATCGTACATATACAGGGTGGCCTCCCGGGCGCTCTTGAAGTTATCGATACCAACAAAGTCTGATTTAAAGTTTTTCAGCCGCCGATCGATCTGCACCGTGTGTATTCTGTATGCGGTTAAATCCTTGAATATTGAATTACTGTTCACCGGCGCGAAGATGAGTCCGTCTATCCCCTTTCGAATCAATACATCAATGTAATGTTTTTCTTTTTCCGCGGACTCTTCTGAATCGCAGAGCATAACGGTATAGCCCTTTTTGTAGGCGTGAAACTCGATAGATTTGCTGATCTCAGAGAAGTACCCCTCCCTGATATCTGAAATGATAAAACCGATTGTATTGGTCCCCTTGCCCTTGAGAGAGCGGGCTATATAGTTCGGTCTGTAGTCAAGCATCTCGACCGCCTTCATGACCTTCCGCTTTGTGGTTTCTTCAACAAACCTGGTACTGTTGATTACATGAGAGACTGTTGAAACGGAAAACCCCGAAAGCCTGGCTACATCCTTGATTGTAACTTTTTTACTTTTCATATCCCCGGTCGCGTACAAACGTTTACGCAAACGTTTGTATCATAATATACTTTACACTCCATCCTGTCAAGAAAAAATCAAGAAATACGAAATAAATGTTTTTGAGGACGGAGCTTATTACCATGAATAAAACTCATTTCAGAGAATTGAGCGAATGCTGTATCTTCATATTGAGCGCCTTCAAATCATCGATGAGCTGAGCGTACACATCATACATCCCGGCAAGCTTCTCCTCAAGAACGGCCACGGGATGATACTCTCTATCCAGCCTGAAGGTTCTGCTAAACGCTTCATCTTCATCCCGGTACACACCGCTTCCGATTCCGGCCAGCAGAGCGGCTCCTTTCGCGCTTCCCTCCCTGTCTTCAGGAACTTCTATGCTGTGACCGAGCACCGTGGCCTTCATCTCCATCCAGTACCGGTTGTTTGAGCCCCCGCCTGCATTAACTACTCTTGTAACCGGCATGTTGAGTGCATGCACCATATCCTCCCACACAAAACGCATTTCAAAACACAGTCCCGCAATCGTCCCCTGCAAGAGATTCTCCCTGTCCATTGTTCCGTCCAGGTTGAGTAATGCTCCTCGAGATTCCGGATACTCCCCTCCTCTGAGATAGGGTATAAAAAAGGGTATATGTGAATCCTGAGGCATGGAGCACCGGTTAAACACGTCGTAGTTTTCGTTCAGTGTTTTCAGAAGCCAATCAACGGTGTACCCGCCGCTGTAAATGCCGTTTAAGGCATACAGACGGCCTGAAGCAGTGTGATGCCCCCACCAGAACGGCCTTTTCATCGATTCTATATGCACATCAGGTATTTGATCAAGCGACATTGTGATCGATTCGGTTGTGCCCGTTGAAATGAGCATGTTGCCCGTCCGAAAAACACCGGTGGCAAGAGCAGCGCATATGTGGTCATGCCCGCCTGTAACGATTTTCACCTCCGGACGCAATCCGGTACTACCGGCGTAGCTCTTTTTCACCCTGCCAAGAACAGTTCCCGACGGCACAACCTCCGCCATTCTTTCCTTCGGGATACCGACAATATCGATCATCTGTTCCCACCAGGACCTTTTGTGCTGGTTGAAAAACATCGTCCTCGAGGCAAGAGAATAATCAAACGACATCTTTCCGCTCAGTGCATACAGTATATACCCTGAAATGGATGTCCAGCAGTGCACCCGGTTAAAATCACTTTTCCTGTGTTCCCGGTGCCAGAGCAGTTTGTAGAATGAATAGATGTGATGGGGCATAAGACCAGTGAGGGAATAGACCTCATGAGGATTGAGAATAGACTGCATTCTTCTAAACTGAGCTTCAGTACGCGTATCGAACCAGGCGAGGCCTCCGCATATCACCGCACCCGCGCTATCAATACCCACCATTGTCTCTGCAAAACTTGATACACTTAATCCGGCAACACCCAGTTTAATTGTATCATTAAACCCGGTGATAGCATCCGTAATACTGTTCAGAATATTATCAGGATTGTACATCCCGCCCGTTTTATCGGGATAGAACGGTGTGGGGCATATCTTTTCTTCTAAAATATCTCCGTTTTCGCGGTAAACACCGATCTTGATGTTCGTTGTTCCCACATCAATTCCCACAAGATGAGCCACCGGCTGCCTCCCTCACCGAAGCCATACGTAATAACCGGACTACTGCCTGAGTTACGAAGAAGAATCACGTGTGGAAGAGGTGCGCAGAGATACAAAGAGTCGTATCTTTTTTTGTACCATCTTTTCAACGCCGGCCTGCGCCCGGCGCATGATATCGTGAGCCCGCACACCGTTGTGCTCCCCCAGTGCGTTCCTCACACCGTCTACATAGGTATTCATCAGTTCTGTCCCGACATTTATCTTTGCCACGCCCATGTTTATGAGTCGTTTAATTTCTTCTTCTTTGATGTAGGAGCCACCGTGAATAACCACCGGCACCCGAACAACCCTGATAAGTTGTTCAAGCAGGTCATAATCAATCACAGGCCCATACACATACTCTCCGTGCGCAGTCCCGACCGATACCGCAAGCGCGTCGATTGCTGTCTCCCCAACAAACTCCGCAGCGCGCTCCGGCTCGGTAAGCGCAGATGTCTGCGTTTCAATCGTATTTTCACCACCGTAGATCCTGCCAAGCTCCGCTTCAACAGACACATTGCCTGCATGTGCTTCCCGAACGACCTCTTTTGTGTGTTCGAGATTATCTGAAAAACTCGCAGAGGAGAGATCGATCATAACAGAAGAAAATCCCCAACGGATACATGAGCGCACCTGTTCGATATTCTGCCCATGGTCGAGCTGCAGTGCGATGGGAAGGCTAGACTCCTGTGCAGCCACCTGAGCGGCAGCACCGGCATAGCTTCCGCCGATAAGGTCCAGGTCTCCATGCCAAACCTGCAGAATGACCGGTGATCGCTGTACTTTTGCTGCAGAAACAATTGCCCGAAGCATCTCAAGGTTAATAATATTAAACGCACCAACAGCATACCTGTGCTTTCGCGCATCTTCAAGCATTTCGACAATTGGCACAAGTTTCATACAAGCACTCCTGTGAATAAATATTTTCACCCGCTGATCTTAATACTGAATAATGCTCCGAACCTTGCAGCTGCAGAATCATTCAAGACTGCCACACAATTTCTTTATCTCTAAGAAAAAAGGCAGTCGTCGCAACCTCCTGCAGAAATTCGCGGTCATGAGAAATGATAATATACGGACGTTTCATCTCTTTGAGAATACAAATAAACTTTTCCCGGTGCTCATCATCAAGGCCGATAACCGGTTCATCGAGCAGAAGCGCCTCTGGATCCATGGCAATGACGGTACCAAGCGCTACGAGGCGCTTTTCTCCGCCGGATAGCCTGAATGTTATCCGGTGTTCAAAACCGTCGAGCCCGAGAATATGCAGGGTTTCGCGTACAATATCCTGTACCTCTTCACGATTTTTTCCGAGATTGAGCGGCCCGAATGCAATATCCTCCGCCACCGTAGGGCTGAAGAGCTGATCGTCGGAATCCTGGAAAAGAAGCCCGATCCTCCGTCGAACATCAGCAAAGTCAGCACTGCTTTTCCGATCCTGGCCGAAAATGCGAAGCGTCCCGGATTTCGGTTTGAGAAGCCCCATAATAATATGAAACAGGGTGGTTTTCCCACTCCCGTTCGCACCGTACAGCCCCGCCTGCATGCCGGGTCCGAATTTGAAATTCACGTTTTCAAGCACATCAATACCGTTGCCGTATGTAAAGCAGAGACCCTCTATCTCTACAATAAAATCCTTGTGCCCCACTCCAGCCATATCACCCCCGCAAGTATCACAGTCATAATTGATGCAAACCGTATATCCGATCTTCTGAGCGTAAAATGATCGAGCAGATAGAACCTTCCCTGAAATCCCCTGCAGAGCATAGCATGGTATATTCTCTCAGAGCGCTCAAAACTCCGAATCAGGAGCATCCCGATGAGATACCCGTACGTTTTATAGGTATGGATATTCGTCCCCGCTTTGAAGCCCCGTATCCGCATGGCATCCTTCAGTCGTGCATACTCGACGTACAGCACATGAATATAACGATAACTTAAAAAGGCAAGGTATAAAAGTTTTTTCGGCAAATGAAAATGGCTCATTGCATGAACAAGCGAGAAAACGGTTGACGTGGCAAGGAGGGATACAATAATAAAAACTATTGCCACCGATTTCAGGGTAATTGACAGCGCCTTCATAATTCCTTCCCTGCTGACTACCAGAGCCCCGCGCGCATATAGCGGCATGCCGGGCATACTCAGAGGGAGAAAAATCCAGAGCAGAATGATAAACACGAGTAAAACCTTGAGACTTTTCAGGACATTCGAAATTTTGAGCTTCGCATAGAGGAGCAGCACGAACGCGATGCACAGACACAAAACGGCGACAGGTATTTTTTGAGAGAGAGCAATAACACACGCGTAGGGAAATACTATGCTTATTTTAACGCGTGGATCGAGGGAGTGGAGAAACGAGTTGCCTTCTGAAAACCTTTCATTGATCATCTTTCAGAGCTTTTTTCCGCCGTATGCTGTAAACGAACAGAGCTGTTCCCATAAGACCGAGTATATACCCGATGCCGGAGAAGATATCATGAACGGAGACTTTTTCCTTTTTCTCCAAATCAATGACGCTCCTCCGAATGGGTTCAATCTGACCGGCCAACTCCTCTCTCACCATTTTTCTTATATCTTCGGCAGTCAGATCCCCGGATGTAAGGTGGGGGTCTACTTCCTGCAAACCAGCGCTCTTCGAATCCGGTTCGCCCTGCCCTGTAATCTGCCCCACAGCCGCGCCCGATGTTTTTTCACCTGCCAGCTCATCGGATTTCATAGAGTACTCCGCCCTGTGTCCCATCGATGCATCAAGAACTATGGTGAGGTCTTCAATCGCCGGGATTTTAAATTTGAAATTCCCGTCTTCATCGGTGCGTCCCTCCTGTATCAACTGTCCTTCGCTGTTGTACACCTCTACCCGACCATTCACAGCCGGTTTCCCGTCGGGAAAATAGCTTTCGGTATAGATCGTACCGTTTTCCACGTAGGCGAATATGCTCACTTTATGCGCAAATGCGGGTGAAGCGCCGAGTATAAAAAAAAGAGATACACATAGCAGAAAAACCCCGGGCCCGATACGTAGTAGGATGCGTGATGAAGTCCTGCCTGCACCGTTACACACTATGAGAAAGGGCATAGGGGACCTCCAATATTTCAGGTTTTACTTTTTTCAGAAGAGAGACCACAAAAACACTCACCACTCCTTCAATAAGCATAATAGGAAGGTGCGCCACAATAAGAAGTCTGGCTATAGAAATGAACTCATCTCCTGAAAATACAAGAGTAAAGGCTGTCATAACGGCTGATAGAAACACCGCAAGCGCACCTGAAAGAAAAGAACAGACCATAGAAGCTGTGCCGGTTTTATTTTTAACAATTCTGTTGAAGAGAAAAAATACCAAAAGACCCGGCAGGGCCATATTGACAGTATTAACTCCCAAAACGGTAAGCCCGCCGTACTGAAAAAGCAGTGCCTGGAGAAGCAGGCCGATAAGTATTGCCGGAAAGCTCGCCCACCCCAGCAATAGACCCGTGATACCGTTTAAGAGCAGATGGACGCTCGAAGGACCAAGCGGTACATGAATCAGTGATGCAACGAAGAATGCAGAAGAGAGCACTGCAACCCTCGGCATCTTTTCCATATCGATCTTTTTCAATCCGACGGCGGTGCCGCCTGCTGCAACAGCAGCCCCCGTAAGGAGCACTTTTGCCGATAAAACGCCATCCGATATATGCATCAGTTCACCCCTGCATTATACAAAATAGGCAATGGTATACCCTTGTTTTTACGAAAATACCGACACGAATACTCATGCGCATCTGGTAACACAATAGTGTAATTTCGTGTTATTTTCAACAAATTTTTTACACACTTCAGTACTGTGGTCAAGGCATCCCCTTGATCAGTAAATAGTCTCGGTCAAGGCATGTCATACACCCGTATCCAGAAAACCGCGCCTATTTCAACCGGGTACATCTTGCCGTCGGTATAGGCCATCTTCACCCTGTCTTCACCGAGAGCGGCAAAACTCCACCAGCCCGCTTTCGGACAGGCATACGTGAATACACCGTTCGCATCAGCCTTAACAACCTGTGTAACAAACGGATCGGCGGGGGCCTTTACAGCTCCGTTTGCGAGATACTCGACTTCGACCTCGGCAAAAGGAACGGGTTTACCGAATGCCTTCACAACCCCCTGAAAAACGTTTCCCGTCCATAATCCATATGGCCGGGTCAAGGGTATTATTTCTGTCTTCAGCCCGAGCTCAGCATCCCACCCCTCTTCCAGACCGAATGCATGCACAACAGTTTTTGTGTAATGAATAATAAAGGTATCTTCAGCCGGTTCAAAGTAGGGTGCCGGTTCGACATAAAAGACGTAATCGCCTGGACGCTTGATTGTATACTCCGTGTACCACGCATCCGATCCATGCACCTTTTGATGTACAAGTGTATCCAGGAGATTGGTATCCCTGCCCCTGACACGCATTCCGAATCGAACCGGCTTCTTCATTTCCAGATAGTTACCCTCGAAAGGATGCCCGAACATCAGGTCCAGCCTGATCGTTCTGCTCTCTCCTGCTGTTACTATTTCGTCGGAAGGCAGGATGTACTGGAAGTGGGCCTGCGCAGTACTGAACATACCCAATATGGCACCGATAGTGAGAATTAAAATAACCCCTCTTTTCTTCATTAACGTTTTCTCCTCGAAATAATTTCGTTTATCGATAATAGTAGCACGAATATAATATATAGTAACACGAATATTATTTGTGTCAAGTAAATAAGTAATATGTCCCCATAATTGCGGCCGCGAAACAGAGGATTCAAAACATACGGGAAGGGTCAGTTTTTTTCAGTATGTGCAGTCTCTCATGCAGCATCGGGAGGGGGGGGTTCACGGTAGTCTACAGACCAGACGAGGGTAAGTTCAGGTTGTCTGGTTTTTTCAGTGCTCGTTTGCCGTACTTCCTGTATTGAGTGTAGAATATGAGGTATCCGGGGAGTTCTGGAATCGGAAAAATCACATTTTCCTGCTCTGCTCGGTTTTGTTCTTTCATCGCCTGCATTCATGTTGTTTTTCCTATATAGAATATAAAAAACCGATTCGCTTATTTTTCCACCCTATGCAATCATCTCTTTTTCATTCGAACTACTACTGCCTGTGCTGAATTTAACCCGTGGTATTTTCCTGAATACCTTCACCAGGTCCGGATCAAAGTGCGTCCCGGTGCAGCGAGCGATTTCCTCCACAATTTCTTCAAAGGGCATGGCTTTCCGATACGGCCTGTCAACAACCATGGCATCGAACGCATCGGCGATGGCAAATATTCGAGCATGGAGCGGTATGTCATTTCCCGTTCGGGCGTACGGATATCCGCTGCCATCGAACTTCTCATGATGGTAGAGCACCACATCACCCGCTCCTGTAAGAAAATCTATATGCTTTACCATGGAGTACCCGAACAGAGAGTGTTTCTTGACAAGCCCCATCTCGGCATCGTCAAGAGGGCCATTTTTGAGCAGGACTCGTTCAGGCACGCCGATTTTCCCGATATCATGCAAATAGGCCCCCCATTCTAGGTCTTTGAGCTCCTGCCCTCGAATCCCAAGCTTTTCACCAATCAGCATGCTGTTCTCTGAGACCCGTCTGCAGTGCTCTTCGGTTTCCGGGTCCTTCAAGTCAAGCGCGGCACCGAGCGCGCGAACCGTCATATCGTATGCATGATCGATCTGCTGCTCAGTTTTACGACGCTGTTCTTCACCCTGTTCTATAAGCTTCTTTAAAACATCCTTATACGCACGGGTAAAAATCCTCTCCTTCCATTCGTCAACAACGGTATTGAGTCTTTCACGAAACAGGGCGACCGAAAATGGCTTTGTGATATAATCAAATGCACCCTTTCTGATGCAATCAACCGCTATATTGAGATCATGCACACCGGTTATCATTATAACAATTGTTTCAGGCCTCCTGCTTCGAACCTCTTCCAGCACCTCGAACCCGGACCCGTCCGGAAGACCGAGATCAAGAAATACGATATCAGATGCCTCACTTGCAAACTTTTTACGAGCATCCTTTACACTCCCGGTTGTCCGGCAGCGCAGCCCGTTTGTCGCTAAAATCGATGCGATAAGCTCACGAAGACCTGCCTCATCTTCAACTACAAGTATGGCGGGTACAGAAGGGAGATGAAGAGTAGATGGAAAACCGCCGATGGGCGTGCCAGCCCACTCAGGCTGTTTCCCATGATCTAATTCATGCATGTATTTCCCCTCTGATGTGTATCGATCGATTTTACAAGCCTGTTGAACCTTGCACCATGAACAAATGTCTGCAACCTTTATACCAGCACCACTTGATTATTTCATAAAACATCACACCGTATGTACAATCTTGCTAAATTATTTAATCAAAGAAATTACACGATAATGTATAAAACAATTCTCCGTTTCCCGATGATTCGCCGGTCGGTCGGCAGGGTAATATTGCAGATGGATCTGTCACAAAATGAGAAATCTGTCATTGTAATATGACAGTTGCGAAAGCAGGACATTTTTCAGGTTCGAAATCTGTCCGGATCAATGCTGTATTTTTTAATCTTTTCGTAAATATTCTGTCTGGGAATCGAGGTAAGGCGTGAAGCGAGGGCGACATTGCCTGCGGCATGTTCAAGCGCCGTCTCTATGTAGTTTTGCTCGAACTGTCTCTTTGCCACATCAAAAGGTTTAAGAACAGACTCCTTGTTCCGGTCGATATGGCTATCAATCAGATAATCGGGAAGGTCCGATACGGTGATTTCATCTCCTTCAGCCATTGCAATTGCGTGTTCCATGACGTTCTCAAGCTCCCTGACATTGCCATCCCAGCGACAGCTCATCAGGGTACTCATAACTTTCGGGGATATCGACTTCTGCCGTTTATTGAACTCTTCAGTGTATTTTTTGAGGAAATGGTAGCTCAGGATGGGTATATCCTCCTTGCGCTCTCTCAGCGGCGGCACGTGTATCTTGATAACATTTATCCGATAGTAGAGGTCTTTTCGAAACTTATTATTTTTCACCTCTCTATCCAGATTTCTGTTCGTGGATGCAATAATTCGCACATCGGTCGCTATCTCTTCAGTACCGCCGACATGCTGAAATTTCCTCTCCTGAATCACCCTGAGCAGCTTCACCTGAAGGTCAAGGCTCATTTCGCTTATTTCATCAAGAAAAACGGTGCCACCGTCCGCAACCTCAAAATACCCATCTTTCCTGCTTATCGCCCCGGTGAATGCTCCCCTTTCATACCCGAAAAGCTCGCTTTCGAGAAGATTTGCCGGAATCGCCCCGCAGTTGAGTACGACAAGCCGCTTATGCCCCCGATTGCTGTTCTCGTGCATCGCCCGTGCGATAAGTTCCTTGCCAGTGCCGCTTTCACCCTCGATGAGAACCGTGCTTCCGAGCGGTGCCACCTTCTTTATAAGTTGATATATCTCGGCCATCTTTTTACTTCTGCCGATGATCCTGCTGTCGCTTACTGCACTGTCAAGCTGCGCCTTGAGGTATGAACACTCCTCCCGCAGGTCCCGGTACTCTTTTATCCTCCTGACAGCCATACCGAGCACATCCATGGATTTAAAGGGCTTGAGCAAATAATCATCGGCGCCCGACTTCATCGCTTCAACGGCAGTTTCTACTTTTGCATACCCGGTCATCATTAAAACCGATGTATCCAGGCTTACCTGTTTGATCTCTTTCAATACCTGCAGGCCGTTGATATCAGGCAGCCTGATATCGATAATAACAAGATCGTACTTCTTCTGCCTGATCTTTTCCAACGCCCGAATGCCGCTTAGCGTCGTTTCTGTTGAATACCCGGTATCCGAAAGATATTTGCCTGTTACATTGAGAATAACTTCATCATCATCGACAATAAGTATCGAAAACTCCTTTA
>Ga0315542_1000468_pt1 | contig 25380 bp, 23 predicted proteins | sample SalMarSW160120MG_FD_202541 | JGI IMG/M metagenome (GOLD analysis project Ga0315542, IMG submission 202541) | Salt marsh sediment microbial communities from the Plum Island Ecosystem LTER, Massachusetts, United States - Salt Marsh Sediment SW1601-20 ... | reverse complement strand
CGCCGCAAACATTAGAGCTGACCAGCAATAAGTACAAAGCCAATATGCATGCCGCAGAAAACAGGCTGCCAGTTGCTAAAACATATAAAGTGGCCAAGCATAATTTAGAAAAAATTCAAGAATTATTAAAAAAATATAAAATTTTAGTTTTTAAGCCAATTCATAGCCAAGGGCAAGGAGTTTTTTGCCAAAAAATCAAGGCTGATATTTCAGAGCAGGAATTGAGAGCAAAGATAAACTTAGTGCCCGGAGAGGAAATTCAAATTCAGCAATTTATTGACTATCAAAAATTGATTAGAGTTATTGTTATTAATTATAAAGTTTTGGCTAATGCCTATACTTATGATGTGCCTGATCAAGGTTGGAAATGCAGTGTTTGCTTAAATCCTAGGATTAAAAAATATGAAACTGAAGATGATAGGCTGAAAAAACTAGCAGAAAAAACAGCCAAAGCTTTTAAGGCCAAAATAAATTTTATTGATTTTTTTGAAGATAAAGACGGGGAGTTTATTTTGAATGAGATAAATACGGCTTGCAATTTAATCCGTCACGAGCAGGTTACTGGCGTGCCGATTCATAAATTTATAGGCGATTTTTTGATTCAAGAAGTGAGAAAACTATAAATAACCCAGCCTTTCGCGAAGGGCTGGGTTATTTTAAATTCGGGAAAATTGATTTGAGAATTAATTTTGTGACCGGCACTGGCTTGCCAATATCAGGATTTTCATGCATATCTAAACTGGGGAAACTATTTATTTCAATAATCCTATAATCACTTTTTTTAGCAATATCTTTAGTCATTAAATCAATACCGGCAATATTCATGCCAAATTCACTGGCGGCTTTAATGGCAATTTTTTTATAATAAGAATTAGCCTTATCTGTCATATTAATGGCAATGCCGCCGCCGAAAATATTAGCAGTTTGTCTTAGACGAATTTTTTTACTTTTAGCTAATATGGTTTTAAAATTGACTTTTTGTGTGCTTAGATTTCTTTTTAACTCCTTATCGAAAAGGGGTTTTTTCTTTTTTTTCTGATAATAAATTAAAGAATGATAATACTTATTAATCAAATTTTTGACTGTATCTTTACCATTGCCAATAATTTCCGGGAAGGCCCGCTGAGTTACAGCAATAACTTTGCCATTTAAAACTAGAAGGCGATAGTCATTGCCATTAACATATTCTTCTACCATGAAAAATTTTTTGCGCTTTTTCCGGCCTTTAGCCTGCGCCTGCTGCCAATATTTTCTTATGCGAAAAAAAGCGATTTTGACCATGGTAAAATTTGTGATATTGGCAGTTACTCCCACGCCAAGCGAATAATCAAAGGGCTTGATTACAAACGGATATTTTATTTTTTTAGTTGTTAATAGTTTTTCTACATCAGTAATATTTTTGCAAATAAAAGATTTGGGAACCTTAAGATTTGTGCTGCCCAAAGCTTTATTAGTCAAATATTTATTAGAAACAATAGCAGCATTTACTTTATTAAGACCGTATTTTTTGTGAAAAATATAATACCTTTTGTCCTTATATTCTAAAACAAAGCTTAAAAACAGAGGATCAATTTGCCTGACTTTAACGCCGCTCTTTTGGGCAGTTTGCAAAAGATTTTTAGTAACATTATTTTTAATTTTTGAGTAATCAATTTTAGACATGATTTTAGATTTTAATTTTTAATTTTGTGGGCGCTCCGCTTTGCGGAGCGCCCACGTTTTACTTTTTGTCATCTTCTCCCAAGGGATGGTTAGGGCAGGGAATGGTGCATTTATCGCAAGCATCAGTGCCCTCAAATTCGCATTCCTTGATTGGCTTTTCTGCCTGGTCTTCATCTTTCATTGGTCCCTCCTTTTTAAATCGTATCGTAATTGCTTTTATCATCATAAAAGACTCTGGTACAATTTTGAAAATGGATGCGGTTATCATTCGGGTCAAAAACTTCTTCAACTCTGTATTTGCCTTTAGTCCAGACCTTGTTTTTATCATCAAAAAAATGAGTGACTTCTAAAATTCTCACCGCAGCTAATTCTTTGGAAAGCTTGCCGCCGCCTTGAGTTTCCACTAAAGGACTTTGGCAAATCATACAATAATGTCTTTGATCTTCTTTGAGAAATTCATATATTTTACCTTTTTCCAGGTTTTCCGGAACACATTCTTCAATTTTTCGTTTGCCCGCTTTAAATTCTTCAATGTTTCTTAAAGCTAGGTCAGGGTTGAATTCTACTTTAATGCCCATGGAATTATTAGTTAAATAGATTATTCTTTATATCTTGAATTTGCTTTGAATCTTCAATCAGCTCACCTTTATAAAGTTTATATAGTAAAGGTATTACTCCGCAAGAATTGCATTTGCCCCAGCCACATGAGCCAGAATTTTTTTTATTTAATTTTTTACATAATTCAAGTTCTTTCTCAAAAACTTCTCGATTAATACTTTCTGGTTTTAATCCTGTCTGGCAATTTAAGTTTTTAGTCATATTTTTAGGTATTAAAAATTTTTTTAATTTTTAATTTCGCTTCATTAATTTGCTTGGCGCTCAATTTTAAACCAGCTTTATTATATTCAGGTTCATTTTCAATAGTGTAAATTCTTTCTGGCAGCTGGGCTTGTTTTTTGATGCCAGCTGGCAAAGAAGGGATAAGGCCAGTTGCTTTTTTTACATCTTTAGGAAATTTACCTGGATCTGCTGTTTCATAAATAACTGCTAATTGATCATGCTGGCCATTTAAATAAGTTTCTAAACTTTGCCAGCCAACTGCGCCATGAGGATCTAAAATAATTTTATATTTATTATAAACTGTTTTCATGGTTTTGTAATGCTCAGTATTACTAATACCGATAGAATAAAGATCTTTTCTCATTGCTTTTAAATCAGGCATTTTATCAATTAGGCCCGGCTTAATTACTCTTTGAGTTTGAGCATCTCGTTCGTCATACATATGGCCGCCATAAAAATCTATTAAACGGACTAAATTTGAAGGATGGGAAACAATCATGGCAGAAGAAGGTGATTTTTTTGATGGTCCAATTATATATTCACCTGTTTCTAAAAATTCAGGGAATTCTCTGTTTTCATTGACGCCGCAAATAATTTTAGCAATGGGTAGCCCCATTTGCTTAGCTAAAACAGTGCCCATCATATCACCAAAATTGCCTGAAGGAATACTGGTAATCATTGGTTCAGGATAATTAGCAATTCTTGAATAAGCAAAAAAAGGATAAACTGCCTGGGGCAATAAGCGGCCTAAAGAGATAGAATTCGCTGAAGTAAAACGCGATGGATCATGAAAAATTTCTTGAGCAAATTCTTTATCGCCTAATAAATTTTTAGCTAAAGCCTGGCAAACATCAAAATCGCCATTAACGCTAAAAGCATAAATATTATCACCCAAAGTTGTCATTTGGCGCCTTTGGCCTTCGGAGATAGAATCTTTTGGAAAAAAAACAATATTCGTAACATTATTTAAACTATGCAAAGCATCAGCTACTGCTCCGCCAGTGTCGCCGCTTGTGGCTACAATCACAACTCTTTTTAATTGATTTTTACCTAAGAAATAATTGAGAGCCCTGGCAAAAAATCTGGCGGCGTAGTCTTTAAAAGAATAAGTAGGGCCTTGCGTTAGCCACATAATATGAGTTTTGCCAGTCACTTGCTCAATTTTTGTTAGTATTTTCTTCTGGCTATAAGCATCGGCCAGCAATTCTTTAAGATCATTTTCTGGTATTTCTGCTTTTAAAAAAGCATTTAAAACAAAAAAAGCAATTTCTGCATAAGAAGATTGCTTCATTTGTTTAATTATTTCCGGATCGATTTTGGGGACGTTTTGGCGCGCAATCATGTAAAGACCATAATCAGGCGCTAAACCTTGCAATAAAGCTGTTTGGAAATTAATTTTTTTTGCCTTATTATTAGTACTGTAAAATAATGCCTTAGACATAAATTTGCTGAAGGCCACTATGGGAATTGCACCCATGCATAAGGGTTTTTCCCGCCGTCGCTACTTCCTTGGCTGAAGCTTCGGAAGTCGGGAAAGCTTTGGAGGGCTTTAATTAATCGGATTTTAGTCTGCCGAAGTAAAATAATATAACATTGAGGCCTGAGTGGGATTTGCACCCACGCATAAGGGTTTTGCAGACCCTTGCCTTACTACTTGGCTATCAGGCCATTTTACGAAGGCAGGCAGACCCTTGTCTTACTGCTTTGCTAAGTGGCCGGGAATATAAAAACTTACCTAAGGTAAGTTTTCTTTAGTTTAGCATTTTAAAGCTTAATTTTCAAGTCTGATAAATTGAAAAATCCGGCTTAAAAGTATAGTTTAACGCTAGGTAGAAAGAGTAAATACGGATAATATCAAAGTCCCTTGTTTCCAGTGTGTGATTCTTTTTGAAAGCTAAGAACATAATACCCACATCTTTATCATGCATGTAAATCGGCTTGGTAATAAAATCAAACTTTTTCAAAATTTCAGGATTAACGCCTAAGGATTGGAAGTAGTCATAATTATTTTTATTCTGGCTATGCTTAAATTCTTTAATCCCCGCATTAATCAGCTGCTCAAAAGTCTTTTTTATCTGCGGCTGTTCAATTTGTGCTTGGTAAGATTTAAAGTCAATAGGTGGTTTAAAATATAAATAGCCAGCCTTGGCTTGGACTAAATTAAGTAATTGATTAAAAATATTAATTGATGATTCATGCAAAGAATGTTTTTTTGATCTGTCTAAGGCGGAAATATCTAATTCCAGCAAAGAGTCTATTTTGCGGTTAATTTGGCCAATATACTGGTAAGCATCCGTTAGCTGATCAATTTGATTTTTAAGCTGACTCTCTTTTTTTTCAATTATTTTGAAAATAATTTCAATCAATAAAATGCTGGCAATTAAAGCGGTAATTGCATCAATCATAATTAAATTGACTGGTTTGCTAAAATAAAGTAGGTCAATTACTTGAATAAGGATAAAAAAAATGATTATTAAGCCAATAACCAAGATTTTGAAAGTAAAATAGCTTTTATTAATCATTAATTTAAATTATTCTTTATAAATTTCCACTGTTAAATATTTAAGGCCAAACTTTCTAGCGTCTTCCTTGGAAGTCATCCAGATATCCATGCGGCTGTTATATCTTTCATGCATGCGGTCAACTACAGTATAGATTTTATTAGGATCTAATTCTGGAAATCTGACTTTAGTGCCAAAAGGCAGAAAATTAGTAGCCACAACATTTTCTTTATTATGAGAACATAAATCATAGCCGCTGGCAGCAATACAAGGCGTATTATCTGTTTGCTCTGGTGTGCTGGAATAAGCAGTGACATAAAGTTTCATGGTTTTTATTTCTGGTTTAAAATTAAAACTGACTAGTCTTTGGATTTTATTAAAATAAGAATTGATGTCTATTTCATAATAAGCCAAAGAAGAAAATTTAGGTAAACAAAAAATTGCAATAAAAATTGCAATAATTAAACTTAAGAGCCATTTTTTCTTTAACGACTTTAAAAATAGAAATATTTTGAAGCTACTCAACTGCATAGGTTTATTATGAGTAGTTTTATTGATTATATTATAGCATATTTTTTAGTCAAACAAAAACCCAGCCTTTCGCGAAAGGCTGGGTCTTTGTTTTAAATTAAGCAGCTAAAAATTATTAGTAAATTTCCATTGTTAAATGTTGTAATCCAAAGTCCACAGCATCTTTATGGTTTTGCATCCAAATATCAGCGCGATAGGTGTAGCGTTTATTCATTCTGTCCTGAACAGTATAAATAGTGTCTGGGTCATAATCAGGGAACCTGACTTTAGTGCCAAAAGGCAAAAAATTAGCAGCAATCACATTTTGAGTGTTGTTTTTACATAAATCAAAGCCATTAGCTGTAATACAGGGAGTATTATCTGTTTGGCCAGGTAAACTGTTATAAGCAGTTACAGGCACAGTAATTACTCGGCTTGGCTCACCCAAATCAGCTAAAGGCGCAGGATTTTCTACTTGTTCTGCAAAAGCAGCCTGAGGCAAAATCTCATCTTTGATAGTATATGCTAAAGAAGTGGCTTTAGGCAGGGCAAATTGCCAGATTAAAGTTAATATAACTAGGATTAAAAGTGAATTTTTTATAAATTTTAGGCTAATTTTAGCTAATATCCAATTTTTTCTAGACATAGATTAAATTATTTTTTAGATTAAAAAGGTTCCCGTTTGGGAACTAATTTATGATTATAGCATATTTAATGATTTTTGTCAATACAAAAACCGAACCTTGATTTAAGGGTTCGGTTAGGTTTAAATTGGCTTAAGTTCTTCTTCCCAGGCAGTGGTTAAGTGTAAAATCCCATCTTGACTGGGCAAGATCAAAAGATAAGTTGGTTTATGGGCTGGTTTTCTTAGCCAAGCTGGTTGGGAATAGGCAAAATCAATTATCTTGGCTTTCTGGTTGCGAAAAAAATTATTATTGATTTGTACAATTTGCCATTTTTTATATTTAGGTTTTTCCGGATAACCATATTTTTCCGGGCATTGTAGCGCATCTAAAGAATTGTTATATTCCTGCTTACAAACAGGGCAGTAATATTTTTGCTGGGCCAAGATAATCACCTCCTTTGTAAAAATGATTTTTTATCTTAACATGGATTTATTTTTAAATCAATAAAAAAGAACAACTTGAAAAAGTTGCCTTTTTTATTATAGTACCGCCTAGGGGAATCGAACCCCTGTTACCAGGATGAAAACCTGGTGTCCTAACCACTAGACGAAGGCGGCGAATTAACTGTTAACTATTAACTTTTAACAATTAACGAGTAATGCAGGTAAATAAAAATCCCTAAGGAGTGGGATTATGTCTGTATTATAGACTAAAAATGCCAACTAGTCAAGCCAAAAATTTACTTAAACAATCTTGACTTTCATTCTGGAATATGTTAAGTTAGTTAATTAACTAATGGATATTTTTTTAGAATACAAAAAATAAAGGAGGGCAATATGAGAAAGTTATTTTTAGGATTTGCTTTATGGAATACTTTAGTTTTCGTCATCAATGTTGTCATCTGGCCGAGATTTTATGCTCCGGAACTCTGGATGCTGCAATTGCTTACCTTAAAAAGCCAGTTGATGCCGATTTGCAGCGCGCTAGCCATTTGGATGTATTTGGGCTATCGAGAGCAATTGTTCTTTTATAAAAGAAAGTATTGTCATTTGTATTAAGTGATAGACAGATGATCATTGACAAAAATGATTTATTGTGCTATCCTCTATTAAGATGGTGAAAGGCTGAAAAGTCTCCTCATTGACTTGGTTTCTCAAACCTTGTCGTAGGCTTCAGCTAAGTAATCATCTGCCGTGCGGTAAAACTTGGTTCTTTGACCTAGTTAGCACGGCTTTTTTTATGCTTGAAATTAACTGATTTTAAAGGTAAAATTTAAATAATCTCCTATCACTATTTACTAATTACCAAATTACCAATTACATGATCATCCTTGCCATAGAAACATCATGCGACGAGACAGCAGTCGCCGTTTTAGAAATAAAAGGTCAAAACTTTAAAGTTTTGGCTAATTTGGTGTCTTCTCAAATCAATATACATAAAAAATACGGCGGAGTCGTGCCAGAAGTGGCAGCACGCAAACATTTGGAACATATTTTACCGCTTTTAGATCAGGTCTTAAAAAAAGCTAAAATAAAACCTGAGAAAATTGACTTAATCGGCGTTGTTAACGGTCCTGGTTTGATTACTTCTTTAATTGTGGGTGTGGAAACAGCGAAAACCTTGGCATTAGTCTGGCAAAAACCTTTAGTGCCAGTTAATCACATTAAAGCGCACATTTCAGCTAATTTAATTGAAGGCAATAAAGGTAAATTAAGAAAAATAAAATTTCCGGCTTTATGTTTGGTTGTTTCTGGCGGTCATACTTCTTTAGTTTTATTAAAAAATTTAAAAAGCTTTAAAACGATTGGCCAAACCAGAGATGATGCTGTGGGCGAAGCTTTTGATAAAGTAGCTAAAATTTTAGGACTGGGCTATCCAGGCGGACCGATTATTAGCAAAAAAGCAGAAAATGCTGACACCGAATATTTTAAATTGCCCCGACCCATGCTTAATTCTCATGATTTTGATTTTTCTTTTTCCGGCTTAAAAACTGCAGTAAAAATTGCTTGGGGGAAGGAAAAATTTCGCGATGAAAAAATGGTCAGAAATATGTGCGCTTCTTTTCAGCAGGCTTGCTTGGATGTTTTAATTACCAAAACAATTTCAGCTGCTCAAAAATATAAAGTTAAATCAGTTTTAGTCGGTGGCGGTGTGGCAGCGAATAAAGAATTGCGCAGCCAATTAGCCACAGCTGTTAAAAATTTGAAAGAGGTAGAATTTTACCAGCCTGATTTGCATTTGACCACTGATAATGCTTTGATGGTTGCCATCGCCGCTTATTTTAGTTATAAAGAAGGTAAGAGCAATTGGAAAAATATTAAAGTAGAGCCAAATTTGGAATTATGAAATACATTGCCAAAACAAACCAAGACACTTACAACATTGCGGCCAAGTTGTCTAAAAGGTTAAAAGGCGGGGAGATTGTTGCTTTGGAAGGCGATTTAGGTGCAGGGAAGACGACGTTTACCCAGTATTTGGCCAAAATTTTAGGCGTAAAAAAACAGGTTACCAGCCCGACTTTTGTTTTAATGAAAATTTATCCAATCACCAATCACCAATCACCAATCACCAATTTAGTTCATGTAGATTGTTATCGGTTGGATGATCCGCAGGAATTGTTTTATCTGGGCATAGAGGAATATTTAAATAAAAAAGATACGCTCGTTGTTATTGAATGGGCTGATAAGATTAGGAATTATTTAAAAAAATTCAAGAAAAAAATTTGGATTAAGATGAAATTTAAAAATAATAAACGTATTATTAATATTAATTAAATTTATGGAAAACATTGAACAACAACCTGAATATTCTTCAAAAGACAGGGCATTTTTGGATGAAATGGCTGAAAAATTTGGAGTAAAATCACCCCAATATAAAAAGTTTCTCAAAGCAGTTGAAGAAGACAGGGCAGCTAAAAATATGGGATTAGGAAATCGGCTGGAAAAAGAAAAAGTATTATTGACTATGGTTAAAGAAATGTTAAGGCAGATTGATACAATTTCTTTAGAAAAGCCCAATAAAAGGACGGCAAAGTTGCTTGCCCAACAAAAATTAGTGGCTAAAAAGGAAATTAGAAATTTATTAGAATATGCCAGAAGGTATACAGATGCTCTAGATCGCGTCAATAAAGTATATTTTAAAAAGAAGGATATTAGCCCTGAAGATTATCGTAGCGCTTATGAGGAGGTTGACGCTTTACGACGCAGAAGTCATGATGCCCTGTATGATCAACTAGGGCTTGTAAGTCGCTATATTCGATTACATTTTGGACAACTAAGCGATTCCCAATTGGAAAAATTTGAAGAATCAGAAGATGACGCAGGGCGGGAAGTTTTAGATGTTGTCAGACAGAAGTTGCCTGATAATTTACTTTGGCCCAAAGGCGTAAATTTAAATGATAGAAATTCGCTGGCAGATTGGGCAATATTAATTACCAGAGAATTAGCTGATGTTGCACTCGAAGATTTATAATTTTCATTAAAATAAGAAAAAACCCTCTCGCCATGCGAGAGGGTTTTTTTGAACTTAATTAGATTTCTGCCCCAAAGTTTCTTTGACTTTGGAAAAATAGAAATCAACTATGGCTTGAAGCAGCAGATTATCGCTGCTTTCTTTCAGCTCAAGCAGTTCCCTGATGATTTTGAGCTCTTGCGACAGATTAGGTTTGTTGACAATTACATCTATGGGAACTGTTCGGTTAATCCCGCAAGCAATTAGCTTTTGAGCCACTTGAGAAATCACATCCCTTAATTGATTATGATCATCATGATCATTTAACAATTTGATAAGTTGTTTCTTGTTCATAATTCCCCCCTATGGATAAATTCAGTCTTTGCAGTAATATGCTAAGTGGATTATTTAGATTAACAATCTCATTGAAATTTGTCAAGCCAATTTAAAAACAGCCTTTTTATTAAGCAAAAAGACTGTTTATATTTTCAAATTATTCAATAACTCTAAAGACTTCTTCAACAGTAGTGATGCCATCCAAGGCTTTAAGCAAACCGTCTTGAACCATGGTAATCATACCATTGTTATGGGCAATCTCTGCAATTTTGTATTCAGAAGTCTGGGCGCTTAAAATTTCTTTTTCAATATCTGGCACTAAAGTGAAAATTTCATAAATGCCTAGCCTGCCTTTTAAGCCAATATGATTGCATTCATCACAGCCCTGTCCGCGGTAAAATTTTAAATTATCTAAATCAATTTTATAGCCGGAATTAGGCGGCAGATTAGCTAGTAATTCTTTAACTCTGGCTAAGGTTTCTGGCTCAAGCTTTTCTTCAATTTTGCATTTATCATGGATTTTACGCACTAAACGCTGGCCAATAACAGCATTAAGCGCTGGTGCCAGTAAAAACGGTTTTACACCCATAGAAAGAAAACGCGGAATAGCACCCGAAGCATCATTGGTATGCAAAGTAGAGACAACTTTATGGCCGGTTAAAGCAGCTTGAACAGCTACTTCAGCAGTTTCTAAATCACGCAACTCACCGACCATGATAATGTCAGGATCTTGGCGTAAAATCGAGCGCAAGCCGTCAGCAAAAGAATAACCTCCAGCATGATCAATCTGGCTTTGCGCAATGCCTTCCAATTTATATTCAATCGGATCTTCTAAGGTGATAATTTTTGTCTCCGGATTATTAAGTTTATTTAAAATTGCATATAAAGTCGTAGTTTTACCAGAACCAGTTGGACCAGTAGTAACAATCATGCCAGTCGGCCGGTCAACTTGTCTGGCTAGATCAGTGTAAGATTTGCCTCTGATGCCTAAGTCTTCAAAATTTAAACTAGTAACTTTTGATCTTAAAAGACGCATAACAATGCTTTCGCCATAAGCTGTCGGCAAAGCAGAAACACGAATTTCCAGATTATCATTTTCTTTTAGAAAAACAGTAATACGGCCATCCTGCGGTTTATCGGTGACATTAATTTTCAAGCCGGCAATACTTTTGACTCTGGCATCCAAACGTTCCCAAATTTTTTTCGGCAAAGTAGCAACGATATGCAAAACGCCGTCAATTCTATATCTTAAGACAATTTTCTTCTCTTCAGTTTCTATATGAATATCCGAAGCATCTGCCTGCATGGCTCCAGCTAAAATCGTTTTGAAAAGTAAGGTTAAATTTTTTTCCTCTTCATTTAGTCTTGCATTTAAAATACCAAAATTCTTCAGTTCTTTTTGCAGTTTTTCTAATTCTTCTCCGGTTATTTTTATACCTGCAATGAATTCCCGAGGTGGTGGAAATTTTTCATAGAGTTTGAAAGTCTTATCAAAGCTGTGCTGGGATATTAAATAAATTTCACCTTTGCCAGTAAAAGTTTCTTCAGCTAAATTTTTTAGAATTTCTTTAAGTTTAGGATTTTGAGGGTTAGGAGAAGCGATTCGGACATCTTTATCTGTCTTATAAAAACAAACAACCTTTTCTTCTTGAGCTACTTTTTTAGGAATACTATTTAAGGTGTCACTATTAATAGGAAAAGCAACTAAGTTGATATAAGGATAACCTAAAGAAGCAGCTTTTTCTTCAGCTACTTTTTCTAATTCTTTAATTCTGATTTCCGTCATTTTTTCTTCAAGTTTTTCCTTGACCTTTTTTTCAGCGATGGCTGGTTCAGTCCTGGCTGTCTTTTTGCTTTCGGAAATCAAATCTTGCAGCCCCTTCACTTGATTGTTATCATCATCGTTATACATAAAAGTTGGTAGCGTTTATTTTTTTACTTTTTTTCTAGTTGTTGTTTTACGTCTTGTTTTGGTTTTTTGTACTGGTTTTGTTTTGCGTCTTGTTTTTTTAACTGCTGCTGGCTTTTTAATTTTTTTCTTTTTACTTAATATTTTCTTAAATTCTTTTTCTACTTTGGGCTCTAGTTTTTTATAGGTTTCTTTAATTTTCTTGGCTAGAATTTTACTTTGCTCTTTGGCTTTCGGTTTTAGTTCTACATATTTCTCTTCCAGCTTTTTAGAAAGAATTTGCGCTTCTGCTGTAGCTTGACGGGCTAAAATTTTAGCTTCTTTCTTGATTTCCTTTTTATTTATTTCTACACGATATTTTTTAGCTGCTTGGCTGAAAATCGCTGGTAGATTTTTTATAAAATTAGTTATTTTGCCCATTAATGTATTTTCTGTTAATTGAATAAAAGTTATGGTCCAGCTTGATAAATAAAAAACTGTAAAAATTGAATTAATAAGCAGAGCAATAATTAGAAAGGCTAGAATAATTAAAGTTAGTGACATGATTATGCCGACCAGGTAGCCATTAGAGAGCGCAAGTAGTAAGAGAGCAAATAGCGGCACAAAAGCTAGAAAAAATAAGCAAAAAATAAAAATTAAACTTAAGACTTTTAGGAAAAAAAGAACAAATGCCAGCTCCAGACTAATACTAATATTTTTGGCAAAAAGCTGCCAAGCTTCTTTTATTGCTTCTATAATGTGCGAGTTTTTTAAAACAATGAAATTAGTGGCATAGGCTGCTAAGAAGCTAATAATCACAGCAAAAAGAGTATAAAGAATAAAGAAAATAAAATTAGAAGCAATCAAAGATCCTTGGTTTTGGGTGAGAAGCGAGTAAAATAAAGGTAAGCTCAGGGCCAGAAAACCAGCATATAAAGCAAGTTTTATTATGATATTAATGCTTAAGACAGACCAGAATTTTTCATTGCTCACTGCCAAAATTTCATTCATTTTTATTTTATTAGTTTTATAGCTTTTAGCCGCGCTCAGAATAATAGCAATTTGTGAAATAAAAACTAGCCAAATAAATAAAATTACTGCTATAGTGACTAGAATGAAAAATAAATAAGCAGAATAATCCTTTGATAAACCATTAAAAAAACAAAGATAATTACTAATAAGAAGATTTTGATTTTGGCTCAAGGTTAAAATTTTCTGATAGAACGTTTCTGCGTTTCGAGCCTGATTAATTTGGCTGATTATTACTTCGTAGACTGCTTCCAAAGAAATAAAAGAAGCAAAAAGACCAAATAGCCATAAAATTTTATTTTTTACAGCGATTTGCCAGGCCTCTTTTAAAATAAGGCTGTAGGAAATTTTCATATTTTTATTACCCTTTCTTAATTTATCAAAATTTGATAAAAAAGCTTATTTATGAATAAAAAACTTATTTTAATTATAGCTTAAATCAGAAGATAGTTCAATTTAAAAATCGTCCCGCGTAGCGGGACGATTTTAGCAAGTCTTTTATTTAAATAAAGCTTCGAATTCTTCTCTTTCCAGTGTTTCTTTTTTAAGCAGGGCATCAACAATTTTTTCTAAGTCTTTTTTCTTTTTGATAAGTATTTCCTTGGCAGTTTCTTGGGCATCTTTTATTAAGGCCATTATTTCCTCATCTATTAGTTCGGCTGTTTTTTCGCTGTAATCTCTTTGTTCATGAATTTCTTTGCCTAAAAATATAAGCTCTTCTTTTTCGCCAAAAGTGCGCGGCCCTAAATTTTCATCCATGCCATATTCTGTGATGATTTTTTTTGCCAATTGTGTCGCGGTGCGCAGATCATTAGAAGCGCCTGTTGTTACTTCGCCGAAAGTTTCTTTTTCTGCCATGTAGCCGCCTAACAGAACAGCAAGTTCATCAATAAATTCTGAACGAGGATGCAGATGTTTATCTTCTTCAGGCAGTTTAAGAGTATAGCCGGCAGCTTGGCCGCGGGAAATAATAGAAACTTTTTGGACCGGATCAACATTAGGCAGTTCATGGGCTATCAAGGCATGGCCAGCTTCATGATAAGCAGTGATTTTTTTCTCTTTATCTGACAAAAGATGGCTTTTCCTTTCCGGTCCCAAAAGAACTCTTTCTATGCTTTCTAAAATATCAGCCTGTTCAATCATTTTTTTATTTCTGCGGGCCGCTAAAATAGCTGCTTCATTTAATAAATTAGCCAAATCAGCTCCGGAAAACCCAGGAGTTCTTTCCGCGACTTTTCTCAGGTTAACATCTTTGGCTAAAGGTTTGTTTTTAGCATGAACTTTTAAAATAGCTTCACGGTCATTAATGTCTGGCAGATCCAAAACAACACGGCGGTCAAAACGTCCTGGTCTCAAAAGCGCGGGATCAAGAACATCTGGCCGGTTAGTGGCAGCCATCACAATTACATTGGTTTTAGTTTCCATGCCGTCCATTTCTACTAAAATTTGGTTTAGGGTCTGTTCTCGTTCATCATGAGAGCCGCCTAAGCCAGTGCCTCTTTGTCTGCCCACTGCATCTATTTCATCAACAAAAATAATGCAAGGTGCTGATTTTTTAGCTTTTCTAAATAAATCACGAACGCGAGAAGCGCCAACACCGACAAACATTTCCACAAATTCAGAGCCGGAGATAGAAAAGAAAGGCACATTAGCTTCACCAGCCACAGCTTTGGCTAATAAAGTTTTACCTGTGCCAGGCGCGCCCATTAATAAAACGCCTTTTGGTATTTTGGCGCCCAGCTGGGTAAATTTTTTAGGATTTTTTAAAAATTCTACAACTTCAGTCAGTTCTTCCTTTGCTTCTTTGCAGCCGGCTACGTCATTAAATGTTATTTTATCTTTGCCTTTTTGATTCATTTCTCTGGCTTTGCTTTGGCCAAAGGAAAGGGCCTTAGTATTAGCGCCCTGAACTTGGCGCATCATCAGCCAGATAAAGACAGCAATTAGAATAAAAGGGATAAGAAATGGCAAAAGAGTCAATAGCCAGTAACTGAGGCCTTCATTGTTTTTGATTTCTATTTGGACATCTTTGATTTTTTCCGGATCAACATTGTAATTTTTTAAAAGCGTACTTAAAGATTCAGTCGCTTCTTTTTGAGAAACTTCTTTTTTGCCATCTTTCAGATCAATATTTAAAGTGCTGTCTTTAACAGTAATTTTGTTTATCTCTTGGTTTTCTATTTGTTGAATTACTGTCTCAATCCCTACTTCAGCCGGTTGCTCAGTAGTGGCATTATAAGTAGATAAGATAGCAGCTATTATTAAGACAATAATTAGAAAGATTAAGAAATTTTTTAAGAGTATTTTGCTCATAAATGTTGGTTATTAGTGATTGGGTTATTAGTGATACGTATGGGATTTATTTTATATAAAAAATATAGAAAAGTCAATTGTTTAAATTAAAAAATCAGCACGCGTATAAACACTTAGGGGACGCAGATCTGCGTCCCCTACAATTATAAATAATTGTGCTGATTTCTCTATTCTATATTTACGGTTATATCATTAGAATAAATGCCGCAGCTGCCGCCCAAATATTCGCAAACGCGGAAATGATAAGTGCCTGGTTCTAAGCCGGCCCAATTATCATTTCTGACATCAGGATCAGATAAGTAATGGTAGTCATTACCAGGATAAACCGGGTTAGGATTAGTTGAGTAAACTACTTTAAAGCCTAAATCAGAATACATATCACTAACAGTCCAGTTTAATAACACTTTGTTTAAGCTTTGGTCATAAGAGCCTGATAAAGTGATCGAGCCGTTGGAATTATCTTGAACAATGCCAGACACTGTGGCAGTCACATCGTTAGAATAAACATTACATCCGCCATTACGATATTCGCAGACGCGGAAATGGTAAGTGCCAGCAGGTAAATTTTCCCAAGTATAACTGCGGGCAGCAGTATCTGTAATATATTGATAATCATCACCAGGATAAACTGGATTTTCATGGGTGGCTTTTATAATTTTAAATCCTTCAAATGAAGCAAAATCCATATCCCAGTCTATTTTGACAGAATTGCCAGTAACAGAAGCGCTGACCCATATGTCGGGAATGACTTGATCCTGATAAATAGTTACTGCCATGTCATTGGAATAAACTCCACATTTATCGCCTAAATACTCGCAAACCCGAAAATGCCAGGTGCCAGCAGGTAAACCTGTCCATAAATCTGATGTTGAAGCTGGATCAGATAAATAATGGTAATCATCACCAGGATAAACCGGATTACTATGTTCAGCCTTTACAATTTTAAAGCCTTGGCTGGAAGTAAAATTAGTTGTCCAGGTAATTTTAACGTCACTTAAATCGCCAACTGCCGTAGCAGAGATAGTTTTAGTCTGTTCAGAACCATCCCCGATTACTTTAAGCATTAGATTGTTACTATAAATGCCGCAGCTGCCGCCTAAATACTCACAAGCGCGGAAATAATAAGTGCCAGGAGTTAAATCATACCATGAATCTGTTCTCGTATTAGGATCAGATAAATAATGATAATCATTGCCAGGATAAACAGGATCAGGCTGATTGCCCATAACAATTTTAAAACCTTGTTCGCTGGTAAAGTTACTGACTGCCCATTTTAAATCTGCTCGGTTGCCATTAACAACGCCACTTAAATCAATAGCACCTAGTTCATTACTACTAGGGTCAGGTTCATTAGACAAAGTTTTGTCCTGATTAATAGAATAAGCAGCTTCAATAGTAGGCAAGTTGGTTGTTTCAATTGGTAACCCAATTTTATAATTAATAAAAAATGGATCAGGAATATCATCAATAATACTTTGCCAGCTAGAACCAAATAACTGTTTGGCAATTGATGCTGTTTTGACCCATCTTAATGTACCTTCTTTGTCAACCCAATAAACTTTAGGATCAGTAGTGATTTTAACTAATTTTTTGCCTGGTTTATAAGTGACATTGCCGCCGATAGGAATTTCACCCAGTAAATTATCGCTTACAGCAATGACTGAGTCAAAACTATTAAACCATGATTTATAAGTTTTTTCATTAGGAAAAACGTATCTTTTATCATTAGCGCCATAATAATAAACTGAGGCATTTGAAGCTTTAAGCAGACTGCCGGCTTTTACTCCATTAGAAGAGCAAGCTTTGGCTTGCATGGGCAGTAAGGTGAGACAAAATAAAGGAATAAGACTTAAAATTAGCAATTTTTTGAGCATAAATTTTAAGCTAATAATTAATTTATTATATATATGTTTATTTTACAGATTTTTATTCGATTAGGCAATCTATACTCTTCTATATATTATGACGGATTAATTTTCATTGTGTTACTTGAAATGTCTAATTAATGATTTTTTACAATTGACAAATATTAATAAAATGCTAAATTAAAGGCAAGTAAAAATTGTCTTTCAGGGGGGGCAATTTTTTAGTTTTTAATATTGATCTTTGAAATCTGAGATATCACGGAAATCAATTTTTAAGGGAAAAAGGAGGCTTTCATGGACGAAGATTTTTTAGCCGAAGCCGAAGATTTGATAGGGACTTTGAGCAACGGACTTTTGAGGTATGAAAAGGCATATAAGGCTGGATCTAAAATTGACCCGGACATACTAAATGGTATTTTCCGGGCTGCCCATACTTTAAAGGGGCTGGTAGGTGTATTTGGGTTTCAGGATATGGGCAAGTTAGCCCATGCGATGGAAAATCTTCTTTCACGTCTGAGATTAGGACAAATCTCAGCAGATGAAAATTTGCTTGATATCCTTTTTAAGGCAGTAGAAAAGCTGGAAGAAATACTGGCAAGCCAGACCCCTAATATTATTGATATCGAAGATGTCTTGCAAAAATTAAATCAGGCCGCAGAAGCAAAGACTAAAGCCGTTAAGCCAGTTGCAAGTTCTATGATTAAAATTCCTAAAAATATTCGACAGGCTTTGTCAGAATATGAGGAATCCAGATTAGCAGAGAATCTTCGTGCTGATTTAAGTATTGTGATAGTTAAGGCCACTTTTTCTCATGATGATTTTGATTCGAAACTGCCGCAATTGCAGGAATGGCTCAAAAAACACGGAGAAGTGATTGCAACTTTACCAATGAGCGAAGAGCAAGGAGATCAGGCTATTTCCTTTCAACTTCTTTTTGCCACCGGAGTAAATCTTGAGAAGCTGGGAGAAGTGCTCAATCGCTACAAGTATAAGCTGGAAATATTAAAGCGTGGCTAAAGTGACAAAGCAAATAAAAGAAAGGAGACTGGAATGGAAAAACCACGAATTTTAGTTTTTGCTTCAGGTGATGCCGAAGGTGGCGGTTCAGGTTTTCAGGAGTTGGTAGAAAATTCCCAGACTGGAATTTTGCCGGCGGACATCGTGGCTGTGGTTTCTCACCACGAACACGGTGGCGTGAGAAAAAAAGCGGACAAGCTCGGGATCCCTTTTGAATTTTGGCCGGGTCCGTTTACGGCTGAAGGTTACCAAAAGATCTGGTCCAAGTATGGCCAGCCCTGGGTATCCTTGTCCGGCTGGATCAAGCAAGTTCATGGCTTGCCAGTCTGGGCAGCTTTTAACATCCACCCAGCACCTTTGCCCGAATATGGCGGCCATGGCTGGTATGGTCATACTGTTCATGAACGGGTCATGGAAGCATTCAAGGCAGGCAAGATCTCAGCCTCGGCTGTCTGCACGCACTTCGTGAGTGAGAAGTTCGATGAAGGGCCGCTTTTCTTCCGTTATCCGGTTCTGATTCGGCCGGATGATGATGCTGACAGCTTGGGCAAAAGAGTTAATAAGATCGAGCACGGCTGGCAGTCCTTTATCACGGGCTTGGTTGTGACCAAGCAGATTCGGTTCCAGGAAGGAGCTGTACTGGTCCCGCCCTGGTATAAGGCCATGCCTTTCTGTCCGAAAAATTGCCAGGCCTGCTAAAAATTGTAAAAAAGAAAAAGCCCCGCCCAGGTCATTTGACCGGGTGGGGCTTCTTTATTAGGTTAGGCATTTAAAAAATTCTGGCCAAATCAGTCTCCAGTCAAAGAAAACAAAATTGCCTTGTTCTGCCAAGACGTTTCCTTGATCAGGATCATGGTTTGGGTTGAAGTGGCCAAACCGTATGCCTGCTTTTTGGGCGAGACAGCCATCTTTATTAATGTCATCGCCAAAGTAGGTCGTTCTGGCTTTGGCCACGGTTTTAAATTTTCGGAATTGACTGTCCGACAGCACAATATTTTGGCTGTGCAGCCATTGCTGATAAAGCATGTCCACCAGGACTGGATTGGGCTTGACTGCTTGTAGATAGTCAATCCCTGGCGCGCCGCGCAGGTCGTCGTCAGTCAGGAGTAGGCTTGGACATTTGATTTCCCAGAAGCCGAATGTCCGTTGAATGAAGACCTCATGTCCGGAAGAAATAATGCCAGGAACAATGGTGATTCCTGTTTTGCTGCCGTATTCCTGCAGCCTGCAGTAGAAGTGCCAAAATCCAGGGCAGGGGGTTGGGTAATGTGGCCCGATTTTATCGAGCAAATCATCCAATTTGGCGCGGACGAGAAATTCAGTCATGGTTTGTTCTGGGTTTTTATCATCCCAAACCCAGGGAAAGCCCTTGCCTGGAGGCACGCAGGCTGCTAGTCTGACATGCATCAGCTCACCCAAGTACCTGTCGTTGAATGATTTTTTGGCTTGGGCAATCAGCCTTTGGCGCCCGCCTTTTGAATCTTTTTCTTCCCGCTCCAGGATTGCCCGAATCAGTTCTCCTGGGGCTCGGTTTTGCAACCCACCAACTGCATCCAATAATTCGGAGATTATCCGGACATCCCAAATTGTGTTTAGGGCTTGTCGGTAAGCCTCTGCCACGATGTTGTCTTCTTCGTTGGGAACGTGCAGGAAAGTGTGGGCAATGGTGCCGTCAAAGTCAAAGAACCAGAATACGATTTGCTTAAGCAATTCTAGAAATTGCCGAAATTCTGCTTGAGTCATGGTTTCCTCCTTTTTCAGACTAGTTGTTTGTCCTTTATGCTTAAATTTTGGAAAGACCTATTTCTATTTATTATATAACTATACTGATTTTAATAAGTCAAATGAATTTAGCTTATTGAAAAATTTAGTATTTATGCTAAGCTGGAGATAATATGAATAACTGGTATGTGGTTACTGGAGCGCCTTGCTCTGGCAAAACAACTTTAATTAAATTATTGCAGGAAAAAGGCTATCAGGTTGTACCTGAATTAGCCAGGGTTTATATTGACGAGCAGCTAGCTAAAGGAATTACCCCGGAAGAATTAAGGAAAGATGAAGTAGCTTTTCAGCGAAAAATTTTGCAGTTTAAGGTTGAACATGAAAAGACATTAAATCCCGAAGCAGTTATTTTTTTTGACCGGGGCATTCCAGACAGCCAGGCTTATTATAAATTATGCGGCTTGGAAAAAGACCCGGTTTTAGATAAAGCAGTGAAAAATTCAAATTACAAGAAAGTTTTTTTACTGGAATATTTTCCCTGGCAAAAAGATTATGCCAGAACAGAAACGCCAGAGGAACAAATTAAATTACATCAATTTTTAAAAGAAGCATATCAAAATTTAAATCTCCCCCTTATTGAAGTGCCAGCCTTGCCCAAAGCAGAAAAGGCAAAGCGATTGAATTATATTTTAGATAATTTATAACAATTAGATAAAGTAAGGTATGTATCATTTATACGGTCAGGGGGATAAAAAAACCGAATATTGTTTTAATATTGAAACAACCAGGCCTTTAAGCGATCAGGAATTGAATATTTTAAAGCAGCTGCTGGCCGATGGCTTTATTTTAGATTCAGTTAGAGAGCACTCGGTTTATAAGGCTGATGACTCTGTAATAGAATTAGGCCCGCGTTTAAATTTTGCGACTGCATTTTCTACTAATGCTGTCGCAGTTTGTCGGGCCTGCGGTTTAGATAGTATTACTAGAATTGAAAGATCAAGACGTTATCGATTGCCTGAGAATATTGAGGCTGATAAATTTATCAAAGAAAACCATGATCGCATGACTGAAACTCTTTATCAGCAGCAGTTAATTAGTTTTGAAACAGGTTTAATCCCAGAACCTGTTTTTATTGTGCCTTTAATCGAACAGGGCCTTGAGGCTTTGCAAAAAATTAACCAGCAGATGGGCTTGGGCATGGATGATTGGGATCTGAAATATTATTATGATTTATTTGTAAATAAAATCGGTCGCAATCCGACTAATGTTGAATGCTTTCAATTAGGCCAGGCTAACAGCGAACATTCGCGCCATTGGTTTTTTAAAGGTAAATTAATAATTGATGGTAAGGAAATGCCGCAAAATTTAATGGAATTAGTATCCGCGCCTTTAAAAGCTAATAAGAAAAACAGCGAAATTGCTTTTAAAGATAATTCCAGCGCTATTACAGGTTTTCAAATTGAAACTATTTTACCAGAAAAACCGGGCCAACTTTCCAAATTCAAAAAAGAAGATTTGACATATCATCTTATTTTTACGGCTGAGACTCATAATTTCCCCAGCGGCGTTGCGCCTTTCCCGGGTGCAGAAACAGGCGGTGGCGGCCGGATTCGTGATGTTAATGCCACTGGCCGTGGTTCTTTAGTCGTGGCGGGCACAGCTGGTTATTGCGTGGGCAATTTGCAAATCCCTGGCTATGATTTAGCTTGGGAAGAAAAAGCTTTTGTTTATCCTGATAACTTGGCAGCGCCTTTAAAAATTGAAATTCAGGCCAGCAATGGCGCTTCAGATTATGGCAATAAGTTTGGCGAACCTTTAATCCAGGGGTTTACCCGCTCTTTTGGTTTGCTGTTGCCTAATGGTGAACGGCGAGAATGGTTAAAACCAATTATGTTTTCTGGCGGCGTAGGCCAGATTGATGCTCGTCACACAGAAAAACACAAGCCGGTAGCAGGTATGCTGATTGTGCAGATCGGCGGGCCAGCTTATCGCATTGGCATGGGCGGCGGGTCAGCTTCCAGTATGATTCAGGGTGAAAATGTAGCTGAATTGGATTTTAATGCCGTACAAAGAGGTGATGCGGAAATGGAACAAAAAATGAATCGCGTTATTAGGGCTTGTGTAGAAATGGGAGATGACAGCCCGATTATTGCGATTCATGATCAGGGAGCTGGCGGACCTTGCAATGTTTTAACAGAATTGGTTGAGCCTGTCGGCGGGAAAATTGAAATCAGAAAAATAAGATTAGGCGATAAAACTTTATCTGTGTTAGAAATTTGGGGTGCAGAATATCAGGAACGTGATGCTTTGTTAATCAAACCAGACAGGATAAATCAATTTGCTGAAATTTGCCAAAGAGAAAGAGCTGATTATGAAATTTTAGGCGAAATAACAGGCGATGGAAAAATTGTTGTCTATGATGAACAAGATGATTCTAAGCCAGTTAATTTAGAGCTGGAGAAAATTTTAGGCAAAATGCCGCAAAAAACTTTTACTGATCAGCATTTAGATTTAAATTTAAACCCTTTGCAAATTCCTAAAAAGTTATCGTTTGAAGATGCGCTTAATAATGTTTTACGTTTGCTTTCAGTCGGGTCTAAAGGATTTTTAGTGCATAAAGTTGACCGCAGCGTAACTGGTTTAATTGCTCAGCAGCAATGCGCTGGTCCTTTACAATTAACTGTCTCAGATGTTTCTGTGATTAGCCAAGGCCATTTTCCTACAACAGGCGCGGCCATTGCGATTGGCGAACAGCCCAATAAAATTATGATTGACCCTAAAATTGGCGCCAGATTAAGCGTGGCCGAAGCTTTAACTAATATTGTTTGGGCAAAAATCAGTGATTTGGAAGATATAAAATGTTCAGGCAATTGGATGTGGGCAGCTAAATTGCCAGGTGAAGGCGCCAATTTATATGATGCGGCTAAGGCTATGAGTGAAATTATGATTGATTTAGGCATTGCCATTGATGGCGGTAAAGATAGTCTTTCTATGGCTGCTAAAGTTGGCAAGGAAATTGTTAAATCCCCCAGCCAATTAGTAGTTTCTGCTTATGCGCCGGTGCCTGATATTAATAAAATTATTACCCCTGATATTAAAATGCCGGGCCAAAGCAGTCTTTGGCTGATTGATTTAGGCCAAGGCCACCATCGCTTAGGCGGTTCGGCTTTAGCGCAAACTTTAAAACAAATTGGCAACCAATCGCCTGATGTTAATAATCCAGAAATTTTAAGACAAGCTTTTTATGCTATCCAGGAGATGATCGATGAGGAAATAATTTTAGCTGGTCATGACCGTTCTGATGGCGGGTTAATTACGACTCTTCTAGAAATGGCTTTTTCCGGCAATTGCGGTTTAGAAATAGATTTTGATTGGGAAGGCGTTTCAGATTTAGAATATTATTTCAATGAAGAACTAGGTTTAGTCGTTGAAGTTAATCCGGAAAAAGAAGAAAGATTTAAAGAAATAATTGAAAAATATAATTTAGTTAATTTAACGCATGGGCTGGGCAGAACAATTGAACACCCGCAAATTATCATTATCTATAATCAGCAGGTGATTTTAGATGAAGATATGAGAGATTTGCGCCAGACTTGGCAGGAAACCAGTTTTCAACTGGAAAAATTGCAAACTAATGTTCAATGCGCGCAACAGGAAAAAATAAATATTTATGATCAGCAGACGCCTGAATATAAATTAACTTTTACTCCGCAAAATACTGCTTTGGAAATTTTAAATTCAAACAATAAACCTAAAGTAGCAATTATTCGCGAAGAAGGCAGTAATGGCGATCGGGAAATGACCAGTGCTTTTTATTTGGCTGGCTTTGAAGTTTGGGATGTGACCATGACAGATTTATTAGCAGGCCGGGCTGATTTAGCTGGTTTTAGAGGCGTGGTTTTTGTGGGCGGATTTTCTTATGCTGATACTTTAGGTTCAGCCAAAGGCTGGGCCAGTACTATACGTTTTTCTGATAAATTGAAAAAGATGTTTGCTGATTTTTATAATCGGCCAGATACTTTTTCTTTGGGCGTTTGTAATGGCTGCCAGTTAATGGGTCTTTTAGGCTGGGTGCCCTGGGTCGGGATTAGTGATGAAAAACAGCCGCGTTTTGTCAGAAATTATTCTGAACGTTTTGAATCGCGCTGGATAACTTTAAAAGTTCAGGACAGCCCAGCAATGATGCTAAAAGGCATGGCTGGCTCTGTTTTAGGCGCTTGGGTAGCTCATGGCGAAGGCAGATTGCATTTTCCTGACAAAACAATATTAGACGAAGTTAAAAATCAAAATTTGATAGCTTTGAATTTTGTTGATGACCAAGGCCAGAAAACAGAAAAATATCCGTTTAATCCTAATGGTTCACCAGAAGGCATTACGGGCTTGTGTTCGCCTGACGGCCGGCATTTAGCGATGATGCCTCACCCTGAAAGATCATTTTTAAAATGGCAATTTCCTTGGCTACCTAAAGAATGGCAGGATTTGTCAGCTTCACCTTGGCTGCAAATGTTTCAAAACGCTTATAAATGGTGTCAGGCCAATAAACCAGAAAAAAGTATTAGTAATAAGCGGGATAATAATTCTACTATGACATATGCCCAAGCTGGCATTAATTATGGAGCAATGGATCCTTTTAAAATCGCGGCGCAAACAGCCAGCAAGCAAACAGCGAAAAATATTTCTCGCTTTAATTTAAAAGAAGTCAGCGCCAGCCGAGGTGAAAGCGCATATTTGATAGAAGCTGATGATTGTTATTATGCTCATGTGGAAGAAGGTTTGGGCACAAAAAATATTGTGGCTGAAGCCATGCAAAAATTAACCGGCCAGTTGCATTTTGATAAAATAGCCCAATGCGGAGTTGCCATGATTGTTAATGACATGATCACTTTGGGAGCGTTGCCGATTTCTTTGGAAATGCATTTAGCCGTAGGTGATTCTGATTGGTTTAATGATAAAGCGCGGGCTCAAAATTTAATAGAAGGCTGGAAACGCGCCTGTAATTTATCACGCTGTGCCTGGGGCGGCGGTGAAACGCCGACTTTAAAAGATATTGTTAATCCGGAAACAATTTTATTAAGCGGTTCAGCTTTTGGCCAAATTAAACCTAAAGATAAAATTATTAAGGGTAATATCCAAGATGGTGATGTTATTATCATTTTTAAAAGTTCAGGCATCCATGCCAATGGTTTGACTTTGGCCAGGAAAATAGCTGATAAATTACCAGATGGCTATTTAACTCCGGTAGACGAAGGCGGTTTAACTTTTGGTGAAGCGATTCTAGCGCCAACTATTATTTACGTGCCGATTATTGAGGATTGCCAAAAAGCTGGCATTGATATTCATTATGCGGCTAATATTACTGGCCATGGTTGGCGCAAATTCATGAGAGCGAAGGAACCCTTTGTTTATGTTATTGAAAAAATTCCTACGCCTCAGCCAGTTTTTGACTTTATGCAAAAGCATGGGCCGATAAGTGATGCGGAAGCTTATAGTAATTTTAATATGGGAGCTGGTTTTGCACTTTATGTCTCAGGAAAAGATGCTGATAAAGTTTTAAGCATTGCGGAAAAAAATAATTTGATTGCTATTAAAGCCGGCTATATCAAGAAGCAAGATAATGAGAA
>Ga0315542_1000467_pt1 | contig 25389 bp, 22 predicted proteins | sample SalMarSW160120MG_FD_202541 | JGI IMG/M metagenome (GOLD analysis project Ga0315542, IMG submission 202541) | Salt marsh sediment microbial communities from the Plum Island Ecosystem LTER, Massachusetts, United States - Salt Marsh Sediment SW1601-20 ... | reverse complement strand
ATGATGTCTGGTCAAATTGCAATTGAGACAATTAAATATTGTGAAGATAAAGAAAAGCAAGATAAGTTTGGTTCTCAATATTTAAAGTCATTAGATAGAAAATTTTTAAGAATTTTAAAAGCTAAGCGTATTGCTCGAGAAAAAATATTCAAGAATGATGAAAATTTGAAGAAATTTCTATCCCTTTGGGAAAATCATAGAAGTTCTGAGATTGTAATGAGAAAATTGATATAAATGGAAAGAGGATTAAGATCATGAAATTTGGTGAATATGCAAAGACATTCATTCCACAAATAAATGAAGCAATTAAATTACTTTTTCAAGAAAAATTAAAAACTGTTAAAAATGATTTTCTAGTTTCATACTATACAGAATTACGTGATTACATTTTATCTGGAGGAAAAAGAATTCGACCTCTTCTCTCTATTGGTGCTTTCAACAGTTTGAATGAGGATCATAATGATAAGATAATAAATCCTAGTGTTGGAATAGAACTTCTTCATAATGCTTCTCTTATACATGATGATATTATCGATAAAGATAATTTTCGACGTGGAGAACCATCATTCCATTATAGGTTTCAGACATATCATCAAAAGCACAATTTGGAAAAAATGCAGAAGGTTGATTTTGGAAATTCAATTGGAATAATAGGAGGAGACTCCATGTATTTTTTAGGTCTGGAAGCATATCTATCCAATAATTTTGCTGATCCTTTAAATCTAAAAGCTATAAATTATTATCATCAAGCTTTCATCGAAATTGCAGATGGAGTCTTAATCGAAACCGAAATGGTGAATCGGAATAAAGTCTCTCTAAAGGAATACATTGAGATGATTTCTTTAAAAACTGGTGCTTTAATTGAGAAAGCTCTGTTAATAGGCGCTTCTTATGCTAATATTGATGAAAAATATAAAACGTATTTTTCAACGTATGGTATCAATCTTGGCATTATCTTCCAAATAGTTGATGATATTCTTGGAACTTTTGGAGATTCTAAGATTACTGGAAAACCTACAGATGGAGATATTCGTGAAGGTAAGTGGACCTGTTTATTGATTGAAGCGCTGAACAATCTAGAAATTGATGATAGAATTCTTCTAAACAGTTTGATTAAAAAAACGAACATTACAAACTCGGATGTTAGTAAAGTTAAAAAATTATTTCTGAAAGCAGATGTAATTAATTCGTGTAAAAAACAAGCTAATAAATACTATGAAGAAGCTTCAGATGCCTTGAAAGAGTTATCTGTTGTGATAAAAAGCTCAGAATTAGAATTTTTCACCGATTTATTGGATTTTGTAACTAAAAGGGAATATTAAATTCATGTAAAGCATCTCCAATCATCTGTATATAATTGTGGATTTAACATTTTCGTTCATAATACCTTTAATTAAGTAATCTTTCTTCAAACCATTAAGAATTTGAACAGGTATCCCCAATTTACCAATTTCACTTATTAGTTTAAGCTTACTCTTTATTCCACCAGTAACATCGATTTTTTTATCTAAATTTGCCAAATTAAGCTCATCAATTTGATCGATTCTTATTTCATTAAGAAATTTGATAGCTCCATCTTTTTCAATAAAAACTCCATCCTTTTCTATGGCAAAAATTACTTTTGATACGCGAAATTTTTGAAGTTGTTTACATAATTCAAAAATTATGAGGTCTCCAGAAATTATTGAAAATTTATTATTACTATCAAGGATTATATCACCATATAGTATTGGAGTAACTCCTATTTCGAGGATTGATTCAATTACTTTTAAATTGTTTACTTTTATCTCCTTTAACTCTCTCATGAAACTACTAAATGGTTCTACTGCGACGACAGGATAATCTTTTTCTAAAAAGCTTCCTATTATTTTTGAATTTAATTTTACCATGACTTCATGTGTTTTAGCCAATCCATAGATTTGATTCTTTATTTTCTTGTTAAATCCATTAGAGATTCCATATTTTTTTGCTACTGGATGGCCAAAAGAACCACCTCCATGTACAATGATCAATTTTTTTTTACTACCAACTATTTCTTCAACAGATTGTTCTAAAATTTCATTTCTAATAGAAAATGGTTTATTTTTATCTGTTAAAAGGCTTCCTCCCAGTTTAAGAATTATTATTTCAGTTTTCAATTATAACACATCCAGAATCTTAATTTGATTCTATTGTATGTTTATTCTTTAAATCCTTCCATATCTGTTTTTATAAGCTTGACTTTAGGCGAATTTGAATTCAGAAGTTTAGATGGGCCACCAAGTTTTCCTTCGATAATCTCATGTTGAGGAATAACAGGTTTTATTGCTTTCTTAATACTCTCTGCCTGTGATTTATTCGTTATTAATACAAGTGAAGGCCCAGTATCTATTGAAAAATATACTTCAAAACCACTTTTTCTTAATTCACGTACCTCAAGAATCACTTTTAAAGTGTCAGGATCCCAAGCTATTATATTTTCATTATTAGGGGCGGTCATCGTTATAGCGTGTAAGCACAATGTATCATACTCAGCTAAATCTCCAATTTTCGATAAATCGTGACTATCAAGAGCATCTATAAATTTAAATATTAATTCTTTTCTTTTACTTAACCATGCTTCAAAAAATGGGGATTTGAGAGATACGTTATGTGCTTGTGCAGTCTTAAGTTCAGATTTTATAGGAATTGTCAAAAATGAAATATTATCTATAAAATCTTGATGTTCTTCTCTATTCAATTGAATTGCAAAAGAATCTAATGGATCAATGGTGGGATGACTTAACCATAAAGAAAACCCTCCAGAAGAACTACGGCATCCAGAACCCGAGAGATATCTAGAAAAAATGCTGAGTAAACGTCTATTATTAATAAATTCAGGTATATTGTCATAAAGAATTGATGTTGCTGCTAATCCTAGTGCTGCCGAACCAGAAGCAGATGTACCTAATCCTTTTCCTTCCTCTTTTGAAGGAAAGAAGTTACGTGAAATTAAAAGAGCTTTAGTATTTATCCCTGAGAAATTTCTTATATTTTCTAATGAACCTTTAACTTTTTGAAAAGTTATTCTATCTGCGGACGTTCCATTCAAGAAAACGATATCGTTCTTTAATTCTTTATCAAATCTTAAATATGAAATCGTATATAAACTCTCATTATTTAACGAGATACTCGGAAAAAATGAGATTTGTTGTTTAAGATCGGAAAATCCATGATACTTTAAAATTCCTTGGATCGGATTAGCAAGAGAAAAAGCTTCCCCCTCTTCATTTATTGCTTCTCGATTTCGAGGTAATTCATCAAAAACATATTCCTTCTTAATTAATAGTTGGCAAATCTCTTCGTAATCTCTTTTTAGTTGAATATTAAGAGTTTTAGATATGGACGATATCATCCTACCTTTATAATAGTTCCCAAATTAAATAAAAATTTTGAATATTGTTAAATGATGTATGCTCAAATGATTTGATAAGCCTCTTCAAATTACGAAATAATTGACATAATTTTTTAAAAATTGAAGATTTTTTGACAATATGAAACAATACTCTTCAGAAATATCTGGTTTTTATAAGTTTTCGATCGGGGAAAGGTTAAAACTTATTGATGAAAAAGTTGGCTTGACAAAAGACGAGATAAACGTTCTAAAGAATTTTGGTTATTACCAACCTAAAAAAATGGATATGATAATCGAGAATGTCATTGCAAGTTACCAATTACCTTACTCAATAGCTTGTAATTTTAAAATAAATGGAAAAGATTACCTTATTCCAATGGTCATAGAGGAACCTTCAGTCGTAGCTGCTGCATCTAATCTAGCTAGAATGGCGAGGAAACATGGGGGATTCCACTGTGAAAAGATATCACAGATAATGATTGGACAAGTTCAAATTTTGAATATCAAAAATATTGATTTAGCAATAAAAAATATTAAAGCAAACAAAGAAAAAATCATTAAATTGGCTAACGATCAAGATCCAATTCTGGTTAAATTTGGTGGAGGAGTTGTGGATATAGAAATACGTCCCATTGAAACCATACAAGGACCCATGATTATCGTGCATCTACTCGTAAATGTATTAGATGCAATGGGTGCCAATGCTGTAAATACTATGGCTGAGGCAGTAGCTCCATATTTAGCACAATTATGTCAAGGAGAGTTTCTACTTAGAATCATATCAAATTTAGCGACGCATCGGATTGCAAAATGTAGAGCAATTTTTGATAAAGATATGCTAGGTGGTTCAGAGGTTGTTGAGGGGATTTTAAACGCATACGCATTCGCTAAAGCAGATCCATTTCGAGCCGCAACTCATAATAAAGGGATTATGAATGGAATAATTGCCTTAACACTAGCGACGGGTAATGATACAAGAGCAATTGAAGCAGGCGCTCACGCTTACGCTGCTTTGAATGGTAATTACCAACCGTTAAGTAAATTTAGTATTAACTCAGATGGACACCTTGTTGGAGAATTAGAATTACCAATTGCTTTAGGAATTATCGGGGGGCTTACTAAAACCCATCCATTGGCCAAAATATCTTTAAAAATTTTAGGCATTAATAAAGCAGAAGAATTAGCTCAAGTCGCAGTGGCAGTGGGATTATGTCAAAATGTTGCTGCTTTACGAGCTTTAGCAGCAGAAGGAATACAAGCAGGGCATATGAAATTACACAAAAGGAAAGCACAAAAGAATGAATAGAGTAAGGTTCTACTGGTTTAAATATACCTTTTAGTTAATCAGTTGCCCAGATATTAAAGAGAAGCTAGAATATAGTTTATAATTAGATATTCTGTAAATTATTCGAATTCAATGCCTCTTTGTTTTACCCAATTCTTTAAAGATGATTCAATCACAACAGGAGTTTTAGCAAGTTCATTAATATCCTTACTTCCTGTTAAAAGCATTGTAATTTTTAGTTCATTCATTATTTTCTCAATAAATTGATCAACTGATTCCTGTCCTTCTAAAGAGCCTATAAGAAATTGTCGAGCTATAGCGGCATAATTCGCTCCAAGTCTTAATGCTTTTGCTATATCAAATCCACTCCTTATTCCTCCACTCCCTATTACTTTAATTTTCGAAACATTGTTCTTGACTACAGAATTTACTTCAATAATACTTGCCGCAGTAGGGATGCCCCAATCCCAGAATAGCTTTCCAAGATCCATTCTAGATTGAGATTTTTGTTTCTTAGCTCTATAATATTCCACAGCAACCCAACTTGTTCCTCCCACTCCAGAAACATCAATTGCGTCAATACCGATCTCTACTAACTTTATGGCAACTTCTCTTGAAATTCCGCATCCCGTCTCTTTGATTATGATAGGGATAGAATATTGATTCTTGAGATCGTGAATTTTCTTTATAGCACCGGCAAATATTTTATCGCCTTCGGGTTGAATTACTTCTTGAATAACATTGAGATGTATTGCTAAAGCATCTGCATCAATATTTTTAATGAGTTCTTCTACATAATTAAAATTCTCTGAAGATGCAACTTGAGCAATTCCTATATTGCCTACGATTGGAATGCTAGGGGCGTTTTCTCGGACTGTAGAGAAAGTATCTTTTGTCTCAGGGTGTTTGAGAATTACTCTTTGACTTCCAACCATCATTGGGATTTTGTATTTTTCAGCAGCTTTAGCAAGGAATATATTAATTTTTTTAGAAACTTCTGTCCCACCAGTCATTGCACCAATTATAATTGGAGCTGATATGGATTTCCCCAAAAAATCACAAGATAAAATAATGTCATCTAAATTTATCTCTGGTAATGAATTATGTACAAACTTGATATGTTCAAACCACGTCGATTCATTACTTTCCACATTCTTCGTGCTCGTAAGTAAAATGTGCTCATCTTTTCTATCTTTTATGGGAATTTTAGATATATCCATCTTTACACCTCAATTACTAAAACTTTGTCTAAAGAAGTTACAGTAACACTTTTTTATAAAATTAGAGATTTTACCTCTTTCAAATTTAAAGCATTAAATTTTACTATCATTTATTTCGTGGCTATTGCCCCATTCTTGTCTTGTGTAGTTAAGAAATTCCAATATCCTTGAGATTTGAATATTTTTGCAATTTTTTTCAACTCCTTTTCTTCTCCAAGAGTAATTACACATCCTCCGAGTCCGGCACCTGTCAATTTTGAGCCATAAGCACCATTTTTTAGTGCGATTTCATTAATTTTATCTATTGTCTCATTAGAAACATTAAGTTGAGATAATAAATCTTGATTAAAATTCATCAATTTCCCGACTTCTTCATAATTTCCACTTACCAACTCGAGCTCGGCGATTTCTGTATAAAATCCAATTTTATCCACAATTGAGTCAAATAAGTGAGATTTTTCATCTTTAAGTCTTTTTACATTAGATATAACTTCTTTGGTATCATGTTCTTGATTTGTATAAGTGATTAATACCTGAAAATCATCGGGAGGGTAAACAATATGGAATGGTTTTCCCTTTTGATAAAAAAGTATGTTTCCATACAAGCATGTGGTGTGGTCAATACCCGAGGGATTACCGTGCGTAATTTTTTCCATTTCTAGGGCAAAATTAAATATATCTGCTTTCTTTAAGTTTAAACCATAAAATTCACTCACGGCGCTTATTAAGGCAATGGATGTGGAAGCTGAAGAGCCTAAACCGGCATTTGGAATTATATCTGAAGAAAGTTCTATTCTTATGTCTTTTATTTCAATGTCAAATTTATTTCCGAGAGAATTTAATCCCAAAATAAACTGTGAATAGTTGGATGGAATTTTTTGTTCTATATCTACCAGATTACTTCCTTCATATTTTTTATTAATGGTCTTAAAATTAAGTTCAATTGAATTAAGTTTATTTTCTTCTACAATACAAGTTGAATTTAATGGGATTGCCATGCTGATTGAGGGAAATCCATAAACTACTGCGTGTTCTCCAAATAGGATGCACTTTCCTGGAACTTTTGAAGTTACTCTCATAATTTTAATTGATTTACATGATCATTTTAAAGCAGAGCGATTTCAATATTTTTAATAATTAATTTATTATAATTTTAATTAAATAAGGTTTAGAGTTATAATAAATAGGTATTTTTTATATGTTAATTGCGATTACTGGAGCTTCAGGAATAGATCTTGCCGTGAAATTATTAGAAAACCTTCATGAAAATGGAATTCAACTTGAATTGATAATTTCAAAATTAGCACAACAAGTAATTAAAATTGAATCAAATTACGAAAAAAGCTATATTGAAAATCTAGCAGATAAAATGTATGATGTCGAGGATTTAACAGCAGAACCTTCTAGTGGTTCATACCTCATTGATACAATGATTATTATACCATGTTCAATGAAAACATTGGCAGCAATAGCAAATGGATATGCTGAAAATTTAATAGCAAGAGCTGCAGATGTGATGATAAAAGAAAATAGGAGGCTTCTTTTAGCTGTCAGAGAAAGCCCCTTTAGTGCGATTCATCTAGAGAACATGCTTAAGTTAGCAAGGTTAGGCGTCATTATCGCACCTCCTATTCCTTCTTATTACTATAATCCTAAAAGTATCGAAGATCTAAATAATCATATCGTAGGACGCATGTTAGATCAACTCGGTATCAAGAGTGATATAAAACGCTGGGGAAATATTTAACCACCTAGACTAAATATAGGAACTGGTACTTTTTTTAATACATCTTCATGTTTTTTTATCAATAGTTATATAACCTTCAGTTCCATTGACAGCTACCAAATCGTTAGATCTAATTTTTTTAATATCAATTTTATCAATGCAAGGAATTTCACTAATAATGCATCCGACTGCTATGACCGTGTCGATTTTTTCATTAACAATTGCGGCTGGGGCAGTTTTATTTTTCATCATTCTATACATTGTGTAAGATCCGACAGTGGAACCTTTCCCCATAGGGAAAACTAAAACTTTTCCGGTAATTGATTGACCTTCCAATTCATGACCTACTTCAACAATTTTGCCCGTATTAGGATCTACACCACCATAGAATGAAATCCCTTCTCTTGTTACAAGTGCTTCAGCTTTTACCATACCTTTATATATTTTCCTTCCTAATAATTTCATTTTATAGCTTCCTCAACACATTCTTCCAAATTTCCAATACGAACTTTAAAATTGTTTTTTGCTCTGCCATAGTAACATGCTTTTGCTGAATCCACCATCATTCCTTTAAAACGTTCTTTAATTGGAGCAACTACACAACATGTATCAGCAGCAAACTTAGCTCCAGCATCCTCAATTATTTTAGAATAACCTGCATTATCGGCTAGTTTTTTAGTAGGACGAGCCGTAGTTATCCAAAACTCTTTTTTAACTTTTTTTCCTCTTAATAGTGTTGCGATTGTGGCAATTTCGTTTATGGTTGCATGAGGACATCCAATGCTTACAAAGTCAATTTCACTAAAATCATCAATTAACTCAGAACGAGCCTTTAACATATCCTCTTTGCTAATTTCAACACTACTTTCATTAGGCTTAGAATATTCGTTCCATTCAGGAGTAATCCTTTCCATATGGAATAACGCAACGCCACCATAAGTCGCAATTGAAGCACAAAAAGCTTTTAACTCTTCTACTGAGGCATCAGATATCCCAGCAATGTAAGGGACTTTTTTTCCAATCTCTACCAATTTATTTCCAATTAGTTTTCCTAATACTCCAAATTGATCTGTTCCTGTAACATTAGTTTTAATCTTAAAAAGAATTTCTCCGTGACGGTTAGAATCTTTATGATACCCATAATTAGGTGTTTTCCCTGTGATTGCAGAGGCAAGGGCACTTGGCCCTCCCTCTCGATTAGTTCGAGCACCAATAACTGAATTTGCATAACAAACAGCACTGCTTTCGGCCCATGCTATATGTTCTCCATAGTGAGGGGTGTTCCCGATTAGATACGGTGTACAAGAACAAGTAGTGATTATTCCCATCTTGGCAAAAGCATCAATGACTCGATTTTGATTCTTAACAAAATCCGCATCAATTCCTAGTGCTTGCCAATTTTCTCTATCCATTCCCGCAGGATTTAAAGTAGTTAATACTCTAACCTTTCCGTCTTCGGCTAATTCATTTAGAAATTCCAGTCCAGCTTCTCCAAGATTAGCATAAGACACTCCAGCTACTTGAACCCCATAAACTTTAACCATTGAATCTGCTTCAAAGATTTCCCCGAGAGTTGTTAAAATTTCCATTGATTTCTTTGCAGCCTTCCCAAATTTTCCATCTAACATTTCTTGCTCTTCAGGAGTTAGATCCAATTAAAATCACTTCCTTACTCAAAATATCTTTTCAAATCTACCTTGGGAAACTCTGCTATATCAAAACTCTTTCCTTTAGCGAATAATGGTTTAGTTAAATCGAAACCCATTTTCGTTGTCATCTTCGTACCAGGTTCTGCACTTGGATCCAAACTGCTTCCGGGCTCTCTATCTTTTATAACTAAATTCTTATCTCCTTGAAATCTAGTGGCCATTGCCCATTCTACAGAATTGGGATCGTAAATATTAATGTCTTTATCGACAATAAAAACGTGCTTACAACTCGTATGGCCCTTAAAAGTTCCTTTAATCGCTTTTTTACCGTCTTCTTCATTTCTTTTATCAATTTGGACTATTGCATGTAACCATGAACAACCTCCAGGATTTACGTTAACATCAAGGCACTTAACCCCTTGTTCAGTCACTTTCTTAAAAATAGTCGGTTCTCGGGGCATTCCCATTAATATTTTATGCTCTAATGCTCCGGGTAATAAAGCTTGCCAAATTGCGTCCTTTCTATGAGTTATTTTTTTTACTTCAAAAACTGGTTCTTCCCTAATTGTATCATAGGTCTCAGTAAGATCCACAAAAGGACCTTCAACATGCCTTTCATTTAAGTAAACCTTTCCCTCTAGTATAAATTCGGCTTCCGCAGGAATATGAAGATCAACTGAAGTAGCTTTAACGATTTTTACAGATTCTAAAGCATTTGCAATGTTTAACTCATCCACTCCAATTTCAACTGATGTTGCTCCAGCAATCATAATATTTGGCGTGTTTCCAATGCAAAAAGCGACCTCAAGTTCATCATTTCTTTCTAAAAATGTGTGAAAGTCACGTCCTCTCACGATTCTCGTGGAGAATTTATTCCTCGAAAACTGCATAGCTCGATGAAAATCTAAATTTTGACCATATTCCGGATCTCTCGTAACGACCACAGCAGAACTAATATAATTTCCACCATCGTTCTCACAATGAAATAAAATGGGTAATTTATCTAAATCCACGTTTGGTTCTATTATCTCTTGACACTGAGCATTAGTTATCAATTCCGGTTCAGAGCGTTCAATGATTGCTTTACTTAACAATTGAATGAGATCTGCGGGACTTACCCCAAAATAGGAAGCGATAACATCCTTAGTACAAAATAAATTACCAGCGACTCGAAATTCGGATTCTTTAATATTGTTAAAAATTACTGGCGTAGGTTCCATTTTTTTTAAAATGCTGGAGATTTCTAACCTCTTAGAAACCTCGATATCGACATTTCGAAGTTTCTTATCATTGTCTAACTTTTCAATATAATCACGGAATGTCATGATTTATATCTCATTTCTCTACAATTATTTGTTTGAAAACTAAGAGGAAAATTTCTCATTATAAATATACTTTCTCTAGATTATTTAAGATAGTTAAATAGGTTGCAATTAATCATGGATTATAACGAAATTAGAAAAATGATTTAATATACTACATAAGTTGGGATATAAACGGGCGTCCAGTTCAACAAACCAATAGCATTTGGGTTCGTTTCATCTTTGTTTTCAATACGACGTATTTCATATTCTAATAATGTTCCTTTGGACACGTCTCCAGTGACTCTTACCAAACCCTTAGTAAGATGACTTAAATCTCCGTTATTTGCTTGAGAGACTGGCTTTGACTTTAAAACCGCAAAAAGTGGGAAGAACATTTCATGAAACCCAGTATGGCCTTTGGGACATCTATTTAATCCAGGTATGTTTGGAATAAGACAGCCCTTATCACAGAAATGAAGCGTAAACCCTCGATGATGATTCATTTCATGTTCCGTAATCTCCCCTAACATGGTTTTAGGAAGGACTTTACCCAATTTAAGCTCTTCATATTCTCCTACACTTTTGCGTTCCTTATTCTTAATGAAATCACTAATCTTTGGGGGGTTAGCCACTACTTGCTTAAATCCATCTTGAATCTTCAGTAATCCTGAGATGCAGGTGGCACCAGAACCATATGAGCCGAAATATATAGTATCATTGGGTCGTGCATATTCTTCCATAATATATTCGACTTGCGCCCAGACAGAAGCATTATACATATTTCCAAAGTGAGAGGGGACTCTCAATTGCGGAAGAAGCATACCCTTAACATTACTAATGAGCTTATAAGAAAGATTTTCAAGTGCTTCGGAAGAATACCCGCGCTCTTTTAACTTTAAGTACAACCATTCGGGTAAAATTGTAAGATCGTGCATGAAGTAATCTAATTTTTTAAGTAATGATGAAGTAACTTGCCCTTTTTTTAATCTTGGAAGGTTATTAATGTGTTTGATCCAACGCTTTTGAATAATCTGTTGCATTATTTTAATTGGGAGTTTGGAGAAAGGAGCATGAAAAGCGTAGAAATCGGCGTGAAAATCTCCTATATTCTTAGTTAAATCATCATAAGCTCTCATTTGAAAATCTAGATATGTATCAACCGAATAATGACCAAATGCCTTGGCATTCTTATCATAAGCTGGTCTAAAAAAATCATCGACATTTCCCGAAACTTTCCCAAATTTTTCGCTGAAAGTAGCGATCCTCGGGTTTTTAGATATCACTAACGCGACAGCACCCGAACCTTGAGTGGGTTCACTTGAACTACCTATGTGATATGAGGAAATGTCCGCGCTTATAACTAATGCACGATTAATCACTTCTTTTTCGATTAGAGCAATAGCATTAAGTAATGCTAAGGTTCCGCCAGCGCAGGCATTATATGTATCCATCGTAAGAGCGTTAGGAGAGATGCTCAGTAATTCCGCAAATATATTTGAGACTGACTTTACTGCATACGTTATTGTTTCTGTTCCAACAAATAAAGCATCAATTTTTTTAGGAGAGATTTTACCTTTTTGCAGGGCATTATACCCTGCTTTTAATCCAATGGAGATAATATCTTCATCCACTTCAGGTACTCGCATTTCTATAGACATTAATCCCTTCTTGTATTTATCTGGGTCAACTTTCCGTTCATTGGCAAGATCCTTTAATTTCAAATAATACCTTGGAGCGTGAAATCCTACAGAATCAATTCCAATGTCAGAAAACAAAAAATCATTACTAATCATTAGATATTTTCACATTTACTTCGCATATTGAGCATTATATACAATATCAGCTTACATATTGTAATTTTTATTTATTCAAAAACTTATCTAGTTAAATATTAAATTCTCAAGCGATTAATCACTATATAATTATTACCCACGATCTAATATTATCAACCGTTCATAATATTAAATGTGGTAAAGTTTTATGATTTTAATTGGAATCGTTTTATCGAATTAAATTTCTCATCATTTAACCTTATATTATATAAAACTCGGAGAATAGAATGCGTACTGATAATACAGAATGGGTATTTAAAAATCAAAATTTATATTATAAATCTTCATATTCTTAATTGTAGGATTCAATAAATGAAATTGATAAATCGTGGAAAAATTACATTCTTTACCTTCAGGTGAATTACCTAAACACGTTGGGTTAATTCTCGATGGAAATCGTAGATGGGCTAAAAAAAATCTACTTAATGTGAATGTAGGTCATCTTATTGGCTATAAAAATCTGAAGGAAAGGTTATTTGATTTCTTCGATGCTGGAATTCATTACTTAAGTATTTATGCGTTATCTTGCGAAAATGTGAGGAAAAGATGTGATGAAGAAATTGAATACATTTTCGGAATAATATTAGATGCTGTTGATACTGTTATTAAAGAATCCATAGTAAAGGAAGAACGTGTAAACTTCAACGTGATTGGACGAACTTACTTATTACCTGCTTCCGTTCAGGCAAAAATAAAAGAGTTAATTGACTATACACGTAAGAATAGTAAAAATTTTATCAATTTATGCATCATGTATGATGGACAAGATGAAATTGTTGATGCAGTTAAAGCTATCGTCTCCAATAATGTGCGTGTCGATAATATTGATAAAAAAGTTATCAAGAGTCACCTATATACGTGTAATTTTCCTGAAGTGGATTATATTATAAGAACTGGTATGGAAGACGGAGCAAGAATCTCGGGGTTTTTGTTATGGGATGCTTCCTATGCAGAATTTAAGTTTAGAACCGATTTATGGCCAGATTACAATCAAGAGATGGTATATGAAGATTTATTGGAATATACCAAAAGAAATAGGCGAAAAGGAAAATAAATCGGTTTCAATAAATTTAAAACTAATTATTTTTATGATGATGTTAATTAAGCCAGATTGATAGCAAGGCATAATTACTAAAGATTAATTTTCATGCTTAATTTATAATTCCAAAAGGTCCTTAGAGCGACATATTGATGGTGGATACAGAAAATCCAATATCTTTGACAGTAACCAAATTTCCTCATAACTTGATCATTCCTAACATTATTAATAGCGTTACAATGCAAATTAGAAATAATCTTAATCAAGAAGCAGAATATAAATTTGCCTTTGAGGGTGAAAATCTTAAAGTTGATTTGAAATCAGATGAATTCTCAAGTAAAGTTAAGTTTGGACCAAATGAAACAAAGAATGTAAATTTGTATCTTAGTCCACTCAATGATGGTATTGGGAAATTAATTATTAATGCATACTGGTTAAAGCTTGTCGAGCAGAAAGTAAAAGTCCAAAAATTAAGAGAAAGCGTTTCAACTAAAAAGATTAAGAAAATTTTAGGGGATAAAAAAATTATACCGCCGATTTTAGCAGATTTTGATGCAAAAGAGTTTTTTAATTCCACTCTAAAATCTGATATTAAAAAACTTGAAAAAAACATCAAGAACTTGAGAAATGAATTAATAGAGGCTGGTGAAGAATCTAAAAAGAACCAAGAAATTGATTTAAATAACAACCTTAAGGAATTGGCAAGATCATATCTCTCTATAAGGGAATTCAATAAAGCTTTAGAAACTGCTTTAGAAATTTCCGATGAAAAGGAACAGTTGTCTTTATATTATAATTTGATTAGGGCTTATTCGGTTATTAGTTTTGAAGAATGTATGCAGACAGTTGCAGAATTAAAAGATAAGAATATAAAATTTAATTTAATAAAGGATTTGGCAATTGATTTCGCGTTAGTAGATTTGGAGAAAATTGATTCAATTTTAAATTTAGTAGAAGATGGCTCATTTAAATTAAAAATTATTATCGATGTCATCGGAAAGATTGCACCGAAAAACATTGAAATGGCGTTAAAATTATTCAATTATGTCCCTGATGAAACTTTAAAACTCAAAATTTTATTTAATTTCATTCAAATGCTCTATGAGAATCAAAAAAAAGAGGAAATCCCTGAAATAGTTAAACTTATAAAAGAACTTGTCATAGATCCCCAAAATCACACATTAATTGAAACAAATTCTCAAAATTTAGCATATAATTATTTGAAAGATGCAATTTATGTGCTTGCAGATGTGAAAAGTCCAGAATTTGCAGATTCTACAATCAAGAATATTGCAAGAAAAGAAATAAGAGATAAATTAGAAATAGATTTGTTTGATGATCTTTATGTAATGGTTGACGAAGTGAGGACAAAACTTGAACCAACTTTAATTTTCTCTCAATATTATAGTTTGAATACTTATAATTCTAAAATCTCTAGTGAGCTCCAAAATTTTGCATCTCTGGGTGGAAATGTGAGCAATAATTTATTAACGGGTAATTTTGATTTCAATTTTGCATTAGTCTCTTTATTTAGTTTGAACTTTAGCATTTTCCCTTTTATTGACCGAATCTATTCTGAATTTAATCATCACAAAAAACAGTCTTTTGCCTATTATATCTACCCTACAATCAATAATCACGATGAGGAAGAGCAAAGAGTCATGAAAAGAACACTGAGCCAGTTTTTTCCCTCGAGTAGATTTCCCTCTCATCTTATAATCTTCAATTTAGATTTTATTCCTTATCTGGGTCAACCGACTATAATTCTTTCGGGAGAATCTGATAAGATTAAATTAAAAGTACAAGGTAACCTAGGTAACAAAGCCAACATTTTAATTGATCAAGAGATGTTTAAAGGTGGAAAATCTACAGTATTCTTAAGAGGAATATTTCAATCACCTAATATTGAAGTAATTAACCTAGTATTATCTTATGAGTTTATTAACGACTATAATATATTCAAAGAATTTTTAGAGTCATTAACCTGACAAAATTAATGTGTTGATACATATGGGTAAAGATAAGAGCAAAAAGAAGAAAAAAAGGAAAGGAGATTATGGAAATACCTTTTCAGATTTAATGAGTGGCAATTCTACCTCCACAAGTGAAGCGACAAAGGATAAAAAAGGAAAAAAAGTTAAAGCTACTCCAGTAGCAGGGGTCTCCATTGGAAATCCAATTGATCGATCCTCCGATAGATTATTTCTAGGAACTGATTACCGTGAAATTTACATTCCAGAAAGAAGTTGGGCAGAGATTTTAGGAGATGTTGAACATTGGACTCCTTTACCCTTTACTCATGGGATTGAAATGGAACTCATCATTGCAGATGATAATGGTGAATATCCTCCTGGAGATGAAATGGTCTTTCGAATGAAAGAAATTGTAAAGGACGCTATAAAAATCATGGATCAGATTCTTTATCAAGGTAGAAACGACTTTTTACCCGTTCCAGATTACATCCGTTCTAAAGTTACTGCTCGACCATTTGGTCGGGACGATCTAGAGAAAGGTTATGCAATGGATATTCGATATCGATTGCCTAATGGAGTGGAAGTCGATATCGATACGTTTGCTCGTGATGGAAATGTTACCGCTGTCACTTACATTTTGGAATTAGTAACCCCACCTTGTGAGTATGTTGAAGAATTAGCATACTGGGCCTCAACATTATTCCTTTTGGCTAAAAATACATTACCAAACGATCTTCATATCATTGCGTCAGCAATAAATCCAGCAGCTAAAAGTTACATGAGGGGCCTATCACAATCTGATCATCACCATTTGGGCTCCTTTCAGTCAAATCTTGAGAAGGCTCAAGCATATTCACTACTTAGGAATTTTCTACCTCATATAATCGCATTAACTTGCAATTCTCCAATTATTAATGGTAAACCAACTGATGTCGTGAAAATTATTAATAATCGAATAACGTCTCCTAATTGCACGAGGTCTCTTCGTCTTAAAAATAACACTACAATGCTGAGTAACAATGACCCAAAACACTTTATCCCTTATTTAACTGATACGAATGATGAGACTTTGGCGTACTTCCTCCAAACGGTACAGAAGGCAAGCGTTGAGGATGGTAGGTTTCAGGACATCTTCCCATTTACAGATTGGAATACCATAGAATGTCGGATAAGCGACGCGCAAATCTCTATTTGTCGTAGAATCGGAATTGGGCTCCTCATACAAACAATTTATTATAAAGCGAAAAAACTGCTTGAAAGAGGTGTCTGGGTACCCGATGCGGGCTCAGAAACGATATGCCTTAATAGACAAGGCGCAATAGAACGAGGTCTAATCTCATTATTTCGAGTCGCTCCTAACTTGACGAGAGAGGCACTTGCTCAATATGATTCGGAATTCGCAACTCAATATTTGGGACCCCCAGAACAACCCGTAAGATATATGACGCAAGCTGTTCAGCGAATGTTCTTTTATCTGAAAGATGAACTAAAAGAACTAGGATTTCTTTACTCACCTTTTCTAAAACCAATACTGCAGTCAGTCTTTGGGAATATCAGCTATGCTGAACCTCCAATGACAGAAGCAGAATACCAACTGAGCTTGTACCAATATAAGTTGGATCACAACGAAGATCCTAATATCCTATACGATTTGATCTATTTTACCATCGAATATTGTCAAGATCCAATCAATAACCCATTAACTGGAACGCTATGCCTTCCGAAAGAAATGAGAGATTAAGAATTTAATTCTATTTCTTTCTCAATCTTGTTTTTACAACTATTGTACGGGTCTTAAGAGAAATTACATTCTAATGCATGACTTTAAATTAAAGATTAAGTTGAACCAACTTTTTACTATTCTCTTGAATTTGATCTTCACTTAGCGAATATAATTTCCAAAAGAGAATCGTTCCAATAAAGATGAAAAGCATCGGAAATAATGATAATTGGATTCTTAATCCAAGTAATGGTATGGCACCAGTAGCTCCCGAGTGATAGCCGAAAAATGTCCTGATGATCCAAAATACTAGTGCGTTAATGGCGATGCTGATTCGGTTAAAAAACACGTTAGTTCCATTGTATAATCCCTCCTTCCTCTTACCTGTACTAATGGCAGCATTATCAATTATGCTGGAAAATATTGGCATCGTCATACTAATGAGAGCTCCATCAGTCGCCCCAAAGCAGAGCATTATGATGATCATCCACGGTAATCCAGCAGGACCGTGTGGAATGAAAAATACTGGCATGGCGATGAAAAACATTAATGTTCCCCCCAATATAACCACTCGCTTTATGCCAATTTTAAGTGAAAGCTTGTACCATAAGAATGCCCCGGGAAATACTGCGATAACGTAAAAAATTATTATAAGCTCTCCCAAAACGGGCAATAATAGTATATCATTCACCAACCAAGGGACAGATCCCATCACGATTCCCATTGTGGTTCCATAACATAAGTAGAAGATAATGTAGCCAAGCAAATTTTTATCCTTAATGGTTGTGAATAAACTCTTGAAAAATGATTCTCCTTTCATAGAGATGTTGAGTTGAGATCGTCTTTGTTTCATATCTTCATCTTCGCGAACCCCAGGGATCATTAAAAAAACTAATATGACGCCTATTGCAGAAATGACGATGGCTTGAATAATATATCCTTCCTCTGGACCTAAAATCTCTAATATAAGGATCGGAATGACAACGCCCAATATGACTCCTGTAGTCTCTAAAAATACGGTAATGAACCCCGTTATTTTTCGATCGTTTGGATCACGGAATTTATCGGGAAATAATGCAATCCGATTCACGTCAAATAATGAAAATGCAGTATCATTAGCGCATTGTACCACCAAATACCATATGAAGAGACCTAATTGCCCAATTATCAAAGCTGAAGGAGCAACAAAGAAAAAGAAGGGCATCAAGGCCCATGGAATCGCTCCCATCATGATGAACGGGAATCGTTTTCCCCACCGTTTAGTAAATCGCGAGGATCTATCACTAAAATATCCTAAAATTGGATCATTGAACATATTATAGAACGTGAAAATGATCAATGCGACCAAATATAATGTTGGAGTTAAATTTAAGACATCTAGATAAAAATTGGGCATTTGAATCGAATATAATTGACCAAACATCAATCCAATAAGATTTCCTAATTGAAACGATCCCATAATTCTCTTTGGATACCTTTTAATTGATCTATTCCTATCTGATGACTGCATGGTATGAATTACTCTTCTTTTTTTTATTCCTTAATTTAAATTCTCTTAAGGTTATAAAAAGGTTTAGCTTTAATGATTCATTTTTTAATGAGAAAATTGTTAAACTGGAACACATACTCTTCCAAAAGAGATGCCTGAATAAATCATTTTGATGGTTTTATCTTCAGAACTGCTTCTCTTTCTGTTCCTTTTAGTTTGCGAATAGCATAAAGAGTTATCGTTGATGATACTCCCATTTTTCTCAAATTCTTTACATAAGATAAGACTTTTTGTTTATTTTTTCCAACCATGTTATCTTTAAGTGCCCATCCAACCCCTTTTCTTACCAAATCTTCTTTATCCCAAACCAAGTTATCACATAGTTCTAAGAGAAAATCAACATGGTCTCCTTCAGACCCCATTTTTCTTGTAAACGTGACCACGCTAACCCTTTTTTTCCAAATATAGTCTGAATTATTCCATTTTTTTAATAGCTCCTTTGTCTCGTTAGGATAGTTTCTTAATAATGGTTGCATGATATAAAGTGAATAAGAATCAGTTGGCCCCCAGTCTTTTAAATAATTAACGATCTCTTCTAAAAACTCGAAATTTTGAGGGGTCATCGATGGAATACTGAGTTCTAAAAGTTTTAATCCAAATATTGTTTGAGCAATATAATCAGAATTATAAAATTGCTTTGATAAACTAATCTTTTGTTTAAAGGAAAGTTCATGAAATTCTTGAGTAAATCTTTTGAGTATTTTTCTAATCTCTGAGACTGATAAACCGTAAGCCTTATGTACAAGATTTTCATTATGCTTTTTTTCCCAATTAAAATATTCTTCTTTAGAATTAAATTTTTTTATAGCTTCTATCTCTAATTCTTTGGTGATTCGATTATATAAATCTTGTATAACCATATTATTACTCTCCAAATTAAAGTAATAAAAATAAAAAAATAAATGATTTATTTGTTTCGTTCAAAAAAAACGTAATATATTAAGCGTATTAAAATCAAAATCAGTGCTATAAATTGATATGAAGTTGCAAGGAAGAGAATCATCGTATCTTGGGCGATGAATAAGGCAGAAATGAATAAAACGATGTATACCAGAAGCAATAGAAATAACCAAAGGGCAATGATAATGTGTTCTTTCTTTAAACCGTAACTTATCCACACTGCTAAAGTACAAAATACGAAAGGTAAAAAGAACATGTTCATGGGCGAGAAAAAGTAGAGAGGAGCCATAAATCCAATTAAGAAAAATACAATGATGGCTCCAAAGAGAAGAATGCTGGAGATAATTCGAATTATTTTTTGCCATAAACGTAAATCTACTTCCCATTGAAATTTCTCATATAACTTAACCATAAAACTCCATCTATCACTCATTTTCTTGAATTTCCCATCATTCTTCCTTAAATTAACCCCGGCAATTAGGAATAACAAGAAATTTAAGGTCAATGAATAAGGAATGTATACCATAAACGGAAAATGATAAATGGGTGGATCATCAGGTATGGGAACAATTAACATAACAATAAGCATGAAGAGTAAAGCAGCATTTACAAAGAATATGTAAATCGCAATTCGGCTTGACCTTATCTTAACAAAATTGGAAAAAGCCATGTTTTATAGTAATCAAGATCTCTTAAAAAAGATTATACTTTAGAAGCCAGATTGAAGTATATAGTAAGGAATAAAATTTGGTTCTCAAGTCCAATTTATTACAAATATAATAATCTTGTTTTAATTTCTGTCTTAAATTATAATTACAAAGGATTAAATCTAAGTATTTAGATTGATTTTGTAAGGAAGTACTAATTAATGATGAAAAATGTTAACGGCTACAATTGAGCAAAATGGAAAGAAAAGAACTGAACACATGATAGTCATTGATGCACATTCCCATTTAGGTCAAGATGTGGATGGAGCAACAATGATGAATCCTTTAGCACCGGGAACGGGAACTTTTGATTTTTGGGGAAATGTTCAAGGACGTATTAAGTCAGACTGGGAGACTCATGGGGAGAAATCTTTTATGACTAGAATGAATGGGATTCCAACAAAGATTACATGGTCATTTAATCCATTTCCGTTCACAGATAAATTTTATTCGGTATTAGAAAAACTAGGGAAGCGATATTCCGATTTAAAAGAAAAAGCGAAGTTTTACTCCTTTATAGATCAAGGAGTAGTTTTTCCTTTTCAAGATGTCTTTCGTGACAAGTATCCAGAAGCACTCTATCGAGCTAGTAATATTAATGTATCGAGATTCACTACTAGATTTCCGTATTCACTAAAGTTAATTGGGTATGCTAGATGTGATCCCATGGAAGGGGAAAAAGCGGTAAATGAAGTAAGACATGCTAGGGAAGTTCTTGGACTGAGAGGCCTTAAACTTCATCCACGTTCTGAAAGGTGGATAGATGATATAAAATCAGGAATGCCTTTAAATGTTTTAGTGGAAGCTGCCAAACATTCGATGCCAGTTATTTTTGATACAAGAGGGAGGGGCTCAATTTTAGATATCAGTGAATTAGTTAAATCAACGAGAAATTTTCTTTCTCAAAAGCATCCAAAATTATTACCGCATCTAAAAGTGATAATTGCTCACTTTGCTCAAGGTAACATTGGTGATTATGAAGTCTACAATGCAATCGTACAACCAAACACATATGGAGATCTATCTATGCTACATGGAGAGGGTGCTGGTAATTTCTTTGAAGATTTCAGATCATGGTTTAAAAATAATAATAAGTTTAGTGTTGATAAGCGAGATTGGTCAGAATATATATTCTATGCTTCAGATTATCCCTATTTTGGAGATATTCATGCCCATAAATTAATGAAATATATAATAAATAAACGATTCTTTGATTCAGGTGGAACACTAAAAGATACACGAAATATTTTGGGAATGAACCAATTGAAAGTTCTTCCAGAATACAATCTTCCCCTTGTTCAGCCTCAAACTAACAACAAAGCAAGCACGATTATATCTCAAGCATCATCTGAAGTTTCATCTTATGAAATAGGTTTAAGAGTCTTAGCAAAACTTATTGTGGAAAATAAAATCGACATCAAAAAGTTTTGCGTTAGATATGATGACGCTTGGGATAATTTTAACAATATTGCATTAGATATTATTAATGCTACTACAAAAAAAGAAATGTTAATGTCTTTGGTAGAATTAGTACGAGATAAAATTCTACTAATAGCGCCTCTTTCTGATCAAATAGATTGGAATTCAACATCATTGAAATATTTCGATCCTAAAAACCGAGCATTTTTAGCGGGTGCATTTAAGCAAGCATATTTAGCCATAACCGAAGAACAAGCTATGAATAGTATGGTACAAATTTTAAGTTAATTTAATTCATGACAACTATCTTAACCTTTTTATCTAGGTTTTTTAAACATAGATCGGTTATGTATAAATATTGAACAAAAAATTAGCAGAAAGAAAATTAATTATAATATTTTATCCATTGTAACTTGATCATTAATAAAACAACCATCTAAAACGAAATTAAATTGAAAGGAATTATTATTGTAGCTTTTAATGAAGAATTAGAAGCATCGATTGATAAACAATATCCAAGTAATTTGGCTGAGTTTCTTAAAATTAGTCCTGAAATGTTAAGTGATTTATCAGAATATCACGTTAACAGAAAAGTGGAACCTAATTTTATTCAAGCAAAATTAAAAGATGGAATTAATGTTGCGAGTTTTTATTCAGGATTTACATTCAGACATTATGTTGGATCACCAAATTTTGCGGTTACCGTGTTTCTCTCGGATGATGATCAATTATCTGCTCAGTTTGAGGGCATGTTGCGAAGAATTACTCATGAACTGTTACCAAAAAGAGATGCTCTGAATTTTGATGACATCTTGGGTAAATATTATGACATGCTTAAGGAAAGCGAACTTACTCCCTATTGGGAAGAGATTGTCGAAGGAGAAAGCAATCTTTTACAAGGAAAAGAACAAGAGACTCAAATTGGTAATGAGAAAGAAGGGAGTTTAGAAGATAAAGAAAAAGAAGAAAATGAGCGAAATGAATTTAGTTCTCTAGAAATGGAAGAATTAAGAGTCAAAAATGAAGAGCTTGAGCTTTTATTAGAAGAAAAGTCTAATAAGATTAGGGATTTAACTAAAAAATTTACGGAACTGACGTCAGAAAAAAACCAAAATGTTGAAGAATTAGATACATTAAAAGATGAACTTAGCGAGCAATACATAAAACTCGAAAAATGGAATGAACAAATTACTGTATTAAATGAAAATAATGCTAAGTTAATAGAGGAAGTGAAAGATCTAAATGAACTAATTGCTCAAAAAGATAATGAAATCGCCATAAAAGATGAACAGATTGAAGATTTAACGCAAGAAAGTGAAGATGCTAAAAGCATTGAAAAAGAAGCAGAGAATTTGCTACAAGAAGTTCAAGATTTAAAGACGATTATAAAAGATTTAAATTCTGAAATAGAGGTTCTTGAAAACCAGGTAAAAGACAAATCAACTCAAATTGAGAAATCTAAGCATTCTAGTTCACAGAATTTAGATACTATAACTAATCTTAAAATGGAAGTCAAGAACCTAAAACAGGATGTTAATAACGTTTCAGAAGAAAAGGAGGCCCTTACCTCCCAGATCTTCGATCTTAAAAAGGAAATAAAAGTATTGAGAAGAGAAAGAGATCATTACATGAAATTGGTTAAAGATAATGATCTTCTCTAGCTAATCTTTTCCAAAATCTTTTAATCTAATTGTAGAGTATCTTGTTCCTGTAGCATACGTGTTATTAAGTTGGGTAGGATCAATCCATATCCCTCTAATAATTAACGAAATATAAATAATAATGAAAACAAAGGACATAATCAGAAAAGATAAAAATAATGTTTTCTCAAGATTCGAATTTCTTCTGTAAGGATTTAGTTTTTCGAGTATGAGCCTCCTTAATTTCAATAAACTAGTTTTGAATAATTTTTCCAACATTTTAATCACATTTTTAATCCTATTTTATATTTTTGACAAACCTTCGTAATAATTTTTAATTTTTGAGAAAATTGTATCAACTTTACTTGTTAATGGAAATTTAGTCAAAAAATGCTCGTTTTCTATTGCCCGTAAACAATAAGGATATTCAAATTCATTAACAGCTAATGCAGTACCTAAACAACCGCCCATGCAGGACTCGAGAACATCACATTTTTGACAATATCCTCTTGGTTCAAGTGTCTTCATTCTAAGCCTTTTTAAAATTATCGATAATTTCTCTTCTCTTATATTACCTTCAATAAAACTATCTGGAAGGGTTAAACATCCTTTGATATTTCCATTGCATTGAATTCCCAAAATAGTCTTACCCGCTTGACATCCTATCCAGGGACTCAAGCCTAAGTTCGGAATAAATCGTGAATAATGGCCTAAACAATGAGCACCTATTAAAGGCACTCTTTTATACCCATATTTTTTCACAGTATTTGCAATATATGACGCTAAATTATAGAATTCGGTTCGATCAATCATCAATTTCTTAGGGAATCTCCCAATTGGTGTTGAAACCTGAATTTGCCATGCGATATTTCGATCAATGATCATTTTCTTTATCTTATCTATTTCCTTTAAATTAATTTTGCTTACAGATGTTATGATGCTGGTTGGTATTGCCGTGCGTTCCAAAATGTTAAGAGCTTCAATAACCTTGCTAAATGAACCAGATACACCACGTAAGTAATCGTGTACTTTTTCTGTTCCCGCATCTAAGCTTATTGAAACACAATCTGTACCCAATGATTTTATCTTGTGTATATTTTCTTTTAAAGTCAAACCATTTGTAACGATTGATAATTCAAGATTATTCTTTTTTACTTCATTTGCAATTTCAAACCAATCACTTCGTAATAACGGTTCTCCACCCATAAGCGCAACTCCTTTGAACCCACAGCTCTTTAACTCTCTAACCAGATTTAATGCTTCTTCATTATTTAACTCACCAGGGCGTTTTTCTCCTGCATTGGATCCACAATGAATGCATTTACTGTTGCATTTCAGCGTGAGTTCCCATACAGCACAAATTGGTTTAAGTTTTGTGGATACTCGAGAGGCGAATTTAAACATCAATTATCGAATCTGGATTCTATATTACTAAAATTATATAGGAAACTTATAAATATTTTTAAGTTCCAAGGTAATTGCAAGTAATTTAATATAGAAAAATAATTATGGAAATGAATTAGTTTGATGATTATTCTCCTATAAAAAGTTAAAACATTAAGGGTGAGGATTAAATTATATACGATTTTTCATTTAATTTATTAATAACACGTCAAAATAAATCCCAATTATCTATAATTTTATCAGAATGCAGAAAGAAGATAAGGAAGAGACACAAAAGTTCTTAATTAAAGTAAGAAAAGAAAAAATAAAAAAAGAAATTAAATCTGCAAAAAAGATTGTAAAGAGTGAGATTGAGCCATTAACGATAGCAGATAGATTTTTTCATTCTATGGTATTGCTTTTAAAGAATGGAATTCTTACCAGATTTCCAGACTTGGATAATGAAGCTTTGAAGAAAATGATAAAGAAAAATCTTAATATATCATTGCAAATCAAAACATTTAAACTGAAGTGAAGGTCTATTGGCTGAAATTCAAGATATATTAACTAGATTGGAAGCTATTTTTAATGTTACAAAACTGAAATATGTTATAGTAGGAGGACTTGCAATAATTCATTACGGGCATTTGAGAACAACTCAAGATATCGA
>Ga0315542_1000465_pt1 | contig 25435 bp, 30 predicted proteins | sample SalMarSW160120MG_FD_202541 | JGI IMG/M metagenome (GOLD analysis project Ga0315542, IMG submission 202541) | Salt marsh sediment microbial communities from the Plum Island Ecosystem LTER, Massachusetts, United States - Salt Marsh Sediment SW1601-20 ... | reverse complement strand
CATAAGTTCCCTGATCTCCACGCCGGTAGACGAGAACTGTGACGGCTGCGCTTTCTGCGTGGACGCCTGTCCGTTTCACGCTATCACGCTGCTGGAATACATGAAAAAGGGTGAGATCAAAAAGACCATAGAAATCAACGCCATCCAGTGCAAGGGCTGCGGCTCTTGTATGGCTACCTGCCCCAAACAGGGGGTCAACGTGGCCGGATTTACCATGGCGCAGTTGGAGGCCCAGGTAGACGCGGCGTTGGGGTTGATTTAGTTCATTCGGGAGCGGACGGCGTGGATGCCTTCCGGGCGCCACACCTTCTGGCCTACGCCAATTGAGAGGTGATGAACATGGAAGACCAATACGAACCGCTGATTATCGCCTTCTGTTGCAACTGGTGCGCCTATGCGGGGGCCGATCTGGCCGGGGTCTCCCGGATCCAGTATCCCCCCAATGGCCGCATCATCCGGGTGATGTGTTCCGGCATGGTCCACCCCAACCTGGTGATCAACGCCCTTACCAAGGGAGCGGACGGCGTCCTGGTATGTGGGTGACACCTGGGCGAATGTCATTACCTGGAAGGTAATAAAAAAGCAAAGGACAGAGCGGAAGGAATTGAGTTAATGCTGGAAGATTTCGGACTGGAACCGGAGCGGTTCCGGCTAGAGTGGATCGCGTCCTCGGAGGCGAAACGGTTCGCTGACGTAATGACGGACATGACCGAGCAACTGAGAGCCCTGGGCCCTAGCCCCTACAGCACCAGGGCATAGCAAGAGTGAAAGGCGAAGCTCGCCCCAGGGAAAAATGGGGATGGGTACACTGACGGCCGAGGCTGCTTATCTATGGCAACGCCTCGACCTGAAACCAGGCTGACTTTTATTCACATGGAGGAAGAAGCCAATGGACGTACCTTTGGCAAAAAAGTTCAACGGCAAGAAATTCATGTGCGATGGCGTTGTCTATGAAAGTGACAACCAAGCTGAAAAAGTTATGGAGGATTATGTCGAAGATGGCTTTGAGGTGCAAAAAAGTGTAGAGGACGGCAAATTCTTGGTGTTCTCCCGGAGGGTGGCATCTGCAGGAGGTTGACGGCAAAGGTCAGCCTCCAGGCAGCGGCGCCAAGGCAGCTGACTGTTTAACCCGGATGCGGGAGGGCCAAACATGGCAGTTACAGTCATTGAGGATTGGTTGAACGCGTGCTCCGGTTGCGAGATTTCCATTCTTAATATCGTAAACTGCGCCGAATGATGCAGAACATCGCATACATAGGCGACAAGATTCTGAATTTTACCTCTTGGCAGTCAGGACTTTATCATCGGCCGAGATTCTGATCATTCGGTGAGCAAAGTGGTGGGTATCGTTCAGTTCAGTCGAAGCCGGATATCATCAAGCAGGCGCCTGACGGCCCAAAACCCTGGAGCACTTTGCCAGGCCTACCATCCCCCCCACTTTTGCCGTGCATCAACTTTGCCGAAGGAAACGCCTCCCTTAAATATCTAGATGCCATCAAAGCCATTCGAGTAAGGTGCGGCTTAGCTTGCCAGCCCAGGAACTTATAATCGGTACAATAAAGATTAAACCTATGATCTTCATATTCTATCGGTGCGGTTGTGGGAGGAACAAATTTCAAGGTCGCGGCTGATGGTACACGATCTCGCAAAATGGCAAGAGCGAGCTGCGTCAGATAGAAAAGTGTCTATGATCTGGATATGGAAGGTTTTTGGCTTGGTGATAAGTCTAGAATCATAGCAGGGATTAACATGCTTAAACTATCTTTTCTTTCGCTTAGCCAAATCAACCAATCTACCTTTGAATGCATCCCGTATGGCTTTCCGAAGGAGCATTTTGCACCCGGCAGGCAGTTTCCAGAGAAGGAACGAGCGCCATGATAGTTGGCACACATCATGCTAAAAACTATATATAGAGATTTTGAGAAATTAGAAAACTATCCTTCAGCTTTCCTTAAATTAAACGAGAAGCGATGATCGCGTTACCAGTAATGCGAGGTCGAGGGGCGACAGTATTGAACTGGTGTTGCCGGATGCAGATTTTCCTGGAAGAGCCTTCCCACGAAGGCATGGCTCAAGAACTGCTTTTGCCTCACCTGGAGGCGGACCAGCGATTGATGGTGTTGTGCGATAAAGGAATCAACACTTCAATATGTGAGGTTTTGAGCGCGATTGTAAAGGGATAGGTGCGAAATGATTATCTCTATAGCCAGCGGCAAAGGCGGCACCGGCAAAACCACCATCGCCGTCAATCTGGCATTGGCCCTGGACGAACCAGCGCATCTGCTCGATTGTGACGTAGAGGAACCCAATGCCCATCTCTTCCTCCGGCCGGAAATCACTACAAGTTTGCCATTTGAAGTGGAAGTACCTGCAATTGATCAGGCAAAATGCACCTTATGCGGCAAATGCCAGGAAATCTGCCAGTTTAATGCCATCGCCGTTCTTCCGGAAAAAGTCCTCACTTTTCCCGAACTTTGCCATAGCTGTGGCGGGTGTTCTCTGGTCTGCCCTGCGGAAGCGGTGTTTGCCGATAAGCGCCTGGTAGGACAGGTGGAAACTGGCTACCGGGGCAAAATTGCATTTACTCACGGCCGGCTGCGGGTGGGAGAAATTATGGCCCCACCGCTCATCCGGCGCGTTAAAGGAGAAATCTCGCCCCAGGACCTGAACATAATTGATGCCGCTCCCGGCACTTCATGCCCGGTGGTCACCACCTTATGGGGGAGCGATGCGGTGATCCTGGTGACTGAACCAACCCCGTTCGGGCTCAATGATCTTGAATTAGCCGTAGGAGTTACACGGGAGTTAAACATCCCCTGCGGCCTGGTAATCAATCGGACCGATATGGGGGACCGGCGGGTACACGAGTATGCGGCCCGGGAAAATCTGCCAATTTTACTGGAAATCCCTTTTGACCGAGAAGCAGCTGAGGTCTATGCCCGGGGTAGCTTATTGGTGGAAGAGTTACAGCGCTGGCGGCACCTGATGGAAGAGCTCCTCACCAAACTTAGTCAAGATCTGTTACCGCAGAGGAAAATTAAAGATGTCTAATATCCATGAACTGGTGGTGTTAAGCGGCAAGGGCGGCACGGGCAAGACCAGCCTGGTGGGGGCTCTGGCGGCCCTGGCTCCTGACAAGGTACTTTGTGATGCCGACGTGGACGCCGCTGACCTACATCTTCTGCTCCATCCAGAAGTCCGGGTGCGACACGATTTTTACGGAGGGCACAAAGCAAAAATTGATTCCGACCGGTGTGTGCAATGCGGCGAGTGCTTTAACTGGTGCCGTTTCGGGGCCATCAGCGAGTCTTTGGTTATTAATCCATTTCTCTGCGAAGGTTGCGGCGTCTGCTGGTATTTATGTTCTGCCAAGGCCATTGATTTCCCAGAAAGTCACTGTGGCGAGTGGTTCATCTCCGATACCCGCTTTGGACCCCTGGTTCATGCGCGGTTGGGAATTGCCGAAGAAAACTCTGGAAAACTGGTGACCCTGGTCCGCCGGGAGGCACGGCGGCTGGCGGAGGAACAAAGCCGGGATTGGATACTCACCGACGGCCCGCCGGGGATAGGCTGCCCGGTAATTGCTTCTCTCGGGGATGCCAGCGCAGTTCTCATCATAACTGAACCTAGTATCGCCGGCCGCCATGACCTGGAGCGGGTGGCGGCCCTGGCCCAGCATTTCGGCCTGCCAGTTTTTGTCCTGGTGAACAAAGCTGATCTGCACTGGCGAACCGCGCAGGAAATTTCGCAATTTTGCGGAGAAAAGGGATATGGGTTTTTAGGCTTCTTGCCCTTCGATGCAGACTTCACCCGGGCCCAGGTTGAAGGCAAGACGATAATGGAATATAATAACCAAAAATTACAGGTAATTCTACAACAAGTCTGGGGTCGATTATTAAGCGAGATCGCCATACAAAAGACCAACAAGGACGCATCAAGGCCGGCTCAGAACCAGGAATAGGGATGTTGCAATGACTCGCCCGCCAATCCCAACCCGGATTCCCTGGCACCTCATCTTTATATTCGCTCTGCTCTCTCTGGGAATTTTGATCACAGGTTATTTTTTCTATGCAGGGCGAAAAGCCTATCTCGAACAAGAAAAGACCCGCGAGCTCGCTACCGTCCTGGCGAATAAGATCGAACATCTAGCTGCTTGGCGGCAGGAGCGCATCGCCGACTCCATACTAATCATGAATGATTCTCTTTTCGCCGCTCAGGTGCGAGGTTGGTTGGAAGATAGAAGCAGTCGGAGACTTAAAAGAGCCATTTTAAATCGGCTGAAGACATTAAAGGTTTACCAGTATCAGAGAATCGCTCTCATCGACCCTCTGGGTACGGTGCGCCTATCGACTCCCGGCAAAAGGGACCTGCAGCTCGCTCATGCTAAAACTCTGGCCTTGGAAGCCCTGAAGAAAAGAAAACCTGTCTTTTCCGACCTTTACTGGGACGAGACTTCCAAAAAAGTGTGTCTCAGCCTTTTGATACCCTTGCTCAGTTCAAGCGAGGACATCTCTACTCCGGTGGCTGTCATCTTAATGCGCCTGGATCTTCAGCGGTTTCTTTATGCCCCGCTTCATTTGTGGCCAACTTCCAATAGCGTTGAGACCTTTTTAATGAATCAGGAGGGTAATGAGGGGATTTACCTGGAAAAATTTCGGAGTCAGGATGCCTCACATATTATGCATTCGCCCATTGCCCGGGCCAAATTTCCTCTGGCCAAGATTTCTAATAGAGGTGAGGGCAAAGCCTTCGAGAGTTTGGATTATCGGGGAGTGCCGGTGGTGGGGGCGATGGTCAAAATCCCTGATTCATCGTGGTATCTGGCCGCCAAGATCGACGCGGCCGATGTTTATGCACCGCTGCGAGAGCAGCTGCGATATATCAGTATACTATTGGGTGCCCTTATAGCCGTGGCGGGAGTTTCCGTTGCCTTTGTCTGGCGCAGTCAGCAGGCCCAATTTTTCCGGCGGCAATACCAGGTGGAGAAGGAACGGCGGTCCCTGGCCCAACGTTACGAGTATCTGACCAGATATGCCAATGACATCATCCTGGTAGCAGACAAGGATCAGCGCATTGTCGATGCGAATGACCGGGCCCTGCAAGCCTATGGATATAATAAGGAAGAACTGGAGCAGATGCTACTGCGAGACTTGTATGCTGACCCACCTCAGATCGATCTGGAGAACCGGTTGCAGCCGGTGAATGAGCAGGGGGGCCAAGTTTTTGAAAGCATGCACCAGCGTCGAGACAGCGCCATCTTCCCGGTGGAGATCAGTTCCTGCCTTATGGAGATTGATGGCGAAAAATATTATCAGACAATAGTTAGGGACATCACGCAGCGCAAGAATTTCGAGGACTCTCTTAAGCACTCGGAAGGAAAATTACGCACCCTCACTGGTCAACTCCTGTCCGCCCAGGAAAAGGGGCGTCGACGCCTGGCGCGAGAGTTGCACGATGATCTCGGCCAGTCACTACTGGTTTTAAAGCTGAACACTCAGAGGATTACAAATCAATTATCTACGGATAACATAGAGCTAAAGAACGAATGTGGGGAATTGTTGAGTAATATTGATGGAATCACGGATAATGTCCGGCACCTTTCCCGGAACCTTAGTCCTACCATCCTTGAAGATATAGGCCTGACTGCAGCCCTCAAGCAGTTATTCAAAAAATTCGGCGAAAGTTACGCGGTCCCAGAATTTACCATCAGTCTTGATGAAATTGATGATCTTTTTCAACCTGAGGCTAAGATCAGCATCTATCGTATTTTCCAGGAAGCTCTAACAAACATTGGCAAGTATGCCAAATCTACCAGGGTGGAAGTGGCGGCCAAGTGTGAGGCAGACGCGGTAGCTTTTTCGGTGGAAGACAATGGCATAGGCTTCGATATGTCGGAAATTCAAGCCCGGGGAATCGAAAATCGCGGCATGGGGCTTGCGGCCATGGAAGAGCGCGTAAGCATCCTGGGAGGAACTTTTCATCTTTGGAGCCAGAAAGGTAATGGGACCAAGATAAATTTTGCCATTCCTATTCCTAAGGATCCTGGGTTAATTACTGCACACATTCAGAAAAGTCATCAGGGCCTGATTTAAGCCGTTACGTGGGGTGAGGTTCGTTTCATCACTCAAAGATGTTTGCTTTCCGACCCTAAACTGACCGATATCCGACCTTTTTATTCCCCTTTGGAAAATCACACCTCTTGCCTTATTATCCTTAATATGGAAAGCTGGGAAATAAGCTAAATATTTCAATCGGGGACTTCCTGGCGGCCTCGGCAAAAAAAAAAGAGCATTACTGATGCCAATCGCTGAGCGGCTAAATGATTAAACTTTATCCTCACGGTGACATCACCCCTACCTAAGATTCAGATCTTCTTTTAAGAATCTATTTGCCCAAGATTCACTTCCTTAAGCTTCATGTTGTCTCTCTCCATGGCCTTCTCCGCGAAGGTTTCATGGCCCCCATTACCTGAGGACAATTCCGGCATACTGCTTGCTTCAAATAAAGGTTAAAAGCTCAATCAAGCAGCAATTCGCGGCAAAAGGGCGAAAGAGCTTATCAAGGTGGTAAGAAGGTAAAATGACTTCAATGATGTGGTTCTGGCACCTGACTAGGCCACACGAGGCCTCTCAAGGAGATCCTGGAGGAGGTCTTGTCCGATACCTCAAGGATGAGGAGACAGAGCGGGCCTTCAAAGTTTATCTCAAGGGCCAGGAGAAAGGATAATGTTCAACAAGGAAATAGTAATTGGAGGCATATTGACTGCCATAGGTCTCTTATTTATTGCAACGTCTTACCATCCGGCATTTGATGGGGCGCTGGGCTATACGGGTGCTTATTTAAAGCCTGGGCCTTTAGGCGTTGGCATATTTATATTAATCTTTGGCGGCATCGTCCTGGCTAACGGTATAAAGAAATATTCGAGACAGTAAAGAGGGTTTACATAGAATGTGTCCGAAAACCGGGGATAGGATTCCTACCTCCTCCCTTTAGGGTTTGCCATATTGGCCAGCGAGGACGAAAGAAAGGGACATTCCTGCCAATTAAAGGGATCAAATTGAACCCCTAAGAGATTAATTTGGGTTCATATTGTTCCCGCTAACACTTTCAAAGTTTATTTCAAAGCCCCAGCGCTGCTGTCCATTTTTGGCACGTTATTTGATGGAATATTAGATAGAACCGAATATCAACAAGAGGGTTTTTGATATGCATACCTGTAAGAGCCATCAAGGCACCCAAGGCACAGCCAGGCAGCATCGCCAGTCAGGAGAAGACGACTCCCGCCTTCAGGAACAACTCGGGCATATCCGGCACAAACTCCTGGTTATGAGTGGCAAGGGAGGGGTGGGCAAGACCAGCGTGGCGGTTTACCTGGCCTTGGGGCTGGCCAAGCGAGGCTATCAGGTGGGATTGCTGGACGTGGACCTGCATGGTCCGGACGTTCCCAGAATGTTGGGGATTAGCGGCATGTTCAAAATGGATGCTGAGGGCCATCTGGTCCCTCACCGCTACAACGACAATCTTCAGGTGGTCTCCATCGAGTGTCTGCTGCATGACCGGGATGAAGCGGTGATCTGGCGAGGGCCTCTTAAACACAGTTATATCCGGCAAAGCATGTCCCAGGTGAATTGGGGGGAAATGGATTTTCTAGTGGTCGATTCCCCTCCCGGCACGGGGGATGAGCCTTTGAGCGTGGCCCAGACCGTTGCCGGAATCCAGGCTATCGTCGTCACCACTCCTCAGGAGATCTCCCTGGCCGATGTGCGCAAGGCCATCAATTTCTGCCGGAAAGTGGAAATGCCCATCCTGGGGTTGGTGGAAAACATGAGTGGCCTGATTTGCCCACACTGCGGCGGGGAGATTCGCCTTTTTAGTCAGGGGGGCGGGCAAAAGACCGCGGCCTTGACCAAGGTGCCTCTCCTGGCCAGCCTGCCCTTTGACCTCCGGGTGGTGGAGAGCGGCGATATTGGCAAGCCGCTCTTGGAAGCTCCGGACAGGAGCCCTTTCATCCTGGCCCTTGACAAACTGGTGGATGAGGTGGAGCAGCGGCTGGGCAATCCCCAAGTGAGCCTGTCAGAAAAATCTGGCCAACTGCCATCTTCAGAGGTGGCCGTGTCTTCTCCCCATACCTTTAAAGTGGCCATACCATTGACTGAGGGCAGGCTGTGCAATCACTTCGGGCATTGCGAACAATTTGCGGTAATTCAGGTCAAAGAGGGGTTAATCGACAGAAAAGAATTCCATAGCCCGCCGCCTCACGAACCGGGCGTCTTGCCGCGGTGGCTGGGTGATTTGGGGGTAAATCTTATCATCGCCGGGGGTATGGGCCAAAGCGCTCTTAACTTGTTTGCCGAACAGGGCATCGAGGTTATCACCGGTAGTGCGAGTCAAGACCCGGAGACCCTGGTCCAGGGCTACCTTTCGGGAACTTTGGTCAGCGGGCCTAACGTCTGCGATCATTAACGAATCGTCTTCATGGAAGGTTATGTTGGACATAGTGGCACTAGCTTTCCTTCTAGACGGGAGGGAAAGGGTTCTATCCATTTGACTCGGCATGGATATCCTCCTCTCTCTCCTTCCCTCCCGTCGGGAGGAAAGGTAGGTTTAAACTTTTGAGTTATTTGTGGCTTGCCTTTTATGGCGGAGTAAGATCATGTGGTGGTTTTGCCATCCGGAAAGAATGATTATTCCAGAGCCCCCCTGCCCTTGCGACAAAACCACCGGCAGCAACTAGGAGAAATTGTGAAAATTGCGGTAAGCGCCCGTGGGCAAAATCTGGAAGCCCAGGTAGATCCGCGCTTCGGGCGAGCGCCTTATTTCCTCCTTGTGGATTTGGACACCATGGAGTGCCAGGCGGTGTCGAATCAAGCCAGTACACCCCAAGGGGCCGGCATTCAGGCTGCGACGCTGGTAGCCCGTTACCAACCCGCGGTGCTTCTCACCGGCAACTGCGGGCCCAATGCCTTCAAGGTCCTAAAAACCGCCGGCATCCGGGTAATTGTGGGGGTAACAGGGAAAGTGAAGGAGGCGGTCCAAAGCTACCAGGCGGGTACTTTAAAGCCCACGGACAGGCCTAATGTCTCCAGTCTTTAAAGATGATCTGGCGGGTTTCCAGGAGGCTTCTTGAATAGATTATTAATTTAAATATAATAATACAAATTATCGGACACTACCTTTATAATGCAACCATTGTAGCGAGGTAAAAAATATGACCCCGCCGGAAAAGCAAATGTCCATGGAATGCGCCTTGTGCGGCTACACGGCCTCAGGGAAGTTTGAGGGGGATATCTGCCCACATTGTGGCCTGACTTACTGGCGTTGCAGCAATTGCGGTTACACGATTACCGCAGCTAAGCCGCCGGATGTATGTCCCAGTTGCCATCAGAAGGCGGATTTTCTCAACATCACCTGCTACACCCCGGAATGCGGCGGGCCCGAACATATTGACCCACGGTTATAGGTTCTTGCTTTATTGAGAGGCAAGCTTGAAGGTCAGCATTATTTATGACAACGAGACCTATCAACCCGGCCTAAGTCTAATAAAAAAGAAGTAGGCCGCAGGCCGGGCATATTTGCTGAATTGACCAGCGCCAGAGCCTAAGGAGGAGGAGGGGTATTATGCCAAATCCAATTATTGCCATTAATATGAGCAAAATTGCCCATCGGCCAGAAAGTTACGAGTTGATGCAGAAAGTTGGCCCCAAGGTATGCATTGCCACCGCCAGCCATCCGGGTTTTCTCGGCTTTTTAATGCTGCTGCAAACCGGGATCCATCCCATGGCGGGGCGTTATGGGGGCGGGGCCATGGACATGCGCGATACCTTAAATCCGGTTCGCATGTTTCAATACACCATTTGGAAAGACGCCCGCTCCCATGAGCAGATGCATCATGATTGCTTTGATATCGTCTATGAGCTTTGCCATCACTGCCTGAGCATGGTAGTGGAAGGGCCTTGGGAACCACTTTATGAAATCGTGGCCGCTGATTTGCCGCGAGTCATTGGGATGACTGACGCGCCCCATGAATTGGGTAGCGCCTTTGCGGTCCAAAAGCCGGTGCCCAAATTAGCCTTTGCAGCCCAACGCTGTGTGGTGCTCGGCGATCACTGGATTATGGATGGCCATGAGGCAGAATTTGAAAAGGGGGCCCAAGAGACCCTGCAGTGGTTGCAAGCTAAAGCCCCTGGCATGATCGGCTGGATGCTCCTTAAACAAATTGCCGTCAGTGCCATCGGCTCTTTTCAGTTCGATCCCGAAGGTATGATCCAACCCACGTTAGGCGCCAACCCGCCGCGCTATAACACTAATTATGGCGGTAACGTCGGTGACCTTCCCCCTATCCCGGCCCAGAAACCGACCCAATATTACGTCCATATGGAATGGGAAAGCCCGGATCACGCCCACCAGGGACTGGGCAAGGCTTTGGTTAACTATGAATTGCGGCAGATTCACAACCAAGGGGTGCTCGCCCACTTGGACCGCGGGCCCTACTATATGATCTTTAACCCGACGATGGAGGAAGGAACCTGGCGCGAAACTCTGATGAAGTAACAGCATCGGGCATCTCATTCTATTGTAACCTAAACCCAAGAACCTAACCATGTTTAACTTTTGCTAACCAGGGCTTGCCGGATCGGGACTGGCAAGATTAAAAGGGAGAGGAGGGTAATATGGCAGCAGCTCTTGATGAGTGCGTATCCCCAGCTCGAGGTCCAATCCTGGCTCCGGAAGCCAGAGAGGGGCCAGCCACCCAGATGCCAAAGGAGGAAATCAAGATGACTGCGCGAGTCGGCAAACCTGCCCCGGACTTTGAGGCCGCGGCCTATATCGATGGCGGCTTCAAAAACATTAAGCTTTCGGATTATAAAGGCAAATGGGTGGTGCTATGCTTCTACCCGGGTGATTTTACCTTTGTCTGACCCACCGAACTGGCGGCAGTTGCCGCCAAGCATAAAGATTTTCAGGCCCTGGGGGCAGATTTTCTGTCTATCAGCACCGACAGCCGGTTCTCCCACAAGATCTGGCAGGAAGAGGAGCTTACTAAGATGGTGCCCGGAGGAGTGCCTTTTCCGATGCTCTCGGACCCGGATGGGCGCATCGGCCAGGTCTACGGCATTTACGACGAGGAGGCGGGGGTGGACATTCGCGGCCGCTTCATCATCGATCCGGACGGAGTCATTGTCGCCTCTGAAACCTTGACGCCCCCGGTGGGCCGTAATCCTGCGGAGTTGGTCCGACAGATTCAGGCCTTCCAGCATGTGCGGGCCACAGGTGAAGTCTGCCCGTCAGGCTGGCAGCCCGGGCAATCCACTCTGAAGCCGGGTCCCGAATTGGTGGGGAAGGTCTACCAGGTCTGGAAGCCGGAATAGTTTTAAAAAACCAAGAAGATCGGAGGAAAGCTCATGGATTTCTGTGGAATCGTTAAGACTGGCAAGGATGAAGGCAAAGAAAAACACGTGCCCCACATCACCATTGATAAGGGACACAAAGAAGGAAAAGATATTGTCCGGGTTGTCGTGGGCCATGACGTTCCCCATCCCAACACTGTGGAACATCACATCTGCTGGATCGAACTCTACGGGGTGAAGCAGGATAACCAGGTGATCAATTTGGGCCGGGCGGCGTGGGCGCCGGTTTACTCCAACCCCAATGTCCGTTTCCAGATTAACCAGATCGCGGATTTCAAAGCGTTTCACGCGCTGGCTTATTGTAATATCCATGGCGTTTGGGAGAACACCTTGGAAGTATGAGATCGGAGGACGAACTGCACAGCAGCGCCTTGCCATTGGTTGTCGGACCAAACTGAAGGTTAACTCCTGATCTAGAGAAGGAGAATCCCATGAAAGGCAAGCACGAACACGAACATTTACATTCTCATGAGCATACCCATGTGCACAGCCATGAGCATAAGCATGAACATCAACATCATGAGCATTCCCCGGGGCAAGCCCACGGGGAACAGCACAGTCATGAGCACCAACATGAGGATGTGATCCACCTGCATGAGCATGCGCACACGCACGCTCATGAGCACCTGCACGAGCATTCCCACGAGCATTCTCATACAGAAGATCCCCATGTGCATGCCCATGAGCATACCGGGGAGCATGGCAGTCATGAGCATGTGCATCCGGCGCATGAGGCGGAAGTTCATGATCATCCCCATTGAGGTGAACTCGGATTCTCAGAGAGTGCTTAACCAGTGCTCTCTTTGAAGCGGCAGGAGGCGATATCATGCCTGGATATTATGGTCCACGACGTTACGGCTATGGCCCCGCTCCGGGTTGGGGGAGGAGTCGGGGGTTCGGTGGCGGCAAGGGATACAGCGGCGGTGGCTGGTGTTGGTGGCCTCACCGGCCCTGGTGTCACGGTTGGGGAGGGTGGGGGCCGCCCCCTTGGGCGTTTGGTCCCTATGGACCCGAACCCTATTGGGAGGAGCCGCCTTATGAATCTCCCCAGGAGGAAATGGCTGACCTCAAAGAACAAGCAGCCTCACTACGGGGGGAACTAGAGGCTATTCAGAAGCGCCTGGCTGAATTGGAGGAAGAGGCCTCAGGACAATGAGACAGGAACGGGTTCCCTTCCCTTCACGGGGGGAACCCGGTCGTTAATAAGTAATTGGTCACCAGAAGCCTAAGCGACGCTTTAGAAAATACTATGGAAGACGATTTGATTTTAAGAGTACAAGACCTGATTGTGGAAGTGGACCATCGAATCGTTATTGAACACCTCTCCTTTACCGTGAAGAGGGGGGACATTATCACCATTCTGGGACCAAACGGGGCAGGAAAGACGGTCTTGCTGAGATGTCTGCTTGGGCTTTTACCTTACACCGGAGAAATAAGATGGGAAGAAGGAATTAAGATCGGCTATGTCCCCCAGCGCCTGCCGTTTATAAAGGATATCCCGCTGAGCGTCATGGATTTTTTCGCCCTGAAGCAGGCTTCCGAACGAGATGTGCAGAAAATAATGCAAGTAGTTGGGTTCAGCGAGGAGCTCCTGGGGCGAAAGATAGGCGACCTGTCGTCCGGTCAATTTCAGAGGATATTGATTGCTTGGAGTCTGATCGGCAGCCCTGATGTGTTGCTCTTTGATGAACCGACCACCGGGATTGACATCAGCGGCGAGGAAACCATCTACAATTTTCTGGCAAAACTCAGGGAAGAGCGGCATCTAACCATGTTATTGGTTACCCATGAATTGAACGTGGTTTATCAATTTTCAACCCAGGTTATTTGCCTGAGAAAACAGGCAGTATGCTACGGGCCTCCCCGCGAGGTGCTCACGACAGAGAGTCTCCAAAACCTTTATGGCGGCGACGTGAAATATTATCAGCATAAGCACCAATAATAACTATGGAAAATCAACTATTATTGAGCTTAAGTGCGGGTATTTTTATCGGAGGTGTTGCCGGTTATTTAGGGTCTCTGATGTTGAGCAAAAGAATGGCCCTCGTCGCCGGGCCTCTGGGCCACTTGACCCTGCCGGGAATAGCCTTGGCCTTAATATACGGTTTTGATGTCTCGCTTGGTGCTTTCCCTTTTGTGGTATTGGGGATTGTTTTGATCTGGTTGTTCGAACTGAAGACAAAACTGCCCATGGAAGCGTTAACCGCTGTTGTCTTTGCTTCAGGAGTGGCTGTAGCTTTTTTATTTTTACCTTTGGGACAGGCAGAAACAGCCCTTGTGGGCGATATCTCCAAGATAGGTTCTTGGGAAACGGTCATTTCGGTAAGTATTTCCCTTGTTATTATTTTTGCAATAAAAGAAATTTATCCGAAGATAGTGTTGATTAACATTTCTGACGATTTGGCCAGATCCGATGGTATAAGCGTTAAAAAATACAATTTCATTTATTTATTCTTGATTGCCATTATTGTGGCTTTGGGAGTAAAAATGGTCGGCGGCCTTTTGACCGCAGCATTAGTGGCGATTCCGGCTTCCGCGGCGCGAAACCTAAGTGGAAATTTATCTCAGTATGCTTTCGGGGCAATGACTATCGGCGCCGTATCTTCTTTTGGGGGGATATTGCTTTTTAAACTTACTGGATTTCCCGCTGGCCCTTTAATCATTTTGATAAGCACGGCAATCTTTTTGGTTTCAATGTTTTTAAAAGATGAAGGAGCTTTCCATGGGAAACCTAACAGAAGAATCTAACCGAAGACCAAGTAAGATGCGATATGCAGAACCAATAACAACAAAATGGCTAATTGAAAGGAGGATACAAAATGCCAGGTTTTGATAGGAGTCAAGGTTCGAGCGGAAGAGCTGGAGGTGGTCAGGGAAAAGGGCGTGGCGGCGGTTCTGGCGCCGGGCCCGGGGGATTTTGCGTCTGTCCAGCCTGCGGTGAAAAGGTACCACATCAACAAGGGATACCCTGCTTCGAGGTTAAGTGTCCGAAGTGCGGGACAATGATGACCAGAAGGGAAAGATAGATCAAGCATCTTATCTTATATGATTATTCTGAGTAAGGGAAAATGATTATGTTTTTATTCGTACTAGTTGCGCCCTCCATGGGTGAGGGCCCAAATAACGGCTTCTACGAGTTGGCATCGTGTGCCATGGAATGGATGAATATAATTAGCTTCTAAAGGTAGTCTTTTCAGGAGCAAATGCATTATTAGAGTAAAAATCATCCAGATCAAAAAAGATAGAGCAAATATTAATAATAGCATGCCATTCTTTTTAATGATGACGAATTTACTAAGCAAAGGTTTTATCCAAATTTATACGGGTAACGGCAAGGGCAAAACTACTGCGGCACTGGGGCAGGCCTTGCGAGCCGCGGGTAGGGGGCTGAAAACCTTTATAGTCCAATTTATGAAAAATTGTCCCTATGGAGAAATTCATAGTTTGAGCTTATTAAATGATTGGATAACCATAGAACAATATGGAAATGAGATGTTCGTTCTGGAAAGAAAAATGCCTGCTGATAACGATATTATGCTGGCACGGAAAGCATTACAGCGAGCCTGGAAGTCGATGCTTAGTGGGGAATATGATATCGTTATTTTAGATGAAATATGCGTAGCTCTCTATTATAATCTCCTGAAATTAGTAGAAATTTTGCATTTGTTATCCGAGAAACCTGAACATGTCGAAATTATACTGACAGGCCGATATTGTCCCGAGGAATTAATTGAAAAGGCTGATCTCGTAACAGAAATGAAAGAAATTAAACATTATTACCAAAACGGGGTGTCAGCCAGGAAGGGAATTGAGTTATAAGCAATTGAAAAGGAGCGCAATCATGGCTGCCAGAGTAGGGATCAATGGCATGGGAAGAATCGGCAGGGCAGCCTTCAAAATTATTCTTGAGACCCCAGACCTGGAGCTGGTAGCGGTCAACGACCTGATGTCTATAGATAATCTGGTCTATTTGCTTAGATATGATACAGTCTACGGCCGATACGGCAAAGGGGTGGAAGCAGGTGCCGCGGCTTTACAGGTGGACGGCAAGAGCTATGACTATTTCAGTAAAAAAGACCCGGCCCAGTTGCCCTGGGGAGAGCTGGGAGTAGATATTGTTTTTGAGTGCACCGGGGTCTTCACCAGGGCCAAGGACTTGCAAAAGCATATTCTTGCCGGAGCCAAGCGGGTTTTATTATCGGCTCCGGTCAAAGGAGATGATGACATTCCCATGGTCGTATGCTGCGTCAATGAGCCCGGGCCGTCCTGCGAATTGGTCTCCTGCGCCAGTTGTACTACCAATTGCATTGCTCCGGTGGTGGAGGTTATGGGCCGAAGGATCGGGGTAAAAAAGGCCTTGATGACTACGATACATGCATATACCGCCACGCAGGCCCTTGTCGATGGCCCCAGTAAGAAATGGCGCAGGGGCAGAGCCGGGGCCGCCAATCTCGTGCCCACATCAACAGGGGCCGCCGTGGCCACCACCCAAACTCTGCCGCAGTATAAGGGAAAATTCGACGGGGTGGCAGTACGGGCGCCGGTCCCGGTTGGGTCTCTGACTGACATCGTATTGCTCACCGCACGCACGACCACTGCAGATGAGGTGAACCAAATCTTACGGGAAGAGGCTGAAAGCGCACGGTATAAGGGAGTCTTAGGAGCTTCTGATGATCAACTGGTGTCTTCTGATGTTATTCAGGACCCCAAGGCTGCTATTGTCGATTTGACTATGACTATGGTGGTGGATGGAGATTTAGTGAAGATAATGGCTTGGTACGATAATGAGTGGGGTTACACCAACCAGATGATCCGAGAGGCAGTTCGCCTGACCAAGGAGTGTCTGTAACCCTCGTGGGTGGGTCAAAAATTGGCTTTTTTGCCACCCGTAATCCCGGATTTCGGCACCTTGGAAGACAAAAAAGTATGAAGAACAAAAGTCCAAATATGACCAAATTACCCGATTGGCCCCACTTTATTATCCAGAGCATGGCCGATGGGGTCATCACGGTGGACGGAGAGATGCATATTACGGATCTCAACCGGGCCGCTGAAAAACTCACTGGCTTCTCACGGCAGAAGGCTCTGGGTCGTTTTTGCGGCGAAGTGCTTCAGAGTAGTATGTGCGGCAACGAATGTCCTTTGAGAGTGGCCATGGTCAGCGGTGAGGCGGTCTCCCGGGAAGCAATCTTGCAAAACCGCCTGGGCCGGAAAATTGAGGTTATGTTGACCGCCTCGGCTCTGCGGGACAATCAGGGAAACCTTTTGGGAGGCGTGGAAACTTTTCGTGATATTGGCCCGATTAAACAGATGGAAAAAGAGCGCCGCCAATTGGCGGGAATGTTCGCCCATGACTTGAAAGGCCCCGTAGTGGCGATGGGTGGCCTGTTGAACCGCCTGCGTCAGGAGAAAGTGGGTAAACTCAGCGAGGCTCAGGCTGCTTATCTGGAGACCGTTTGGCAGGAAGCCCAACGGTTAGAGAAGCTCATCACTAATTTCTTGGATTTTGTCCGGCTGGACCTGCACATCCTGACGCCTTTGCCTAGCGCCGTCCAGGTTGAGAAAGAATGCCAGGAAGTCATGAAGCGTTGTCAACCTCTGGCTGGAGCCAAAGATATAACCCTGGAGTTGGAATTCCCCCAGGACGTTATCGTCCTCCAGGCCGATCCCATTTTATTCCAGAGAGCCCTTTGCAATCTCATGGAAAATGCTATCAAATATTCTCCCTCACAGAGTCACGACGTCCTGACTGTACGAGATCTGGAGGGTGAGGTGCAATTTGCGGTGAAAGACCAGGGGCCGGGAATACCCCCGGAGGATCTACCGCATCTGTTTGAACTCTTATTTCGGGGGAAAAGCGCTGGCAAGGAAACTGGATTGGGATTAGGACTGGCCATTGTCAAGCGCATAATCGACGCCCACGACGGCCGTATTTGGGTTGCAAGCGAAGAAGGGAAGGGAACTACCTTCTTTTTCACTTTGCCCAAGCGGGTTAGCTCCTAGCTGAAAGGATGGGTGCTTTGGCTCGTAGCGCGCTATCATTTTCTTTCAGAAAAATAAAGAATCCAGTCATATCGGTTGTATCAAGTGCTTCGAGGACATGGAATTCGAATACTGGGAAATTAATTTATTGGGGTTATAGACGTGGTGGTCGAGACTGCGACATAATCATAATCTCTGCTAACGGTTGTACCTTCCCCTCAGAAGTTCCCGGTATGGAATAGATAACAGGCTGATATGCTTTTAAGATGCTGATTTAAAAGAAGGTGATTAGATGAAAACTTTTGACCATATTCCGATGGGAGCGGAAGGATTGCAGGAAGTATATGACTGGCTGGATGAGTTTGTGGCTGAAAATGGGCAGATCGCTGAGAAGCAGATCATTGGCTCTTCGCCAAAGAGTAGAGAGATCCCGGCCATTCTTGTCACCAATCGGGGCATCCCGGAAGCCGACAAACAAATCGCTGTCATCACTTCGGCACGGCACGGTCAGGAGTTTGGCGCCCGCGTTGTAGGACCGGCAGTTTTACAGTACCTAGCCAGTGAAGAAGCAAAGCCCATTCGCGATGCACAGCAGGTGATTGTAGTCCCCGTTGTCAACCCGGACGGTTTTGCTTTGAACGAGTTCCATTCTTCGATGACCAGTCTCACCAAGATAGAACGACTGGTGCTGGGGCGCCTGTTCCTTGAATATCCTCCGGATATGCTGATTGATTATCACAGCCTTGGCAGAAGTGCGGGCTCCAAATATGACCGCGGAGATATGGAAGTGATCATTCCTGCCAACACCACCCGCTGGGCAATGGATGAACAGATCCACCAGTTGGTGGCCGGGAAAATGCGCGATGCTGCAGAGGAGGCGGGGTGGCCTTATGAGATCCACAGCCTGGAAGATCTGGCCAGCTATTATTTCGGTGGAACGGAAATTGGCAATATGCCCTGGAGTTACCTCCGGGAAAAGGTCTTCCTCCTTCACATGCAGGATTTTTACGACAATTATGATATTCCCGAAGAAAGTGCGTACACCAATTATACCTGTGGGCCGGCCTATCTTAAGTGGCACACTTTGGTTTTCGGCATGGAAACCAATCACTGGGGAATCTCCCGACCGCAGGACATTGCCGCCAGCGGCAGCATCCCTTGCACCGCTCTGCTGCGCATGGGTTGTTTACGCTTCCCCTGGGAAAAAGACGCGGGCTATCCGGTAAACCTACTGCATGGGGATTTTCGAATTTCTCTTCGGTCAGTGGGGGGAAATGCTGCTGAGCGTCGTGCTTCGCGGATCAAGCTATGGAGCGAGCGCAAGTGTTTCAATCTGCCACAGCGGGAAATGCCCGATCGGGAAACCACTGTAGCTCGAGTACGCTACTTCGGAACAGACCAGCCATTGGCATTCGCATTGTGCATGCGCATGCGGCAGGAGCAGATCAAGAGTGTCATCATGCCTCAGCATCAGCGAGAGGTGTCCTTCCAAACCTTTCGCGATCATTGTTCCACTTACCTCTATGTGCCCATACATATGGAGCAGGCGGGAACCCTCGAACTCATTGTAAAGCACAACGCCTACTAGGGCCAAGAAAACGTAGCTGGTTTTCACCCATATATTCTGAGAAATCTAATTCAGCTAAGTTGAGACCGTTGCAAAAAGGTTGATTTTCAGGGTTTCTTTTGCTGAAGAGACAGCGATTATGAGTTCAAGTTGACGATTTTCGGTGTATCGATAAAGAGTTATCCTTGATTTTTAAGTTATCTGGTTCTGGTTCACCCAATCTTGGTTTCAGTTCCAACGTTAAGCGGCATTAAGCCAAGAGAGGATAACCAATACTCATAGATTTTCTGGTTTGGCAAACGCGGCCGCCGCCAAGTAAAAGGGAACACTTAATTCGTGAACGAGAGTATGAACGTCGCGTGGATTATTTTCACTACAATCCGGTTAAAGCACGGTTATGTGTCGAGGGTTAGAGATTGGCTTTGTTCCAGCTTTCATCATTATGTGCGACGCAACATTAATAACCCTGGGTGGGCCGCAGATTAGGATGTTTGATCAGCTTTTGGAAGTGGAATGATCAAAAGGCGTATGCGCTTCACTTTCTCCGTATGGTCCTAATTAATACCTGGAGAAGGATAACGACTTACTCGCCACCCTACCTTTTTCCTGCCTGACCGCCCGCCTTCCTCGTTATGGTAGTATTTCCAGGTAACTGCCATCCGGCAACATAGTGTCGGTGTGATATTCGCCGCGTTCCTCCATCTGATAACGGATACAACTCTCCCAGTCTCCCTGACAATAATATTCGACCCAGAAGGGGTCAAGCTTGCCCTGCTCATACAAGCGGCGCATTGGGCACAAGGGATACCATTTGCAAGCATGGGAAAGAACCGCGAGTTTTTCGAATATCTTGAGGGTGGCCGGTTTGAAGCCCAGGTTGTAAAGCAGGGCCGAGGGATGTGGCAGAACATAAATTTTTTGGTGGGCTGTTAAAATGAGTTTGCCGGGCAGTGACCTAAAGTCCGCTCGGGCTGTGGGGTGTGGGACTTGATAGGTTTGCAGGATGGCGAGGGTGGCGTAGTAGCCCAAAGGCACCAGCACTGCGGGAGTGATGATGGCGATCTCTTGGTCCAGAAAAGGGCGGCAGGCGGTGATTTCATCCTGTTTGGGCCGTCGGTTTTTGGGCAGACGGCATTTCACCAGATTGGTCATATAGATGTCATCTCTGGTAAGCCCCGCGGCTTGGAGCAACTCATCTAAAATGGGACCCGAGGGGCCGATGAACATACGGCCTTCTTGATCTTCCTTTTTTCCCGGCGCCAGGGCAATGAGCAGCAGTCGGCTGTTGGCATTTCCTTCCCCCGCCAGGACGTGGGTCCGGGTCAGAGAAAGCCGACACTGCTGACAATTCAGCAATTGGGCCCGTAATGCATCCAGGGCCAATAATTTTTCCTGCATGTTCAAACGTGACTATTGAGGTTCGTTATTCATTTGAGAAAATTTCTAATTCTAATATCTTATCTTGTTTTGCTGCATTCATTAAGCAATTATATTATCTAGTGAAATAATGTAACATATTGTTCATTTTAAAAATTGTTTAACTTGATTAACATAATATTTTTTAAAAGATTAGAGATGGTATTTGCTTATATCCTTGATCTTGCTGGGGTGGGGGGCGCATTCCCCCCATGTTTTTTATCAGAATAGCTTCCGTCTTTCTCATTTTCGATGAATCGGTATCTGGGCAAAGTGATGGTCACAGGCGCTCCTTAAGCCGGCAGCGGAATTACGTTGGCAGTATCAGTTGGAAGTTTTAATCCAAATACTATAATACTATGCGTAAAATTATAGCGACATCCCATGGTTTTCCAAGCTCCTGCCGCCCTTTTTTTTTGACTGGCCACCTTATCGAAAATATTACTCAGGCCATTTAATGGTTCCCATGCCAAAGGTTCACCCAATAAATATCCAGAGACTTCTATAATCTGAATGATGGGAACAATTTTGTGGCCTGAGTAATAACTAGGACTTTATCCTGGCGCTGGGGCACCCCCGATCTCTATCATAGGTTATGGATGCTACCGAATATATCACTTGAGCGAGCAGCCATGGTGTAACCTGCCATAAGGAATCCGTAAAGAAACGGGCTGGTTTGATTCGTGAAAATTTCAGGTGATAAGGGCTACGGAGCTATTGCTCTCGAATATAGGTTGGAGAAAACTTGAAATATACATAATCTGCCTTAACTTTATAATAGATTAATCCATTTTCCCGGAGGCGACCATGAAAGAATACGAAGAAATCATGCGGCGCAAAGGACTCGCTAACGTCGGGCAACTGGTGCGGAGCAAAAAATACAACACTATCTGGCGGATTATAGAGAAACGGGAAACCAGGAAGTCCCTGGGAGAAGACCCGGTAACCAAAGAGCCCCGGTGGGATTACGCCATCTATCTCTCCTTCTGGAAGGTCCAGAAGGGAATGGAGCCGGGCTTAGGGAAAACTATGGGGTTTCTATACGGCTTGGATGACAACACATTTGAAGAGAATTGGGCGATTGTTTCTTAGAGAGAAATAAACGTATTTTAACTATACCAGGGGGCCAGTATGATGGCTCCTGTTCTTTTAGCTGGCGGTTTTATAACCTAAAATATTGACATTAACCTTCTCTGATCCGAAACTTATCAGCCTGGTGGAAATTCAACCTGTTCAGAGACACCAGCTCTCTTTGAAATAAAGTTATCTTGCAAAATGTGGTTTATTAATAAGTTTTAGGCACCAGAATGGAGGTCGATTTTGAAAGACATATCGATTTTAATCGGCGGAAAAGCAGGAGACGGGATCAAAGGGGCCGGTCAGATAATCGCCAGGCTTTTAAATCGACTGGGTTATTGGATTTTTCTCTACGATGAGTATCCTTCTCTGGTGAAAGGCGGGCATAATTTTAATGTTATCAGGGGGTCTGACCAGAAAATCAGAGCTCACAAAAAAGATCTGGATATAATTGTGGCCTTGAATCAGGAAACCGCAGAAAAACACAAGGACGATCTCAAATCTGGCGGTCTCATTCTTTATGATTCCGATGAAGCTGACGTTGAAGGCCTATGTATCCCTTTTAGCAGCATCGTTAAGGAGATGGGAGGGATACCTATCATGAGGAATACGGCGGCTATCGGGGCTTTGGCCAAAAGTCTCGATATAGAATGGTCGGTTGTGGCTAAGCTGATTGCCGAAGCCATGGAAAAACAGACTGATTTAAACCTCAAGATTGCTCAAAAAGGCTATGAAAAAGTAAAGATGCCTCATGTGCCGCTCACCCGGTTGGAAAAAGATCCCCAGCCCCTATTGACCGGCAACCAGGCTATCGCCCTGGGGGCCGTCCAGGGAGGTTTGAATATGTATATCGCCTATCCCATGACGCCATCCTCCGGGATTCTGCACTTTCTGGCCGCACATGAAGATGAACTAGGGATAATCACTATTCAGCCTGAAAATGAGATCGCGGTGGCCCTGATAGCTTTGGGTGGTGCCTATGCAGGTGCCAGAACCATGGTGGGGACCTCAGGAGGAGGCTTTGCCCTGATGACCGAAGCCGTGAGTCTGGCCGGGGAAGCAGAGATTCCCGTGGTTTTCGTGGAGTCCCAGAGAGCCGGGGCCTCAACCGGTGTGCCGACTTATACTGCCCAGGGCGACTTGCTCTTTGTCCTGCATGCGGGCCACGGCGAATTTTTAAAGCTGGTTCTGGCTCCCGGGGATGTAGAGGAAGCCTTTCAGTTGACTGCTTTGGCCCTGAAGCTCGCCTGGAAATATCAGACGCCGGCCTTTATTCTCAGCGACAAACACCTGAGTGAAAGTACCTTCAGCTTTGATTCCGGAATCGGTGCAGAAGCTTCCATTGAACCACTATTATGGGACGGTAAGGGTGAATATAGACGCTATGAGGATAAAGACGACGGTATTTCTCCGCTGGCCTTTCCCGGGAATCCGAAGGCTGTGGTAAAAGTCAGCTCCAATGAACACACCTATATGGGTTTTACCACCGAAGATCCGGATATGGTGGAACGGATCCAAAGCAAACGGCTTCGCAAGCGGCAAGCTTTAATAGAGGAATTAGCGGAACATGAACAGGTAAAAGTTTATGGGAATAATGATTCAAAAATCGTAGCTATCTGCTGGGGATCCACCAAGGGTGCATGCTTGGAGGCTGCCGAGGAACTGGGTATCAAAATGGTCCAGCCGGTGGTCATAGAACCGTTTCCCGTTGAACCATTAAACCAGGCTCTTTCCGGGGCGGAAAAAATAATTAATGTGGAGGTAAATGCCACAGGTCAATTGGGAAAAATTCTTTCCTCCCATGGCATCAATATAGACCATAACATCCTTCGATTTGATGCCCGTCCCTTCACCGTCGATAGTCTGGTCGGACAAATACAGGAGGCCCTTTCATGACTAAAATAAATGAGTTGAAAACCGATGCCGCGGTTACCTGGTGTCCCGGTTGCACTAATTTTGCCATCATGGCCGCGCTCCAACAAGTCTTGTTAGAGCTTGAAGAAGAGCAGGTGCTGGAGCGTAACAATGTGGTCCTGGCTTCCGGAATAGGCTGTCATGCCAAGATTGTCGATTATGTGAAGGTAAATAGTTTCCATGCCATTCATGGCCGCGTGCCGCCTACTATCTCGGGGATTAAGCTGGCCAATCCGGAACTTACCGTGATCGGGCATGCCGGAGATGGGGACGCCTATGGTGAGGGGCTTAGCCATCTGGTATTTGCGGCCAAAAGGAACCTCGATGTCAACTTTATTGTCCATAACAACCGGGTTTATGCCTTGACCACCGGTCAATTCACCCCCACCAGTCCTGCCGGCTTCACGGGTCCCTCCACCCCCCGGGGAAGCCTGGAGGAGCCACTGAATCCCCTTGAACTTATGCTTTGTGCGGGGGCTACCTTCGTGGCCCGGGGATTGTCCACTAATATGAAGCATCTTGGCGGGTTGTTAAAGTCGGCCCTCAAGCACCGGGGTTTTTCATTCATCGACGTCCTGCAACCCTGCGTGAGTTTTTTCGACGACCGAGAGGTTTACAAGAAGCTTACCTACGAGCTTGCCGAGGAGAACCATGATCCTGCCGATTGGCCCAAGGCCATGGCAAGAGCCGGAGAATGGAGGTACGGCCAGGGGGAACGGATACCGCTCGGCATTTTTTATCAGGTCAAAAGGCCTACGTTTGAGGAAAGGGTTTTGGGGCCAAAAATTCTGGTGAGAACTAAGCCCAAGGATATCGGGCCTGTGTTGGCGAAACGCATTTAAAGGGCGCCTTTGAACGAAAGTCCTTTAAAGTGAACCTTCTCATCAGACGCTGTTTCTGGGTGGCGAGCTTTGGGTCCCGGTTGCGTAACTTGCTATCGGGAATATGGGCATCCAAGCTTTGCTCCCAATACTTCTCATGATACAGGTGTGAACGTTTTTGGACCAAATTGTTTTCTTTTAGCTGAAAATATTATCAAGAACCATCATAATAATAAAACCAGAGATTACACCTAAACTAGCTTCCCGATCATTGCCTCGAGAATGGGTTTCAGGTATTATTTCTTCGCTTATCACCAGAAGCATAGCACCGGCAGCAAATGCTAAGCCATAAGGAAGAAGGAAATTCCCTAGAGAAACAACGGATATTCCTAAAAATCCTCCGATTGGTTCCACCAAACCAGTCAATAGGGCTATCAGAAAGGCTTTACTTTTCGTGCTTCCTTCTCTTAACAACGGAAACGCAACAGCCAATCCTTCAGGCACATTTTGGAGACCTATTCCAAGCGCTAAAGTTGTCCCTGCTTTAATATCACCACCACCAAATCCTACTCCAACAGCCATACCTTCAGGAAAATTATGGATAGTTATGGCTAAGATAAACAACCATAATTTACTGAGCTTTGTGGAAGGACCCTTAACTCCTGCTATATGATGTAGGTGGGGGGTAAATTTTTCTGCGTAGAACAAGAAGAAAGTTCCGAATACTATTCCTATTACCGTCTTCCAAATTCCTCCGATTGCAATTGCAGGAACAATGAGACTAAATAAACTTGCTGCCAGCATAACTCCTGCAGCAAATCCGAGAGAAGCATCAAGAAATTTATCAGAAGGTTTATGAAGGAAAAAAACTAAAAAAGCTCCAATGCCAGTAGCCAGACCAGCCAAACAACTTGCTAGGCTTCCGATTAATATCAAATTCATAGCTGAAAATTAGGTCAAGTCATTCAAGATTTGCTATAAAGTGTTGGTTCTCTTAAGTCATTGCCAAACCCCATCAATCTGTGATCGACACTTGGGGCAGCGGCCATCTTCTAAGGTAAAGTTCCGGATAGCATAGCCCGAGCGTTCTATCACTAATCCCTGGCATTCGTAACAATAGGTATTTTGTTCAACCTCAGTCGGCACATTTCCAATATAGACGTAGCGTAGTCCTGCTTTTAAGCCAATTTCCCGGGCTTTTTTCAGGGTTGCTGCGGGGGTAGGGGGATAGTCCAGCATCTTAAAAGCTG
>Ga0315542_1000464_pt1 | contig 25453 bp, 18 predicted proteins | sample SalMarSW160120MG_FD_202541 | JGI IMG/M metagenome (GOLD analysis project Ga0315542, IMG submission 202541) | Salt marsh sediment microbial communities from the Plum Island Ecosystem LTER, Massachusetts, United States - Salt Marsh Sediment SW1601-20 ... | reverse complement strand
AGGTATAATTCTTTCTGATAAAATAGATCTGAAGGCTTATAAAAAGATAGGAGTCAGTGGTAATGAATGTATTAAAAATCTAAGTAATTATAACCATTTTTATCTAGAGAGGCATCGAAAAAGATTTCTTACTAGTCCTTTATAGCGAAAAGAAATTAATCCCAGATTTAACAAATCCTCACACCCCTTTTTGGGGTTTTCTTATTTATAACTGAAGTGGTCACTTACATAAATACTGAATTACCACCAAATTTTGACGACCTGCCTGTAGTCAATCCCACTCTGCGGGAACCACTGAATGTCTACCGAATGACGGCATAGCCGAATGACGTGCGAACGCAGTGAGCACAAATGACTACTGATTTACAACTGAATTACAACTGTCTGCTCATGCATTAGCTGTTCAGAATCATATACGTCTTATACTTTTAGCTCTTGATATTAATTAATAAACCTCTTAACTTTATATACATTAAATTTTATAAATCCACAGTATATGAAAAAGATCAAACTGCTTTCTATTATTTTAGTAATCTTAGTAATCGCCTGCAAACAACAGCCAAAGCCTCAACCTGTTGATATTGAAGGCACAAAAGCTGAGCTGAAGGCTTTCCTCGATAGATTTGAAGCCGCAACAAATACAGATACCCTGGCTTCCTTTATGACTGAAGATGCCATGGTTACAGGTACCGCACCGGCAGAGCTCTGGAATAAACAACAAATGGTCGATATGTGGAAACAATACTATTCCAGTGTAGTCCCGGAACATAAATATCTAACTGAATCGACGATGAAAATCGCTGCTGACGGAAATTCTGCCACAGTAATCGAAGAGTATATCATGCCTGTTATGAGTCCGGTTATTCCTGCCCGAAATGCCTTGCACATGGTAAAAATTAACGGTAAGTGGATGATCGACTTCATAAACATCTGCTTCATTCCTAAAAATGAGGATCTGCCAAAGTTCGACGAACTATTGAGTAAATAGCAGCTTGCATCAACGTATTAAAATACGTATTTTAATACGTTGAAATATGATAGCCCTTGACACGCTGGAAAATTGAAGAGAGCCATATCGACAATCTCACAAAGGTGTCAAAGGGCATAAGCTATTTAGAGACAATCGCAATAGAGTATACATCAGGAAAATGGAATTGAAGAGTAAGTAAAAGCTTGAAGAATACTATACCAAGACTGGAGATAGTCTCCATTTTAACTTATTATCCAGAACTTCATCACTGATGTTATATGAAAACAGTTAAATTTTAATGTTAAATTATGCCCCTTTTTATTTATCTGTTTATCAACACAATAAAATGTGCATTAATTGGATTATTGGACATTTTCATTATTTATCTTACAATTCCTACTCAATTAACGCGACAGAAACAGAATAACAACTCATAATCATTTAATTGAATATGTGTTATTTAGACATACAATTGCCTTTCAAATTAGCTGGTCCATTTTAAACCGGCAGAGATGGCTTAATTGTGCCGGAATATCCAGCATAAGTTAAAATCAGCTAAAAAAACAGAAAATATTATTCATGCAGTTTTTTGATCTCTTTCAATTTCTTTTGGAGGATCTCTCCAAGTTGGATTTTGTACTCAGCAGACAGATCTATATCGTTTGGCAGCAGTTCAAGTGCTTTCTCCATGCACTCTATCGCAAGATCATTTTCCCCGATTTTGATATATCCATCTGACATACTATCATAACAATTTGCGGAATTCGGGAAAAACTCGATATTCAACTTGAATACTTTTACAGCATCTTCCATGCGATCGTTTTCCATCAGGGTGTACCCCAGGGTATTCATCTCCGACATATTTAAATAATAGATGTCACTAGAATTCTCTTTTAGCTGTCTGATCTTAATTACTATATCTTCAGTAATCCCTGTATTACCTCTTTTTGAAAGCTCTGTAGCCAGGGATTTATATCCTCTATCTCTAAAATACTCTATTCTCTGCAATAAAAGATTAATCGATGCATCTACGGTTTTTCTGTTATGACCGCCCTGTATTTCGTGGTATTCATGCAGTGCTCCATAGGTATTCAGAGAATCGGACAGATCCCTCTGTGCAGTCATAATTTCAGGAAAAAAATCCTGCAATCCTGTAAAGAAGAAAATATAAGGCAACTTCTCAGGTGGCGTATTTTTGTACAGAAGAAATGGGTCATGCTCTTTACAAAATACATTTGGAAGTTCCCCGAAAACCATGTCCGTGGAAGGTTTGGCGAATTCGTATTTTGGACTATCCTCCAAAATTTCTATGTCTCTGGGATACATGATGGCTCCGGATATACTGGCAGCAAAGACAAATCTGTCAGGGTTGCGCAGGGCCAGCACAAGCGCCCCGTATCCTCCCATAGAAAAACCCGCAATGTACTGTCTGTCAGTATCAACGTTGTACTTTTTCTGAATAAATTCGGGTAGGTCCTTCATCAAATAGTCTTCAAATCGATCTTCAGGTACTGAATAGGAATTGATGAACCATGAATTACCTCCCTCTGGCATCACGCAGAGTACTGAAGATTCTTCGACATATTTTTCAATGTCTGTATTTTTGAGGAAGTATCCGTGATGTATACTATGTCCGTGCAGTAAGTATAAGATGGGTATGGGCTTTTTAGTATCATATGAGGATGGAACGGTTATTGAAATTGGCATCAATCTTCCAAGACTATGTGAAAAGATGCTATCTACTAAACTTTTTGCCTGTCCAAGAAGGGTTCCTGTAAACAGTATAAGTGCTCCCGCAATAAATATTTTTTTCATGATATAAAATTGATAGGATCAATAATAGTATGAAAGTTACTGTAAATTCCAATATAAATCAAATATATACCAGATATGATTCTGTAGTGGATAAGCCAGTGCCCTTAACTAAAGTTGGCCGGAATTAATTGTACCCTGACCGGCCATATGTGTCAAGACGTCCGGCTTATGTAAAACATGATCAAAGTCTTGACCTTTACCATAAATAAAATTACTTTTTGGGGCTTATTATCCCCATAATGCTTATATTTGTGGTAAATATGCCCCATTTAATATGAAAACGAAGAAGCAAATTCTATTCCCAAAGCACCAAAAAATACTTGAGCAGTTGGGTGAGAATATAAAATTAGCGAGGAAGAGAAGAGGATTTACAACTATTCAGGTATCAGAACGTGCAGGACTTGATCGTAAGACTCTGTATAGGATTGAAAAGGGGGATCCAAAAGTTACGCTTGGAGCCTATTTTAATGTACTTAGAGTACTTGGATTGCAGGACGATTTTCTGAAGTTAGCTTTTGACGATGAATTTGGAAAGAAACTTCAGGATCTTAAATTATTAGGCGAAAAGTAACATGGATAAATCAAAAGTCGACATATGGGTTTATGCAAATTGGGTAGAAATGAAAGACCCAAAGTGCATAGGAATACTTTCAGCCAATTTTGGAAAAGCAAGGAAGTCATTCAGTTTTGAGTATGATAAGGACTGGATCTCATCACAGGAACAAGTACTTCTCGATCCGGATCTTGGATGGTATACTGGAACACAATTCCCAAATTATAAAGATAATTTTGGAGTTTTCCTGGATTCAATGCCTGATTCCTGGGGCCGGACTTTGATGCAGAGGAAAGAATCACAAAAGGCCAGGGAAGAGGGAAGAGTTCCCAAAAAGCTGCATGATATTGATTATCTGCTTGGTGTCTATGATGAAAGCAGAATGGGGGCTTTAAGATTTAAATTGGATCCAAATGGACCATTTTTAGAGGAAGCATCAGGAACAACCGTACCGCCCTGGACATCATTAGCGGAATTACAGAACGCTGTGAAATTTATCGAATCAGATGAAAATGATGACAATATCCGGGAATGGATTCTTATGCTTTTAGCACCAGGAACATCTTTAGGTGGAGCTCGTCCAAAATCAAATTTCAAAGACCGGTTTAATGATTTATGGATAGCAAAATTTCCATCAAGAAATGATACAATAGATAAAGCAGCCTGGGAATTTTTGGCTTACAGGATGGCTACAAAAGCTGGTATTATCATGGCTGACTCAAAGCTTTCTAAAATTTCAGGTAATTATAATACATTCTTAACCAAACGATTTGACCGGATTAAAAATGAACGCATCCATTTTGCATCTGCGATGACCATGACCAGCAATACTGAGGAGAAAATCAGAGATAATAAAGCAAGTTATCTTGAAATTGCAGAGTTTATCAAGTTTTCAGGTGCTTCAAATAAGGAAGACCTGATGCAATTATGGAAGCGGATTATTTTCAATATTTTAATCTCAAATACTGATGATCATTTGAGGAACCATGGTTTTATTCTGACCGATAAAGGGTGGAGATTGTCTCCAGCTTTTGATATAAATCCTTCTATTGATAAACAGGGCCTTGCCTTGAATATAGACATGGATAATAATGCTTTGGATCTTGATTTAGCACGAAGTACAGGAGAATTCTATATGTTGGATAAATCTTCGATAGATAAAATAATTACTGAAGTTAAAACTGTAATAAGTGACTGGAGAAAATATGCAAATGCTATCGGCATTCCAAAATCTGAACAAGAGAGGATGACTCCGGCATTCATCTATTAACTTAACACAAATTGACCTGTCAGAGATTATTCCAGAGGTGATATTACTTAACGTCACAAAGCCATAAATCCTATCCATATAGTAATCTGTTAATTAAAGAGACCACCGATATAATATTAGGGATATAAAATGACCACTAAAGTCGGGAGCTAAGTGCCTGCTGGTTAATTAAATATATGACTGACAATCAAACAGGCTAAATTTGGTCTCCTGTTCTGGCTTTTTTAATGCGCACCATGGTGTTTGTTTAATTGTTGCAATTTTTAAAACATTCAGGCGGGTGAGGCTATTTACTTTTCCCGACCTGTTAATATGTCTTCCAGCCTCTTTCGTTTTATATAGTTATCAAAACGAAATGACTGAGCAAGTTCTGTCAGTTTTTCATCAGACAGATTTTTAAATAAATTACAATATTCAGGCACAAGCGCTTCGGCTATAAGTATATGTCTGACCAACAGGTCTATCTGACCTTGCTGACCTTGTGGATAGGGATTATAATCTCTGAATTCCTTTTTAAACAATTCCTCTATTGGCGACATCACTTGCCTGATATTTTTATCGGTCGATCCCCATCTATCGGCCCCCAATGAATCTTTTTTTGAAAGGAAAGCTGAAACCAGCTTCATGTATGGAGTATTATCATTTTGGTGTATAATTGCCTGCAATCCCATATCCTTATACAGCCAGATACACCAGCTTACCTTGTATTTGTTGTAATAAGCCAATTGATCTTTAAGTACCTGGTAACGCATTTCATCTTTTTCAGGATTACCTGTATAAACCGGGCCGAATTCACCCACCCAGAGAGGGACATGGTGGGAAAACATAAATTCACTTTTCTTAAGGAAATCATGTTCAAGGGTATCCCTGTCAAAATATCTGTTACGGGTATATCCGGGATAATTTCCACCAAAAATAAATCCAGGGACAGCATAATCGTGATTCGTATAGACCACATTATCCCAGACTTCTGTAAACTTATCAAAATCAACTGCATATCGATCACCTTCTAGGAACAGAATATGATTTGGGTCGATTTTAAGAATAGCATCGCGAAGACGTTTGTAATAGGGAAAGAGTTTTTCGCCGGTAGGGTCAGCGGGCTCGTTAATCACATCATAGCCTGCAACCCATGGCTGGTCCTTATATCGTTCTGCAATAGCTTCCCATAGAATTAATGCCCTGTCCTGAAAATCCTTATGTTGCCAGAAAAATGCTTTGTGGGTAGGATTGTCGCTGTGCCAGTGCTGGTTTTGAGAACCTGGCAAGGCATGCAGATCGATTACGGTATAGATTTTATTCTTTGCACACAATTCTATTACCTTGTCGAGGTATTCAAAAGCACCTTCCTTAATGACCCGTGGATTCATATCATCTTCAAAAAGATGGTAATTTATCGGGATCCGAACCAGGTTTAATCCCAGACTGTGAATGTATTCTGCGTCAGGTTCAGTGAAATAACTTTTGAGAAAAGTATCAAAGAAAAGATTGTATTTTTTTTCTCCTAATACTTTCAGCAGACCTTCACGCATAGTTTCTTCATTAAATGGATAACCATCAATGAAATTCTCCATATGAAGCATTCCACCCAGTCCGAAACCACGTAAATAAACAGTATCGCCCTTTCGGTTGATTATTAGATTACCCGAAACCCTAAGCCAGTTCTCATTTGTCAAACTCCTTTTATTTTGTGTTTTCTCAGAACAAGCGGATAACAAAAATATGACCTGCAGGATTAATAGCAGTAAGAAATTTGTTCGTCTCATTGTTGTTTAGGTTAAAATGTTAAGATTAATTAAAATGCTTCAAACATAGAACAGAATAACTTTTTTCATCATTCAATCAATATTGTTTATTTTAAAATTGTTCGTTTAATAAGGTAAATCTGAAATATGCCATCCCCAAAAATCAGGTTTATGATTAATCCCACCCATCACTCTGCAATCGATACACTCATCTTTAGACAAAGAAGCGCACAAATCACCATTATATGGGTTTATCGAAATGGTAATATAAACCGGAGGTTCAGGAAAGTTTCTAACAGACTTAATTACATTATATAATAGATTTATAATTTCCTGTTCTTTATCAGTACAGATTCCATAACTGATACATGATTTTGGACCTATTTGATTTCTGACAAAAGGATTTTCTTCAAACACGTGTTTTACAGTGCAGGAAGAAACCCAGAAAAAGCCCAGCACCTTCTCATCGGGATCATTGATATTAGATATATTCGATTTAAGCTGGTTAGGTTGAGTTGTGTAAATCTGACCTGACTCATTTAATTCAACCTCTTTTTGATGCCAATAATCATACGCGTCTTTATTCATTGCAAATTGTCTTACAGTTGCGCAGTATTTGATTGTCATATCCGGTGAAGAGTACCGTTTAAAATGCAGAGGTATTTTTTTTATAACGTTATGCGATAAGTTATTGGTTGAGTATGTGTAAATTCCTGTTGCGGTTTTTGTGTTCCAGCAATAAAAAAGACTATCTGATGGCCAACTATGAACATCCAATCTTATTGTCTTTCCGTCATAAACACCGTATATAAAATACCAGGCATGAGTCTCCCATGTTTCTTCTATTTGCCACCTATAGTATGTGGATGCATCATCGGGGGCATCCAGATCAACATAAAACTGAAGTCCCTTCGTATATTTGACAGAATCGGATGAATAGTGGTATTCTTTGATACGGTAAATACTATCAACAGGTGGAGTTTGTAAAAGCATCTGATAATCCGATTCATAGTTCTCACCTGAAGGAGTGCTAAACACAAGTTTATATCGGTTATCAAAGTTGAGGAGTGCATCATTAATATTTGCCACATATTTGCCTTGTGATTCTTCAGTAAAAGCGAACTCATTTCCTGAATCATCCATTATTTTGATCTGGCAGTTTTCTACAGGCTTGCGTTCAGGTTCTGAAATGAACGAAGATCTGGAGATATATATCACCTGTGTTTGAAGGCCTTTAATTAAACTACCGTCAACAACCAGCATATTATCTGCTCCCCTGTAATTGGGTTCGAAGGGGCTGATGCAACTTAAGGTAAACAGGATGAGACCCGTAAGGATTATGGTGAAATGATTATTTTTTTTCGATTCCCCCCCTTTTTTTTGATTCCTTTTCATGATCTATAATCGAACGATTTAATCATTAAAATAATCTTCTGGTTTGTAGTTACATAAAAGAGTCAAAATTGGAACGCCAAAATTCCAATTTTTATAAGTTCCCAGTGTGATCATTTGACTGAAAAAAAGCATTTCCCGTATATTTCGTTTCCTTCCTTGCTGTTTTTTCCCCGGATATAAATGATATATTCTCCTTTACAATCAGATGTTTGAAATGAAATTGTTGTTTGTGTGTCAGCAGATAACTGAATATCAGGATTCCAGTATAAAAGATTCCTTCTGTCAGGTATTCTTGAATCAAAAGACTTTGGGCTAAAATCGCAGGCAGTATCTATTTCTGAAAATAACTCGTATGTAAAAAATGTGCTGTTTTTGTTCAGAACTAATCCGGCAAAATCTTTTTTTCTGGAGTAAATGCTTATTATGCCATTGTATTTCATGTCACCAACTATATAGTCCAAGTCAATTAACTCCACTCTGTCAATTCTGTTCAAAGGCGTTTTAATAAGCCGGTCATCATTGCTAACCTGGACATTGTCGATAAAAACCAATGGCTGATAATCTGAGAGGCCCGTTCTGCGCATGTTTATAAAGGAGGCCTTCCCTTTTTCATTTATTATAGTTGCTTCCATAACAACTTCATTGATGAATTCCTCGATATTCGGCAATTCAATATATTTTTCTGTTGAATATACTGCCTTTTTGCTGCCATAAAAAACAAGAGGTTCTGCTTTTGTTTGTTTGGAATCTGCTAACGTATCTTTATTAGTGAGGAATCTTTCACTAAGTTGCATATTTATGACCATCTCCTTAACAAAATCAATTTCATCTTTATCCAGTTTGAAAGCAATGTAAGGCAACTTCACAGGTTTGTTGCAAAAGCCGTTGTCGATTTCTATTTCTGAAGGTATTTCTGCCTGAATAAAGAAATCATGTTGTCCCGTTATATCCGGAAGCGAAAAGTGAAATCGTCCCAAGTCATCTGTCTGATAAACTGAAAAGTATTCACCATGCTGAGTTTCTGAAAGACTTACAAAAGCTTCTTTTTGCGAGAGTTTTGTGGATTTGTCGAGAACTTCACCTGAGATTGTAATTCCCCTGATCTCTGGTAAATATTCTATAAAGGAGAGGTTCCTTTCCTGAGAGGATACTCTGGACTCATAATACTGACCGGTTGTATCAATAGCGCTGACTTTTGCAACAGAAACGCAATACCTGTCAAAGTCAACTAACTTCCTGTCGTTTATAAGAATCGAGACTTCTGTTTTTCCCCCTGGATTATATTCATTCTTATCCAGGGTGCAGCTGATTCCATTAATCAGAGTCTTCTGTACCGGCTTGAGCAGTGCTGTTCCGGATGGAGCCGATTTATCTGTCGTACCTTCATCTGTTTCGGAACTGAAAGGATTAACAATCTTAACAAGCTGGTAAGCATATTCCTGAACAGGATAATTCCGCATCCATTTTGTGTAAGCACGCAAATAATAATTACCGGAAAGTAAATTGCCCGGGATTTTCATATTACCTGGCGTTCCCGGCCTGGTTAGTTTCAGTTTCATCTGCATCAGCCTGGTCCCATTCCATTTGATCAGTTCGACATATAATACATTGCTCCAGGCAAGAGAATCAAGTTCGGTTATACATGAATATTCAGCAGTGAAATATATTTTCTCATTCACGCAATAGATACTCCGGTCAGTGAAAAGCTTTATCTTTTCGCCCGAAACAGCAGGGACATGCGGGTATTTCAGTTCCGATTGTCCTGCCTGACTATTAAGAGTAAGGTTAATCAGAAAAAATAGTACACAGAAAAGAAAAACTTTTTTAATCATTCTATCATCATCATTTATTATTAGAATCGTCTGGTCATAATAATGGATCTCTGATTCAAGTTATTCCCAAAAATCAGGTTTGCTAGTACTTCCACCCATCAATCTGCAATCAATACACTCATCTTTAGTAAAATATACGCCATTGGGGGTTGTGAAATAAATAAAAACCGGAGGAGGTTTGGGAAAGTTTTTAGTGCGCGCTATTAAAGTATATAAATAATTTATAAGATCCTGCCCTAATAAATTTGTGCTGGAACCAACAACACTACAACTTTTTGGACTTAAAGCATCTTTAATAAAAGGATTCTCCAGGAACAGGTGTTTTTCAGTATATGATGAAACCCAGAAAAAGCCTAATACCTTTTCATCTGGATTACCGGTATTAGAGATATTCGATTTGGCCTGGCTAGGTTGTATTGTGTAAATCTGACCTGATTCATTCATCTCAGTCTCTTTTTGATGCCAATAATTATAAGCATCTTCATTCAATGCAAATTGTTTTACAGTTGCACAGTATTTTATTGTCAGATCCTGTGAATAATGTGATTTAAAATGCAGTGGTATTTTTTTAAGAGTATTATTCGACAAGTTAATTGTTGATGTTGTGTAAATTCCTGTGGCAGTCTTTGTCCCCCAGCAATAATAAAGACTGTCCGATGGCCAGGAAAATAATTCTATTGTCTTTCCGTCATAAACACCGTTTATCTTCCAGGTGGCATGGATCTCCCATGTTTCTTCTATTTGCCATTTAAAGTACCTGGATGCATCATTTGGAGCATCCAGATCCACATAAAACTGAAGTCCCTGGATATCTTTTAAAGAATCGGTGTTAGAGTGGTATTCCTTGATACAATAAATATTGTCAACAGGTGCATTTCTTAAAAGCTTCTGATAACCGGATTCATATTCTTCCCCTGAAGGAGTGCTGAATATCAATTTATACTGAGTGTCATAATTAAGGTGTGCATCATCAATATTTGCCACATATTTACCTTGTGATTCTTCAGAAAAAGCGAACTCAGTTCCTGAGTCATCCATTATTTTAACCTGACAATTTTCTACAGGACGATATTCAGGTTGTGAAATGGATGATGATCTGGAAATCCTTATCATCTGCGTTTCAAGACCTTTAATTAAACTTCCATCGACGACAAGTAAATTATCCTCTCCCTTGAAATCAGGTTCAAACGGGCTGATGCAACTAAGTGCAAATATCGTAAGGCCCGTAAAGATTAAAATGAAACGATTCCTTTTCTTTGTCACAATTACTGTTTTAATATGATTTCTTTTCATGAACTGGAATAGGCTGTTTATTCATTAAGATAATTTCCGAATTTGAAGTTCCAGGAAAGCGTCAATATAGGAACGCCAAAGATTGCCAGTTTATGGCCTTGTACTTTACCGTTATAGGAGTCAAAATAAACTGAATAGGCATTTTTACGTCCCAGAGCATTGTATAAATTAAGCGACCAGAAACTATGAATAGGTTTTTTTCTGAGGAGGTTTCCTTCAAGGTTTATGGATAGATCCAGCCTGGCATAAGCAGGTATCCGGAATTCATTTCTTTTCGAATAATACAGTAACTGCTGGCCCTCAGAATAATAAACAGATACCGGATAAGTAATAGGTCGTCCTGTTGTATAAACAAAATTAACTGAAGTACTTAAGCGACGATTAGTCTTGTAATTCAGTACAAAGTTCAGACTATTCGGCCGGTCATAATTTGAAGGATATTCCATGCCATAATTGATCTGATTTTCAGGAGTGCTGCCATCAACTTTAATAAAAGACCGCGAATAACAATATGATATCCATCCTGTGGCCTTGCCAGTAGTTTTGCTGATCATTACTTCAATTCCGTTTACACGTTGTTTTCCCTGTAATACCTGTGTCTCTATGGGATCGGGGGAAGTAAAATCGGTACCGTCCTTAAACTCAACCTGATTGTTGATCCATTTATGATAAATTTCTAAAGAGGCATTAATACCCCGGTTACTGAGATTCCGGTAATAACCGGCGGAAATATGATCTGCAACAGGTGGTGTGATGTGATAATCACATAATTTCCATTTATCATTAGGAGAAATGGCAATGGTATTTCTTAACATGAAAATATACTGGTACAATCTGTTGTACGAGGCTTTCAGTGACCCATTTGTACCAAGATTATAATTTAAGGAAAATCTGTATTCAGGTCCGGAATAAGATTTAATGCGTTCTCCTTTTTGATAAACCTTGGTCTCTTTGATATTTTCAACTGTCCTGTTATCTTCAGAATTATAGATATTAATTTCAGCGGGACCATATAGACTGAAGAGACTGTATCTTATTCCTGCCGAGAGGGTCAGAGTCCTGAACAAGGCAAAATCATCGGAAAAATAGAGTGCAGATTCGAACCCTCTCTCTTTACCATAACTAACAGGTATCCTCTCTGATAATTCACCAAACGGAGTAATATTACCACGGTCCAGGTCATAATATATTTGGCTAACTCCGAAATCTATTTTGTGATTTGTTTTGCTTAAAACTGAAAAGTCAGCCCTGGTTTCATAATGACCAATATTGTACTGTTGCATATAAGCACTGGAAAGGTTGGTCTTATCGACATTTTCAAAAGAGTAATTGCTGTAAATAAATGTCACATTGGCCGATAATACAGAAGAAAATATGTGTTTCCAGTCTAATGATGATCCTCTGTTCGAATAATCATAATCATTGATAGTTGACAGCGAGAACTTGTCTCTGCTCATATAGGTAAAAACCTTCAACTGGTTTTTATCATTAATTGCGGCATTGACAGAAAAAGAACCGTCATAAAAATAAGCGCTGCTATTCTTTATGTCCTTGTCTTTTATATTTTTTAAAATCCAGTCTGAATAGGAGCTCCTGAAACTGGTAACTATTGACAATTTATCCTTAATTGCCGGAATTTCAACTGAGAAATGTGCCGTAACAGGACTTATTCCCCCCTGACCATAGTATTTCTTCTTGCTTCCCTGCCTGGTTGTTATATTAAATACTGAAGACAGCCTGCCGCCATAACTGGCGGGAATATTACTTTTATACAATGAGAAATCATTAATGATATCGGGATTGAATGAAGTAAAGAAACCGAACAGGTGGGATGTATTATAAACAGGGATCTTACTGATATAAAACATATTCTGATCTTCAGCGCTGCCTCTTACATTGAATCCAGATGAACCTTCACCCACATTCAGCACACCAGGTAACATTTGAGCAACTTTAAGGACATCTTTTTCCCCGAAAACGACCGGAATTTCCTTTATTGTTTTCACGGAAATCCTTTCAAAACCCATCTGCATTCCTTTTACATGATCGTAACGACTGGCTGTAACCTTAACCTCATCCAATGCAATGAGCTCTTTTTTCATTTCAATAGTAACTGAGCCTCCTGAATATACCTGAAGGTAATATTCCTGCTGTTTCATTGACATGTAATTGAAAATAGCCTTATATTTTCCCGGCTTCAGCACCAGTTTAAACCTGCCGTCTAAATCAGTAGAAACGCCATTTTTCAATTCTTCAATATAAACTGTAGCACCGATAAGAGGCTCTGAATTAGATTCGTCGACTATTCTCCCATTGATAATACACGTTGAAATGCCGGCAGTCTTCTGCTTGTCACCTATTTCCAGTACTTCAATTGATGAAATCATCTTGCCTTCAATATATCTTCTTTCAGTCTCGGTTATGTTTTCTAAACTGCCAGTATCAGTATGCTCAACCCATGATATCTTATAAGATGGTAATTCTGTTGTAATTCGCTCACCAGGATATATGTATATGCTATTGCCTTCAATAAAGAGTTGGAGGCCAGCCTTCTTTAACGGATCATTGAGCACCTGAGCAAGACTGACATCTGCGCCCGAAAAGGAGATTTGAATATCTTTTATCCGATCCTGCTGATAATAAAATCTCAGAGGAGTTTTCATTTCGATTTCCTCAACAAAATCTTTGAATGGAGTATTAATAAAATTACCGGATACTACTATATTATCGGGCTGCTGTGCAGATGCTATAAAATAAAGATTCAGGCTCAACCAGGCAATAATAATCTTTTTCATTTGATAAATTATGCAGTAAAAGATAACCTTTATGGTCTATAATATAGAATTACAATAGGTTAATAATTCCGTTACTCTTTCATCACTGATTTTAGTTACTTTAATATGGTTCGTTTTTATGTACTGCCTTACACTGCCTTTAATCTCCTTTGGAAATAATTCGGTGAATGACCTGTTATTTTTGTATTTTTCAAATAAGCCGTCAATCTTAAGGTAATTCTTTTTCTCACTATCGCCAAAATCAGTGGAACTGGAATTTCCACCATTAGAAGTATCGTGTATTTGTTTAAACCAGTAATACAAACATTTCAGTTTTTCTGTATCAAAGACAACCTGGTAAAATCCTGGCTCTCCCTGGATGATGTATTTTGAGAAGAACTTGTCACCAAGACTAAAGGTTGAAATAAAATCGTTTGGGGGAACAATCCAGACTACTGAATTATTGTTCTGTATATATAGTATTAACTGTTGATTGTAAATATCGAACTTCATTTCGATACTTTTGTATTCTTTCCCTCTATACATTAAAGTACCCTTATATAATTGGTCCTCCAAAAAAAAAGGGTGACCAACCTTATTCCAGTATTTATCTTGATAAAAAATACCGTTAACCAGTACCTGATCAAATCCGTATTCCTCCGTAACAACTTTGTATAACTTATTGTAATCAGTACTGGCATCATGAGGTAGTGCCTGAGCAAATACATTGGGATGGAAGGACAGGACAAACAGGAAAAGTACAAAAAGGTATTTCATGAAAATCTGATCTCAATTTTGCTATTGATAAAGCAAATATAAATATTATTTAAAATATATCTGTCTTGTTCAAGGAAATCAGTTAAAGCATGTAGAATGAGTCGCCAATTTTGTAGAGGGGCTGATTTATTTGACAACAGAGCGTTGGAAAGTTTTGCCAATCTGCCTTGGGTGCAGGAGCATTTGCCTGCAGGCAGGGCAGGCAGGAAAGTAAAAAACGTGACAACACGGTTTTTTATTAAAATTATTAAAGCTTAACTATTAGCCAATCAATAGTTTTCAGTACTTATGCATATCTAATATAATTTATCAGGCAGCATTAATAATTTTAATCTGTCTTTTATTCATTCTGCAACTAATAAAATTAAGAATCATGAAAAAAAATGTTTTTCCCTCTCTGCTAACCTTTAGCCTGGTTCTCATTTTACAGACTTTTTGCAAAAGTTATGCGCAGGATTCCCCTGTAATAAGTGATTCCATTTATTCCAGTATTTTGAAAGAAGAAAGATCAATTAAAGTACTTTTACCTGATACCTATAAGCCCGGATCAGCAGAGAAATATGAAGTTATCTATTTAACAGATGGAGAGTGGGCTATGGATCCGTTTTCCTTTGTATACAAATTTGCAAAAAATGAAAACTTTGTTCCTCCTGCTATAATAGTAGCTGTTCCAAATAGATATATTAATACAGCGAACCAACGAGACAGGGATTTTTTACCGGTACATGTTCCTGAACCAGCAATATCAGGCGGAGCAGGTAATTTCCTTTCCTTTTTTAAAAATGAACTGATCCCATATATTGACAAGACATACCCGACTAATGGAACTAATTCACTTTATGGACATTCTTATGGCGGTTTGTTTGTGTTGTATACTTTACTTTCTGAACCTCAATTATTCGGATCCTACTATGCAACAGATCCTCCTTTCCGATTTAATGATGATTATCTGATTAAAATGGCAGCCAAAAAACTTGAGAATCTGCCACCCGATAAAATTTTATGGCTTGCTGGTAATGAGTTAACCTACAAAAGCCAGGGAATCGATCGTTTGGATTCGGTTCTGAGATTCAAAGCACCAGCAAGTCTGCACTGGAAAATGGTTACATTTCCAAATGAAACCCATAATTCAGTAAGATTAAAAGCGATGTATGACGGAATAAAATTTTCATATTCAGGATATTCAAATGCTTCTGTCAGTTTCCATCCGATGAATGGTATTTTATTAAAGGACGAACCAACTCTGATAGGGGTTTTAAACAGTAGCCTTGAACTCAGGTATACAACTGATGGCACTGAACCGGATATGACATCCAAAAAAGTAGTGAATTCAATGTTTACAATAACAGGACCGGCTCAATTAGTACTAAAGGCAATTTCCACCAGTGGAAAATACGATAAAATAATAAAAGGTAATTTTGAATTAGGTGAAGCATTGCCTTCAGTTCCACAACCAAAAAAGATTAAACAAGGTGGCCTGAAGTATTCATATTACGAGGGAAGTTGGGAGAAACTACCTGATTTCAAAAAACTTAAACCAATCCAAACCGGTCTTGCTGATAGCCTTTTTAATATTAACAAGCTCCCGGGCAAAACCAATTTTGCTTGTCTGTTAGAAGGTTACTTTGAAATTCCCAGGGATGATTATTATGTTTTCGGGCTTGTTTCAAATGATGGTTCAAAACTATTCCTTGGGGATAAACTGATTATTGATAATGATGGTGTTCACACTACGGAAAGTGTAAAAACATTTATTCTTCCTCTGAAAAAAGGTTATTATCCTGTCCGAGTCGAGTACTTCCAAAAAGATGAAAGCAGTGTTTTTCAATTACTTTACGTAAATATGAAAACCTGGAATGCGACAAATTATCCTTTCAAGTTTCAATATTTTAAGAATTAGACTATGGTTTTTCCGGTACAGTATCTTGATATTTAAGTATATATAATACAATTTTATGAATATAAGCTATCATTATATCATCTAACTTCATTTTATTATCCACAATAGTATCAACCTTCAATATCTGCGATTGGGATAATATTTGCTTCAGGTTATTCTCATTAAAAGGTTGGTTTTCAAAACCAACCAAACAGAATGGTTCATCATTTTTAAGGACTTTACCAATAGAATCAGTGGTATACAAATTGTGAAAAACATCCATATTAGTAAATGATATAGTTTGTTCATTCTTAAACCAATAATTTTTTATATCGGGATTGCTATATTCAATAAATGGCCCTGCACTTACTTCAAAAACATGAAATATTTTTTTTAATTCAGGATATGTTTTGTGTAAATATTCAATCGATTGCTTATAAGGTCCGTATGAAAAGTAGGATGCTTTTAAAGAAATGACAATTCCACATATCAGAAGTGTCGTTATAAGTACTCCTTTTAACCATTTCTTTTTAATAGTTATAAAAAATAGGGTCGGGGGTACTATTAACATAGTAACAATATTCGTTATGTACCGATGGTATAAAACAGGTTGAGAAAAAAGTGAAATAACGGCAGTAGTCAATATTGTAAATCCAAAAATGAACAACGATAATCCCAGGACTATGCCTTGGTTATCTTTTTTAACAATGTAATTTCTATAGATTACCCATAATGTTATACTGTAAACAATAATTATCATAGGCAATGAGTATAACGATATCCAGAATTTCTGGGTAAAAGGAAGGACGAAGCAGGAAAAAATGGTTTGCAATGTCAGGGCAGGCACCCAGAACCCCCCCTGGGCTTTTATAGTATGATGAAACAAAACGAACATCCAGGGAAGATATAATAATGCAGCAACAAATGAATATCCAAGATGAATCCGCCAACTTGAGTTTTTCCTGGCAAATAGCAATGTCGCAACAAAAACATTAGCCCAAAAAGCAGCTATTAAACCATAATAGTGTATGTAGGCAGCTGCTAATGAAAAAACCATCAGAAAGATCAGATCTTTTCTTTTATTTGAAGAAATATATAATGCAGCGTAGAGAAATACACCGGTAACTGAAAAAGCTCCCCAGGTATACATTCGGGCATCGTGCGAATATGAAGCAAGCATTGGCAGAGATAAGAGCAGTAAACAAAAATACAGGGCACCGGATTTTCCAAATACTCTTTGGCCTACTACATATCCTAAAACTATAATTGAAAGAACACCCAAGACCGAAAATGCCCGTAGAGTAAAAGTGCTCGAACCGAAAATTGTGACAAATATTTTTAGCCCGAAAAAGTATAAGGGCGGATGAAAGTCGTTTTTGAGCAGCTCTATCATATCTCTGAATGAATGTTCTACTAATGCTTTGGAAAAGGTTTCATCAATCCAGATATCACTATAATTTATATTGAATAAATAGAAAAGCGTGGATACTAAAAAAATTAGCAAGAATGCGATCCTTTCTTTTTGTAAGATCAATTTTGCTGATATTCTCATATTCTTATTTTATAAATAGTGTCAATATCTACCACCGCAAATGCACCATCTTTTTCATCAGAAATCACTATTTTTTTATTTCCCGGTAATTATGAACGAGTGGGTTGCACTCCTGGAAGGTCAGGATTAGATCAGCGACTTCATAGCCTTTCCAAAAAACAATACAGGCAGGGTCATAATGATTGATCCTCCTGCTCCAAATGCAGCGCAACAGCTTAAATAGTTAATGATAATTGTTAAAAACCGGAGAAACAATAATTACTGATTCCCAATCAGTGTTATCATCACTACCCCGTTTGCTCCTCTTGAGCCGTATATGGATGCATCTGAACCTTTAAGGATCTCAATCGACTTTACCATACTGGGTATGATATCATCGATCGATGAAACCACAATACCGTCAACAATAAGCAGTGGATCTGTGGAATTAACTGAGTTTACACCCCGGATTGTAATCTTTGTTCCGTTCACCTGAACGCTTGGAACCTCCCGTAGCATTTCATAAATGTTTTGGTAATTAGCGTATTTCTTCCTCTGACCTTCAATTTTGCCGACGCTGGTTGTAAGGTCTTTTTTTGAAGCATATCCATATCCGATATTTATTTTCTCATTATCAGGTTTTTCCTGATTCTCAGTTGTCTGAAGCGGGGTTTCCCTAGTAAGCCTGAAATTGATAACTGTCCTTCCGTTTATTTCTTCATCAATTAGTCCGTTATTCGGTTTTAAAACAGTGATCATTGTTGCATCAGTTTTTACCCTGACCTTGTACATACCTTTGGCATTAGTTACAACTTCAGTATTATGGTTGTCAATCAGCACTATAGCACCGGATACCGGCTTGTCATTAATGTCAATGACCTGTCCGGTAATATAATATTTCTTTCCTGGCTTTTGAGCAAACAGGTTACAAGACAACAGCAGCATCACGATCATAAGAGAAATAATTCTTCTTTTCATAACTGGCAGATTTTATTTTACCCAAAATAATCATTTTGTATTAAATAATACTATGTTTAAATCAGAAAATTTCACCTGTGAGTGTGGCAGATGTGCATTTTTAAATCATTTGTTCCCCATCTCTTTATCCAACCATAAAAATGCATCTTTCTGCATTTGAATATTAAACTCATGCTTTGAATCATAGATATTTGTGATCAGGTTACTGCCAGCATTCTGTGAATCCCATACCTTTCGCATCTTTGTAAAAGCTTCTTTAATTGTCTCTAACGGGAACAGCGGGTCATGGCTGCCGCAACAGAACATCATCGGTTTTGGACAGGCAATGCTGGCTACATCGGGATAGTCTAAATAATGAGACAAGCCCGGATGGGTCATAGTGAAAGATGACTGACCTCTTGACAGGTTGCTGCCAGGATACAATATCCCATTGTGAGTCGTCATCCAGCATACTGATACTCCTGCAGCAATATGTTCCGACAGTGCTGCCAGCTGCCAGGCACGAAAACCACCCGTTGAAAGTCCGACAGCAGTGATCCGTCGCGGATCGACTTCTTTCTGTTCAGATAAAAAGGTCGCAGCCTGAAGATCCTCCCAGGCAATAAGTCCGGCATACGAGGAACCCATGTTAAGAAGGTTCGAGGCAATGGCCTGCTGCCCCTCATAGCCCCCTCCTGCCCTGTCGTTCAAGCAATTTCCCGTAAAATACAGGCAGGTTGTTCTTAACTCCAACAGTATCATAATTTGCCAGTTGAGCCTTACACGGTAACAGAAATCCTGACAGAACAACCAGTAAAATAAAAGGCTTTTGCATAAGAGGCAAGACAATTTTTCTCATAAAATAATTTTAGAATGAAGTATAAATCAGGTCAAAAAAACAGAAAAGCCGGAATATGCTTTTCCCGTGTTTTATTTAAAGCGTTTTTGTTTCTTCACCGAGTTAATAAGTGTATAAGAGACTGACGCTCCGATTTCAAACTGATTTAATTTAACCGAATTATCAATATAAAAATAATCGTTAATCAACATATCGTTTGTGCGACCTTTCTCAGGATTTGTAACACTATTCAGGCCGCCATAATACCTGATATCCAAAAAAAGCCTGAGGTTTTTTATCTTGTACCCGATACCTGCACCTGCAATCCATTCAAAGGTGTTCCGGTTTCTCATTCCCAGCATATTGATCTTTCCTGTTGATGCAGTGGAATCAATATTCGTATAATGAATGGTTGCACTGCCACTAGCCTTTGTCATACTAAGCCAACCCATCCCTGCAGTAATATATGGCAATGTGTTTTTCCCAATATGAAAATATCTTTTCAGATAAACGGGGATCTCGACATAATTGTCTGTCTCTGAGAAATTAAGATCAAAGGTTGATTGTTTATTAAAATCTCTGCTAAATTTTGTCCACTTAAAGATCAGATCGGCATTCAATGAAATATCCCTGTCAAATTCAAACTCAGCCCAACCATAATACATTAAGCCAAAGCTCGTCAGGATCCCTTCAAGCTTCTGGTTATATGATTCACTGTAATCAAGATCATCAAGAACAGAATAAATCTTTGTAGTTTTAAAATGCACCCAGTCTGCTGTATTACGGATTCCTATTGAAAACTGTGGGTGCACTTTATATTTCCTCACCATGCGGTTATACACTTCTGAATTATCCTCTTCCTTTAACTCATAATGAGGAAAATTTTTAAGCATAAGGTTTATTGTCGCGTCGGCTTTTTCAGGGTCATCTGTCTCGACATAAGCTTTTGCAAGAATTCCCATAGCATGTTCCCTCTCACTTTTTGGTAGTTTACAGGTACTTAATGCTCCTTCGAGTGCAGCTATACATTTATCATACAGACCATCCTGAAATAACCTGTCAGCCTCCTTAACGACTGTAAGACAATCGCTGCCCGTATTTGTACCAATACCTGCAGTCTGACCTCTGAGGAGGCAATAACTTGAAAACAAAATCAATATGAATATTATCCGTAACATAATTTAATATCTCCCGTTCAGGGCTTTCTGCTGCAGGTATTTTCGTATGGTATTTCTGCACCTACCATTTCATTCCATTCCGCACTTGTCATATCCCTTTTTACAAGATCACAGATCATAGAGGCAAGCTTCGCTGAGGATGTTTCCCAGATATGGATACTCTTATCCGATAACGCACCAACCAGCTCGTTATTACCGGTGAATATCAAAGACCTCGTCCTTTCGTTCAGATTCTTAATATGTTCTGCCCCACCGACAGCATTTTCAAGTTCAAAAAACTCATGATAATTATAAAATTTAATAGTTTTATCCCAGCTTGATGTGGCTAACAGGGAGAAATCGGAGTTAAAGGCGATAATATCAATTCCTGCTGTATGTACAATGTATTTTGCAGGCGGTGAGGATATTCCCTTAATCATATTAAACAACAGTAAGGTTCCGTTTGAACATCCTGCAAACAGTATTTTTCTGTTTTCATCCCATGCCAGGCAGAGTGGTTTCTCTGTTACTGAGGTGTAAAAAGGAATATTCTTATTAAGTTTTATATCCCATAGAATAATATTTCCATCTTCCTGTGCGTAAATCACACTATCTGCATTGCAGAAGATTATTGTTTTTACTGCAGACATAGTTTTTAAGCTATTTATTTCAAGAGCAGGCGTCTCATTAATATTCCATATTATAACAGAACTGTCCCTTCCGGCAGTGGCCAGGTACTTTTTGTCGCTGCAGAATGCAATGGTACTGACATGCCCGTTATGTCCTTTTAATTCCTTATAAGTAAGATATTTAGCATCTGATGGTTTTATATCCCATAGTAATAAATCATTATTATCATGCTGGGTAATTATCTGTTCACCGGCCGGATCGGAACCAATGAAATTAACCGGAGAGGTTACAGGAAGCGAATACATTTTATCAACAGTTCCGTCAGGATTCCATATTCTGATCTGGCCATCGAGATCAGCGCTTAATAATCCATTATGTGTTTCTCTGAGGACCCTGATTTCATTTGGAGAGCCGTTAAGAACAGAGTGATGTGAGCTATCAAGAGTTGAATAAGCTTTTGTCAAAGCTTCAAAGATGATAGGGTCTTCGGGTTTCCCCTGGTTGTTTTTATTAAAGGTAAATGCCTGAACAGCAAGAAGGCCCATCAGTTCAGGATTTTTTTCCAGTGTCGACGATTTTAATGCAAGATTTTGGGCGGTTGAAAGAAAGCCAAGCTGCCTGGCTTTTGCTTCTGCGATGATAGCTTTTGATCTCTCCTGTTCAGCTTTAAGCTTTTCTTCTGTTGCTATCTGAGCCTGTTCATTTGCCTGTAATGAAAGCCCCTCAGCTCTTCTCTTCTGTTGTAATGCATATTCACGTTCAGCCAGAGCCTCTTTTCTTGCTTCATCGGATTGTTTTTGAGCCAGAATTGCCTGGTTCTCCTTTTCAACTGCCAGGTTCTTCGAAACCAGGGCTTCCTGTCGGGCCAAATCAGCTGCTTCTTTTGCACTCAGTGCTGAATTCTTCTGCACATCGGCAAACTGTCTTTGACTTATTGCGTTGCTTCTCTCTCTTAAAGCCCAGATTGAAAAAAACGACAATACCGTAATAATGATCACTGCGACAGCTATTAATATATTCTGTCTTCTTCGCTTGGCCTTCTGAATCAACCATTTACTCTGCGAGATTAACCTTAATATTTTTTCGTTAAGGAATAATTTATCTTCATAGGGAGCAATGTACTTAAGATCCTCATCAGTAAGATATAGTTGCCTCTTTTCAAAATTGTTGAACGCATTTTCAAGAAATTGCCTTATCTCAAGCAATTCTTTTTCAACCAGTGTGATCTTTTCATAGATCTTTGAAGCAAGGCTGTCATGGCGAAGCTCATACCTGTTGTTCTCATCTTTATCACGAAGAATTCTTAATCGTATAAACTTCTGGATCAGGTCTTTAACTGTTTCCCTGTCAATATCTTTACCCAGGGTCTTTGAATATTCAATAACTTCATCTTCAGTAATCTGATGCCTGGTACCTTTAACAGATACGAACGACTTTAAGATTACAAGGCCCATGTCCGGGTCGTCGAGCTGAGATATCTGTTCTTCCAGAAATGTTCCCAGCAGGTCCTTTACTTCTCCAGCCTTGTCGAGTAAGCCTTTATTTATGCTAGTCACATCTTTTCCATCAGGTGAGGCCAAATGAAAAACTTTGTCCAGGTAGACCTGCAGATAAGTTAATTCTACATCAGGATTATCCGGATTAAGTTTCTCAAGCAGCATCTCTGAGAATCCCGGTTCTACATCAATATTATTTGCCAGACAGGGGCCTTCAATTACTTTGATGGCATTTTGCCTGGTCATTTTTTCAATTCTTATCCTGTTGGACAGAAATGAAGGTATTACCTTTTCAAATTCCGTAATACCTGCAAGATATTCTTCTCTGACAGAGAAAATAAATCTGCACTGGAGATCAGAATCAATTATTTTTTTAATGTTTGAGATCAGTTCATCTTTCTCTTTGTTTGTGCCAAAAATGAAGAGCTCTTCGAACTGGTCAAAAATGAGAAAGAGAGGTTTAAAATGGTCAAGATATACTGACCGAATTATCTTTACAATATCTTTTGTTCTTTTTCCGCCATTATCATTCTTCCCGGATGATATCTTTGTCAATCCGGCTCTCTCCAGACTGTCAAAAAGACTCTGGTTAATATCAATCCCTCTTCTTACGCTTATCGGCAGCCAGTCTGAATCATTGAATTTATTGGCAAGTCCGCAGTTGATAAGTGATGATTTACCGGTTCCCGAAGTTCCATAAACTATAAGAATCCTGCTTTCGAAAACTCGTGAATGAAGCTCCTCGATCTCTTTGTCTCTTCCAAAAAAGATATCCCGGTCTTCTTTTGAGTAACTGTCCAAAAATTTAAATGGACTCTTTTGCATCGTAAGGATTTAAAAAAGATTGTTTTACTTCACTTCTGTTTCTCCGGAAATTATTGATAACAGTTGTCTGAATTCCATTAATAATGTTTCATAATTCTTCAATGACCGCAGGTCTATCTTTTCAGTGACCTCTGTCCCCAGGTACATCAACTGGTCATCACGGAATTTTGAGTACATGAATATATCTTTTTTGATCTCAAATTTTTCCTTTGTATCGAGAACTTCTGTGCTGGTATCAATAATAAGGGGAGATAAATTCAGATATTCATCGATTGATTTTATACTTTTCATTAGCAATACGGAATGGCTTTCAGTAAAAGTTGATTCCTGGAACTCATTTGCCTTGAAATCGGAATCGGAACTGTTAAGAAGGTCAAATACATGGTGAAATGCTGCCTTTTTTATTTTAGACTTGATTACTTTTATCTCCTTCACAGACACCAGTTTATACTTTGCAAGAAATGAAATTCTCTGAAGTATAAATGTCAGCTTCTCCTCATACTCAACGCATCTCTTTTCTATCTCTTCCTGAGTTAAATTTATCTGGTAGTGTCCTATTTCGTTGCGTTCAGGTACCCAGAAATCGAGTGCTCCATAGAACTTATTATCAAAACATTCCGACATTTCAGGCATAAACCATTCTATTTTCTGCTCCTGAAAAAGATTACCTATGGCCCTGATCATCCAGGAAAAATTGCCAAGACTCAAGACAAAAAATCTGTTTTTGAATTCGTTCCTGAAACTTCCCGGGATCTCAATACTATCTTCTTCCCGGGCTTTTGCAAGCTGAGCCAGCATCACAAAACTAAGAAACTGCATAGATCGCTCAATAGTCTTAAAGATCTGATCAAGTCTCATGCGGTCAAGCTGTCTCATCGATCCGGAAAAAAGCCTTCGCAGCTCTACTCCTATTGGCCAGGGAAAGTTTCTTATTATAAGGTCGGCAAGTATCCTGTAATCCGGTAATTCTTCATCTTCATCCTCATCGTCTGTTGTAACCATTTTCGACAAAGATGTTTTATATTTCACCATCTCTGCAAATACCTGCCTGATTAAAGCCTCATTAATGTTTGACATACAGAAGTTGCTGGTATGAGAATATAAATTTACGAAATCAATCTGGTAAAACGAAACATCAATTATTTGCTCAGCAATGCATAACAACACCATAAAACCGGGGCCTGCCCGTGAAAGTCTCCTGCCACACGGGGACGATCATAGTAATATTGCTTGTCGTTCTTTTTGCCAGTCCCTACACAAACTTCTGTCACATCGTCATTGCAGTTTATGTGTGTAACAAGAGCGAGCCATGCTTTCCTGGCAGCCGGGGCATATACTTTTTTATCAAGCCAGCCTTTCTTTACACCCGCAATCATTGCATATGTGAACATGGCAGTGCCGGACGACTCAGCCCAGAAATCAGGTTCATTGATCAGCTGGTTCCACATCCCCGCTGGTGACTGAAATTCCAGAAGGCTTTTCATCATCAACCTGTAACCCTCCAGAATTCGTGGTTTATCAGGATTATCATCCGGAAGGGAACTAAGAAGTTCAGTCATTCCTGCTGCCATCCATCCATTTCCTCGTCCCCAGAAATACGGAACATCCGGTGCATGGAAGAATAGCCCGTTTGGCTCCTGTAATTCTTCAAGGTACATTACCATTTCATGTGCTGCCCGGTCGATATACTTTTTGTCGCCGGTTGCCCTGTATGCC
>Ga0315542_1000462_pt1 | contig 25480 bp, 22 predicted proteins | sample SalMarSW160120MG_FD_202541 | JGI IMG/M metagenome (GOLD analysis project Ga0315542, IMG submission 202541) | Salt marsh sediment microbial communities from the Plum Island Ecosystem LTER, Massachusetts, United States - Salt Marsh Sediment SW1601-20 ... | reverse complement strand
GTTTACAATATGCCACATCTAACAGAGGAGCTTGCCATTTGAGAGGCTTTGCTAATGATACTTACTCTGGATTTACTGGATTTGAGAAATATGTTGATATTACACCTCCAATACCCATTAGAGAGCGTACAATTGACAAGGTAGAATTCGCTCAAGATGTCGTAATTACGCAAAACATTTCAGAAATTAATAATGCATTAGGAGTTTGTCGACAAACCATATCTTCAGGTTCTCAAATTGTTGATGATCTTTTTGAAATGATACTTGACGCTATATATTACCTTACAGGAATTAGAATGGATCTTCAACATATTCTCAACATTGGAGAACGCATATTTACTTTAAAACGACTATTTAATACATACTGCGGAATTTCTCGCAAAGACGATAAAATCCCTCCAAGACTCCAGTTTCCATTAGAGAAAGGACTTACAAAAAACAAAATTGTAAAAATTGATAAAATGCTTGATGAATATTATCACATCAGGGGATGGAATGAAGATGGAATTCCTACAACTAAAAGGTTAGTAGAATTGGATATTGGATAAAATTAAAAAAAAATGGATTTTAGTAATATCTTTAATTCTTCGATAATGCTTCATTTATTAATTTAACTTGTTCTTTTACCTCTTTTAATCGATCTCCAGCTAAAGGATATTTATATAAGAAAATCAATCCAATAATGATTACAATTACGGGTAGCAATCCTACTGAGATTCGAAGACCAATATCATTTAGAGGTGTAATATGTAGAGGATTTAGGTTATTTCTATCTATCTGAAAAAAAGTCACCATGAATCCTAGAAGTAACCAACTGAAAGAATTAGAAAGTTTTACTATTACACCAGAGACACCATTATAAAGTCCTTCTCTCCTAGCTTTTGTGGTCAATTGATCTTCATCAATTACATCGCTCAATAAAATGGTTGGAAATAACATCACGCCTGCCAAACCAATTCCTGCTAACAAAAGCAACACTAACATTGTAATTGGATTGAATACTATAAATATAAATGGAAAAACAGCAGAAAATGAAATCATTGACCAGAATAAGGCGTATTTCGTTCCTTTATTTGACGCTATTTTGATCCAAAGATATAAACTTGGAATGACAACAATAAATACTGAAAGCAGTTGTAATGCCCATTCAATTGATTGTAAACCTAAAACACCTTCAAAAAACAATGGTAAACTAGAAAGAACCAAGGAATAAGCAAGTTGTAAGAGAAATTGAACCATCACGTAATATAGAAAAGATTTACTTTTAAATGCGATTTTCAGAGATTTTATAAATGGAACCTTAACTTCGTCTTGAATTTGATACTCTCTGCGCTCTTTTACAAAAAGTATAGTAGGAATTACGGATATCGCCGTTATAATACCAATAGCTAACCCCATTATCGAATAACCTATTCCTGGTTCAGCAAACGAACCAGCTATCAATGGAGCAATACCTAACCCAAAAATTAGTCCGAGTACTCCAAAGATTTGTAAGTATTTGGAAATTGATAAACGTTCTTCTTGTTTCAATGAAATTTCAGGAAATAGCGAAAACCACATCGTTACTACCATTGTTACGAAAGTATCATACAAGAAGAGCATTATAATTAGATAGATAGCAGCCCAAGTTGAGTCTGAAAGTGGTGGTGTATATATTAGAAACCCAAAGATAATTAATGGAATTATACCTCCCATTATGAATGGTTTTCTTCTACCCCATCGAGATTTTGTAATATCTGAAAGATGACCGATTATTGGTTCATTCAATGCGTCCCATATCCCATATATCATCAAAATTAATCCCAAAATTATAGGATGAAGTGGAACACCGATATATAAAAAGTAATAGGTGTATAATAATAGGATCGAGGATTGCCCAATTGCTAATCCACCAATGTTTCCTAATGCAAAAGAAATTTTTATCTTTAACGGTACAGCTTTTTCTTGCTCACTCATTTTGTGAAAATCTCCTTAAGAAAACTTAATTACTCATAATAAAGTTTAAAATTTAAATATATTACCTTTTATTGCATCTTACTCTTTGTACTCGGATTTTCTTTTATAAAATAAATTGGACTTGACCATGCTTGATGGCCATTTTCTAAAGTCACTTTTACAAAAATTGATTCATCTTTAGATGCTTCTGGTTTTAAAGGAATATCAATTATGAAATTAAATGAATTTTGAGGATTATAAGGGGGATATCGATAAACTTGAACTTGTTTCCCAACACCCCCGATTACAAAAAGGGTATCTTCAATTCCAATTGAAGAAATTGGAATTTTAAAATTAATTTGTGATGTTTGGAAGATTAAATTCCCATTAAAGGGATCTAAAAGTTGAACGTCAAAACCTTGAATATTTCCAGAAGTATAAGTATCCCAAAGCAATTTATTTTCTTGCTTGTACAACAGAGGGGCATCCTCATTCCAGAAATTGAATGAGCGATATTTAATTATTTTATTATTCTCAAATTCAGCATATCCCTTCCAAGAAGAATTCCTCATTCGAGCACGAAATTCTGCTCCTTCCCACCTAACTCTTATTTGAGATAATTTTTCAATCGGAAAACCTAAATTAGGCTCCAATTTAATTTAATGATCATTCAGAGTTACTTCTATAGGAACATTTTCCAATTCTTGTGAGGAATATAAATAAGGTCTAATAGTTGCAATGAGTTGAGTACCATTAAACAATTCCAATCGTTCTATAGGAGATGAGCTAGCAATTACCGCAGATAAAGTAAATATTACTTCAAGATCATTAGGGATACCAAAAATATCTCCCATTTGTGCAAAATTTTTCTTTCTTTTTAACATGGGATGAATAGAAGGATCTTTCTCATAATAAATACAATCATGGTTTAATTTTCCATTTAATTCTAAAAATATTCTCTCACCAGTGGTAGCATAATGATGCCGGTGCTTTAAAGATTGGAAAATGTTTTCGCGAGTTAACTCCGAAGAAAGAAAACAAGTTAATCCTCCACATGTCCCGAATTTTGATGCTCCAGGATAAGCAACACCTGGTCTTCCTTTATGATCATCACTGGAAGCAACAATACCCATTCGATAACCCATTTCAAATGCATCAAATAATAACCATTCAAATGTTCCCCATTCTGAATGGATTTCAATTGAATGTTCAAGTGTTTCATCATGATAGTTTCGGATATCTGCATACCTTCCCCCTACATGAGGAATTACTAGAACAGTCTCAGTAGCATTAGGATTATGTTCATGAAGTGCATAAAATAATTTTGATACAGATATACAATCAGATTCTTGGTCGTTCTCTCCCTGAATTAAGGCATGTGATGAACGGTAGATTTGCTGATGCGGTTTAAGAAAATAGACATTTCTATCCCCACCCAAAGCAGTATTTGCGGAATATTCATACCCAAATAGTGTTACAAATTTATGGGGTTCATAATATTTCTCTGATAGATAGTTAAAATGCTCCCATAACTGTTTAGTTACTTGAAAACCATTTGCTTGATGACCTATTATATCTAAATAGGCAATATCTCGACCAAACTTAAAGTAAGATTCAGCAGTGTTAGTTCCGATAGTTTCTTCTGATTGTCCATGAATGTCTCCCCAAAAATGTTTGAATGGAGATTCTGTTTTTATCATAAGAGGATTTGTTTTGGTAAGAAAATTTGAATTAGAATCATAAATTACTATGGAAACTATTAAATCTTTAAAAGAATGTACTGGTTGGAGATTTTGGATTTCTAATCCCTTGATTATGTGACTTAATTGTCCCTTGTTGACCTTATATAAATTTGGAAGTCCCTTTATCAGATGTGATGGTTTAAATATCAACTTACAATCTGCTTTATCAGAGGGATTTCCCCATTTATCTTCAGCTCGTATTTTTAGGTCGAATTTCTCCCCCACTATTCCTAAGGTAGGGATAATAGCTTTCCATCTTTCAACCGGTCCGCTAACAATAGAAATTTTAGGACTTTTTAAAGGAATAAAGCCATTTGTTGAAAAAACATCAGCGTGAGTAGGAAACTCGAATGATGGTTCACAGAAAGTTTGAAGTCGAATACCAAGAGATCCATATTCTTTATTGCCAATCTTAATCCTAATGAACTCACCTTCTTTTAGACCTTTCCCAGCAATTCTTACTCTAAGCATTTTATACCAAGGACGTTTGCCTTCTCGAGAAGAATACGATAAGAAAACATTTGCTCCATTAGAAGCAGTCGCGGTTGTATAGCCAAGTCCTTTTGGATCTTCCATTTGGAGAGGACTTTGATCACAAGCAAAACGGAAAAAGATCTTTAGACCGCCAAGATCATCCATTCCATACTTTCCAGCAGTATAGGTAAGAATTATAGTAGAAAATGATCCTGCGATGAAATCTCCTTTCGGTTCTAATGATATGGAGCCATATGATTCTTGAATTGTATTTTCTGATTGAGTATCTCTTTTCATTTTCTTATATCAAGGAATTTTTGTTTACTATTTTTCATACTAAATCTCTAAAATTGCACCTTTAGCCGCAGATGATACTAATTTTTTATATTTCAATAATGCTTTACTTGATACGGGTTTTTCATATGGTTTCCAATCTTCTAACCGCTCTTGGATTTGTTCTTCTGTTAACTTAACATTTAATTTCCGATTTGGGATATCTATTTGTATGATATCCCCATCTTGAAGAACAGCAATTGTACCTCCCACGTATGCTTCAGGACTCACGTGTCCAATACATGGCCCAGAAGTAGCACCGGAAAATCTTCCATCCGTGATTAAGGCCACTCGAGTTAGATTTCGCCTTAACATCAATGTAGCAGTGGTGGCTAATAATTCTGGCATACCTGGGCCTCCTTTAGGGCCCTCATACCTAAGAATTATAACATCACCATTCTCAATTTTATTTTGAGCAAGTGCGTCTAAAGCATCGAGTTCCGTGTTGAAACAGATCGCTGGACCTTCAAATGTAAACATATCAGTTTCCTTAATTGCCGATTGTTTTATTACTGCTCCTTCGGGAGCTAAGTTGCCTTTCAAAATAACAGTACCACCTTCTGGATAAATGGGGTTATTTAATGATCGTATGATGTTTTCATCGAGAACCTTAATCCTTCGGATGATTCTTTCAATAGTTTTTCCGGATACTGTTAGGCAATCTAAGTGTAGAAAGTCTCTTAGCCTTTTCATTACTGCTGGAATTCCACCTGCTTTATATAAATCAACGATTCCAAAGTCACCAGAGGGGTATACGTTTACAATTGTGGGAATTTTTTTGCTATAATCATTGAAAATATCTAAATCGATATCGAGTCCCATTTCATTTGCGATCGCTGGAAGATGTAATGTAGAATTTGTTGACCCTCCGATTGCAACATCAATCATGATGGCGTTTTCAAAAGATTCTTTTGTAATTATTTGAGAGGGAGTTATTCCATTTTTTAACAATTCCATAACTTGTTTTCCAGAGTCTCTAGCTAAAACATATTTCATTTGAGAGATTGCGGGAGTAGTAGCTGCGTTAGGAAGGGTCATGCCAAATGCTTCCATTAGGCATTGAAACGTGTTTGCAGTCCCCATCATTTCACAAGCACCATAAGTTGAACACTGCACGCACTCAACTTTATGTGAGAAATCATCATATAAAGCTTGATCTATTCCTTTGAAATCAGCTGAAAATCGAATCTCCCAAAAATTTGGGCCTCCTGGTACGCATATAGTGGGAATATCTAATCGAATAGCTGCCATTAAAACCGCAGGATTTATTTTATCACAAGTCGATAAGGTAACCATCGCATCTAATCGATGCGCCTGTATCATTAATTCGATTGAATCTGCAATTATTTCTCTTTGAGGGAGGATATAACGCATGCCTTCATTTCCATTAGCCCAGCCATCACATGGACCAACAGTGCAAAATTCAAAAGGAACACCTCCTGCTTCTAAAATACCATGTTTTACAGCTTCAGCAAGAGCATTCAAATGTTTATGACCGGGATTTAATTCATTCCAAGTATTTACTACCCCTATAAAAGGTTTATTTTCAATATCTTTATCATCCAAACCCACTCCTTTAATTATTCCTCTAGTTACATAGTTAAACGGAGTTGTTTTTATCCATTCAAAAAGCGAATCACTTCTCTTTTTTAAATTAATATTTTTATCATCCATGTCAAACACTAGATTGACTAATAATTAATTTTAATTTATCTTCAATGCAAATATATTTTATAGCATAATAAAACTAATTCTAGGATTTATTTATATGTCTAAAAAAGAAATGAAAGTAATAATTGATGAGTATTCTAAACTCTATACCTGTGCAATATCAGATGCGATTGATGAACTTGGATTAGAGCCCGGTTTTGTTGACGCAGGAATCAGGCCGATCTATCCTGGTGCAAGAATGGTGGGATATGCAGGTACTCTCAAATTTATACCATCAGATGAACAATTAGATGATGATGTGATGGCTAAATTAGGTCCATTCATAAGAAAACTTCCTAAATTTCCAGTTGTTTGTATAGATATGAGTAATCAAATGATTGCTGCAGGATTAGGGCAAAGTACTGGTCGAATCCTACAACAGTTAGGAGTAAGAGGTGCTTTAGTGGATGGTCCAGTTCGAGACATTGCTCAAGTAATTGATTTAAAGTTTCCAATGTTTGCGAGGGGGATAATATGCTCGTCGGTTCGTGGAAGAATGGTTATAGATTTTGATAATGTTATGAAACCGATTAACTGTGGAGGTCGAATAGTAAATGTTGGAGATTTAGTCTTTGGAGATATTAATGGTGTCGTAATTATAAAGCAAAAAAACATCAATGAAGTCTTAGAGAAAGCTAAGGAAATGATTTCGACTGATACATGGTGGTTTGAGCAATTAGAAAAAGGGAGAGACCCCACTGATATTGAGAAAGAGAGGCCTTTACCTTAAAATAAATAAATTTCGTATGTGATCCTATTGAAGGAAATTGAAATTAAAACTGAAGATAGAGAAGCCGTTACCGCACTAGTTGATTTAATCGGAGACTTTTTTGATAAAATATCAATTAACACGCGAAGATTTAATACTAAACGTTTAAAAAATAAAATCCTAAAACTTGAAAATTATCCTCAATTCATAAATTTTCTAAACAAAATCAAGCTTAAAGTTAAAAAAGAGATAATTCCAAAAATCTATTTTTTTTTTGGTGGGCATGGTGGTATTATCATAAATAACATCGGATTTTGTGAATTTGACTCCCCACAATTTGCTTTAAAGTCGCTTATCGATAAAATGGAGCTAGCTATTAAAACAGAAATGCCATTTAATATTGAAGTAGCCATTTCTTGTTTAATTTGGCTAAAAAATAATCAACCTAAAGAATATAAGCAATTTCAAGAATTATATCATAAGGGACGTTTTGAAATCATTAATCCATCATATTCTCAGCCATATAATTTAATCATTGGGGAAGAATCAAATATCAAGCAACTTGAATTTGGCTTAAAAACCTTGAAAGAGCTTGGCTTAAAATGCAACACATATTATGCTTCAGAAAGTTCAATGCACCCGCAAATTCCACAGTTACTTAAGAGTTTTGGTATTCATTATTGCTCTCTGAGGACACGCTTATTAGGAATTAATCCCACTACGCCTTCGGGTCATATAGTTTGGCGAGGTTTAGATAACTCTTCAATTCAGACTATTACTGATCAATCTGGTGTTTTTAATGGAGAATTATGGCACGGAAGGTTTTTTAAAGAAATTCCTCATATGTTATTTCAAGCAGTATCACGTCCATTCTTTCAAAGTATTATTTATTCCTCGATTGAAGATTTCGTGATGGATATACCGCTTAATGAAGAAATATGGAGAGTTTCAAAATATCTAGATATAATTGGAATTTTTGTTACATTCTCTGATTTAATCAACAAGATTGAATTAGATGGAGAGTATAAATTTAATCGCGATTCCTTTTATTTAGGTGAGAATGTATTCATCCTTTCAGAATTATTTTTAAATAATAAAAAGTGTGAAAAACTATTATTAACTGCAGAGAGAGTCAACTCTATTATTTCTTTGTATCAAAAAACGACCAAGGATGACATTCTTGATAATTTATGGAAAAGATTACTTGAAACTCAAGCTCATGATAATTATGCCGTACCTTTTATACGGAACGGAGATTATTCTGAAGTTCAATTATCTCCAGAAGTTTATAATTCTTTAGAGCTGAATAAAAATAAAGTTCAAATCTCGCGTTTAAGTCTAGATATCCAAAAATCCATCCAAGAAGATTGTAAGAGATACATAGTGGAAGATTTAAGAAAGCTAGCTGAATCCTTTATAAATGACAAACCTGGTAATCAAATTCATTTTCTTATTTTTAATTCCTCTATTTCTGATAGAGAAAATATTGTAAAAATTGAAGTTTCTTCTGAATTGAATGAAAAATATTATCTTATAAATGCTAAAGAAGAAAAAGTCCCTTTTGAAAAAAATCATAAAAAAGTAAAGTTTATTGCAAAAGTTCCCTCATTAGGAATTACAGTTTATACTCTCATTAAAAGCAAGAATAGTGAGGATTATGATTTTTCCAAAAAATTTTTGTTTGATATCTCAATTTCCTCGGAAAAGGATTCGTTAGAAATTGATTTTAACGGACAATCCTTTTGTGAATTGAAGTTTGATCAAAATCAAGAATTAATTTTTGGTAAATTGAAAATCCAAGAAGATTTAATCCAAAAATATTATATAGTCGAGGGTTATTTAAATGGAAAAAGATTTGATTTTGAAATTCAACAAAATAGAAATTCAAATAGGCTAAAAATAAATTTAAATTCTGTAGGATTAGATGAAATTGTTGTTAAACCGAAATTTTCCCCAACACATTCATATATAAATTATCCTTTTGGAATTGAAGAAACTAAAAGAAACTCTTTTCAATCTATGGATTTTGTATGGTTAAAAGGAAATGATTTTGGGTTGCTTTTTATTCAAATTGGATCACAAAAGTTTATGATTGATCGAGATACCTTTACTTTAAAAAATAAATTACCTGGAGATGGAGTGTTTAAATTTTTCTTATATCCTACCAAAGAAGATTCATTTGGAAAAATAAGCGAATATGTTGAGAATTGTTTTTTCAAATTTTACGGGGTTGAATTTAAAGGAATCTTGAATACTTTAGAATTATCTAATTCCTATCTCAGAATTTCTCCATCCCTCAGATTAATAAATCTCTGGATAAGAAATTCAAGACAGTATATGCGTATATTTAATCCCACTATTGAAAAAATAAACTTCAAATCTAACGGATTATTATGCTCTGGTGAAATAAAGGAGCTCGATCTGAACTTAGAGCAAAAACAAGGAAACAGAAGGGTGAAACCGTGGGAGATAAAGACATTTGAATTACTATAAACAAAATTTTATTGAAAATCCTTTTTAATCATTTCTATAACTTCTCTTGTTACGAGTAAGATATTCTTTAAACCTTGTTTTGAAACTAAATCCATCGTATCTTTCTTGGTATGAACTTTTTTTTGTGATCCCGAAGATCCTACAAAACATGCTTCAAATCCTTGGTTGATAATAGGAGTATGATCTCCCCAAGCACCTGTAGGAATGTATTTACTATCCACTTCAACGTTTAACTTTTGACCAGCTTTAATATAATATTCAATTAATCTTGACTCATTTACTTTCTTCGGAATTCCATCTGCAGAAACAATAAATATTGGCCCTTTTCCACCAACTAAATCAAAATCGATAAAAAATGAGTTAGTCCTATCAAATTCATCCTCATGCTTGGTGATAAAATAATATGCCCCTCCCTGATTTAATTCTTCAGATCCAGTAATTAAAAATGTAAATTTGATATTATTTTGTGGATTAAGTTTGTAATACCGCGCTAATTCGATAATGGTTCCTACACTTGCCGCATTATCGATCGCTCCGGGAGATTCATTTCCCGTTTTGTTAAAAAAATTAACCATCGCTAAAGATGATATAATTAAAGCACATATTAACAATATATTGTTAACAAGCATAATGTCACTATTTACAAATATCTTGATCAAACTAAATATAATATAAACAATCAGAAGAACGAAACCACCAAATACCATAAAAATTATCAGGTTCATCCTAATATGCGAAGGTAAAATTTGAGATTTGGTGTCGTGATGCGCGAGTATAATAATGTTAATTTTAGAATCCTCACTATTTAATTCAGTATAAAGATTTTCAGTATCCATATTCTTCGCTTGATCATGAAACAGCCTAATCTTTGGAGTATTGACAATACTAAGGAATTTAATCATGCTTACAAGCATTATAACTGCAAGTACTAAAGTAATGATTGATAAGAAATAAAATAAAATTGCAAGAACAATAATCATTATAGATGAGGCCAAAAAGAAATATTCTGCTAACTTCCAATTGTAGAGAGATGTTTTAAATTTCTCTCTCTTAATTTGAGAGTACCCTGCATTTTCAAATTCTTCCATAATAATACCAACTGCCCTCTTCTCTCCCTCAGATCCAGAGATTCTAGGAAAAGACAATCGTTCAGTTATTCTATAGGCATTTTGTTCATCAAGCATATTTCTACCCAATATTTCTTATGTAATAAAATAAATCAAATTCGATTATGGATCAAGTCTCATATGAAATTCTTAAACCAATCTAATGGAATTGATTTTTTTACTTCTTCTATAAATTTCTTAGGAATTAATATCCCTAAGTCCGATATGATTCTATGAATATACTTTGCTGGAGTAATATCAAAATAGAAATTTTCAATAAGAAAATTATGTTCTTTTCTACCAATAACTTCAATAGAGGGTTTTTTAATTATTTCTACAGGAAGATCAAAGTAACTTCTTAAGTTATATTTTAATGAATCTCCGATAGCATAAACGGGTTTTCTTTTACTTTTGGCTAAAACTGAAAGAGGGTATGTACCTATTTTATTTATGACATTTCCATTATCTAAAACGCTATCAATCCCTATAAGGATTACATCAACATTATCCATAAATTTCCCAACAGCCGCATCAATGATTAAATGAGTTTCAAATTTATCTCCTAATAGTTCTGCAGTCCTCTGTCCCTCATTAAGAGGTCTTGACTCTAAAATATAGAAGATGAAATCGATATTGTTTTGCTTATTAAGTAAATCTAATATCGTTGAACTATAAGAAATTAACATTATTCTCGGTTTAGATTCATTTAATTTACGAATAAATGCGTTAAAATTTCGATCTAATCTTTTCTTGATCTCTGATTGATGTGCATTAAATTTTTCGATGACCTTAATGATAGAATCTGTGGTATACTCTTTCAAATTATCGTATAAATAACCTATTGTATTTATTAAGGGAGCCATGCTTGGTCTGGCATTGATTATCTGGCTAAATAACTCTATTAGAAGAGATTCTAAATTCTTGTCTGAATTAATTTCTCTTGAGAAAATATTTATTATTTCAATTGCTTTTGATGATAATTCGCTTGCGCCAGATTCATTATCATTTCTTAATTTCTCTATTTCTACCTTAAGTGTGTTTGGCAGTGTCATAGTTACTCAACTGTTAATTCAAGTTTTCTTGTTTTTGAATTTAATTATGAAGCTCTTGGCTTTCTTTCAATGCTATCCGCCATTTTTATGTAATCAGGTACAAAACTAGTCTTTAATAGGTTTGAATTACCTGTAGAAACGAGATTTCCATTTTTATCTAATATTTCAATACTCATGTGAATGATATTTTTACCTTCACGAACTACCTCTGCTATAACCCGCACTGATTCTCCAATCTTAACTTTACCCAAAAAATCAATATGAAAATCAATACTAATTGGAAATCCCTCATAGCCGAGTGTAGCAGTTGTCATTCCAAGAACGTCATCCATCATAGCGCTTTGCATCCCACCATGTAACAAGCCTGTTGGGTTAGACATCTCAGGACGTATATCAATTTCTAATTCAATTTGACCATATTCAGCTCTAATAATTTTCCCATTAAGCCATTTCGTAAAGGGTGGAACGGGAAGATCCTTTAATTCTTTTTCTTTAAATGCATTGAATAATTTAATGATCCTCTTCGACCGCTTTTCTCTTTTCTTTTCTAAGTCAGGCATTGGATAGATCATAAATATATAGTTATTAGAGTGAGATCTCTCAAAAATTTAAGGTTACTTCTTTTAAGTTAAAGAATTTTCTCAGTATTTAAAGAGGATTTTTTCATTAAAATATTAAACTTATCCCAACTTTTCATATATGAATGACACACCACGAGGATAATGACTTAGATATAAAGGATTTAATGTTCATAAATGATATTAAATCCATGGCAGTTATTGGACCATCCGCAAAGAGAAATTTCTTCTTTTTAAGAAACCATTATGAAGCATTTAAAGGCCCATTATATGCCATACATCCTAAAGTCAAAGAGATAACTGGTTTTCCAAAACAAAATGTGTATCCTTCAATAATGGATGTTCCTAATGACATTGATTTTGCTTTTATTGCCGTTCCAAGAGATCAAGTATTAAAAATAATTGATGAATGCATCCAAAAAAGAGTAAAATTAGTGAGTATATTTACAGCAGAGTTTTCAGATGCAGGAACAAAAGAAGGAACTGAACTTGAAAAAGAGTTACTTAGGAGAGCCAACAACAAAATAAGAATACTAGGCCCTAATGGGATGGGGTTATTCTATCCAAAAGTTGGTATTCAATGGAGGTCTAAATTTCCAACTGAAACAGGTAATATTGGTTTTGTAGCACAATCGGGTGGAATGTGTAATATCGCAATTTATACAGCAAAAGAGTTAGGATTTCACTTTTCCAAGGTTTTTTCTTTTGGAAATGGAGCAGATATAGATGTTGTAGACTTAATTTCGTTTTTAGAAAAGGATCCAGAAACAAACATAATTTTATGTTATTTAGAGGGTGTGAAGAAAGGACGAGGAGATTTACTCCGTAAAAAATTGGAGAATGCTAAAAAACCTATTGCGATACTAAAGGGCGGTAAATCAAATAAGGGAGCTGAAGCCGCAAAAACACACACAGCTTCGATTTCGGGGAATAAGTTGATCTGGAAATCAATTTTTAGACAAGCAAATGTGATGGAAGTCAATTCTTTGGAACAACTATTGAATTTAGCAAACTTTATCGATTGTTACGGTATAAAAAAATTAGAAAATGCTGCAGTTTTTAGTATTAGTGGTGGTTATGGGGTAGTGTTAGTTGATCTTCTTCAGGAACGAGGTATTGATTTACCAAATTTTTCTCTAAAGGTTCAGAGAGAACTTGAAAAACAATTCTTTATTCATGGAACTAGTTCAAAAAACCCTTTAGATGTGGCAGCGCAACTATTTCAAGGAGATAGTATTCAAAAAATCATTGAAATTGCCTTGAATGATAAAAAAATAGATTTCTTAATAATGGATCTACCAAGTTATTATTTGGACCCTAATTACTTTTTTAGCCCAGTCGTCAATTTTAGGAAAATAATGATTGAAACTTTGTGCTTAGGACAAAAATATGGAAAACCATTAATCCCAATTCTTCAGAGGACTCATACTCCAGAAATTAGAAGAGAAATTGGTAACATCTTATCGAAAAGAAAGGTTCCCATCTATGGTGAACCATTGGAAATAATACCCTTATTGCCAATCATCACGAGATATGCCAGAAATAAAAGCTAAAAAACCTGAGGACTTTCATAAACTCCATACACTTCTCTTAAAGCATCGCATATCTCTTGTATAGTTGCATATGCTTTTACAGTTTCAATCATCACGGGCATTATGTTATCGTTAGTTCTTGCGACCTTTTCTAGTTTATTTAAAGCTTCTTTTATTAATTTTTCATCTCTCTCTTGCTTGAAATTGTTCAAATTGTCAATAATTCGTTTCTCTTCATCTTTATCGTGTTTGAATGTGTTGATCTTACATTCTTCATCAGTACAATAGGTATTCACTCCTATAATGTTGGTTTCTCTACTCTCAATTTTTAATTGTTCTTTATATGCATTATTCAGAACTTCTTGTTGAATGAATCCAGTTTCTATTGCTCTTGTTATACCACCCATATCATCAATTTTGTTAATGTACTCCATAGCTTTTTCTTCAAGTTGAGTTGTAAGATATTCGATGTAGTATGAACCTCCAAGTGGATCCACGACGTCAGTAACCCCAGATTCATTTGCTAATACTTGTTGTGTCCTTAAAGAAATTCTTACGGAATCTTCTGTTGGAAGAGACAGAGCTTCATCAGCTCCACAAGTATGAAGTGATTGAGTTCCACCTAAAATAGCAGCTAAAGCCTCTACCGTAACTCTAATAATATTCACATTTGGTTGTTGGGCTGTTAACGTTACTCCTGCAGTTTGAGTATGGAATCTTAAGCGTTGGGAATTAGTATTTTTTGCTTTAAATCTTTCTTTCATAATTTTTGCCCATAGACGCCTTGCAGCTCTTAATTTCGCAATTTCTTCGAAAAAATTGGAATGGGTTGTAAAAAAGAATGATAATCGGAGAGCAAAATCATCGATATCAATTCCTCTTTTGATAACCTCTTGTACGTATGCTATTCCATCAGCTATAGTAAAAGCAATCTCTTGAACTGCACTACAACCCGCTTCTCTCATGTGATATCCACTTATTGAGATTGTATTAAATCTTGGTAGGTGATTTGAACAATATTCAATAACATCTGCGACTAATCGCAAAGAAGGCCCTGGAGGAAAGATATAAGTACCTCGCGCCACGTATTCTTTTAGGATATCATTTTGAACTGTGCCCATCAATAATTCAGGTTTTACACCCTGTTTCTCTCCCACTGCGATGTACATAGCTAAAAGCACTGAAGCAGGGGCATTAATAGTCATACTGGTAGATACTTTATTTAAAGGGATTCCTTCAAATACTTTTTCAAAATCGTATAAAGTATTAACGGTAACCCCTACTCTCCCCACTTCTCCTAAACAAATTTGACTATCAGAATTAAATCCCATCTGAGTAGGTAAATCGAAAGCAATTGAAAGTCCTTTTTGACCTTGTGAAATTAAATATTTGAACCGTTCATTAGTTTTTTCAGCATCAGCAAATCCCGCATATTGTCGCATCGTCCAGACTCTTCCTCGATACATGTTAGGATATACACCTCTTGTGAATGGAGGTGATCCAGGAAATCCTAAGTCATTAATATAATCCATTTCTTGAACATCTTCTGGTCCATATAATGGTTTTAATGGAATTCCTGAGGGAGATTCGAATTGTTTTTTTCGTTCGCCATTCTCCGTAGCGGGTTTTAAGACATTATTTTCCCAATTTTTACGTTCTTCTTCAATTTTTTTAATATTCTCTTTCGAAAACATCTTAATCACTCAATATTATAGCTATTTTATTCGATTGGTTTAAAAACATAATCAATAACTTCTTGGCCATCTAAATTCTCACAAATTTTCTTTTGAAATGCACTCATTTTCATACCAAGCACTAAATTTCCTTCATTTTCTATTTGACCTAAAGCTTTTATACCATTCTCAAACTCTACTACTCCTAAAGCATAGGAGTTTTTCTTTCTAAATTCGGCTGGGGGTGCAGTTAAAATGGTATAGGTTATTAATTTAGCTTCACCTTCATTTCTCAAGGGTGTAAATTTTTGACTCTTGCACCTTAAACATCTAAGATGAGTTGGATGTTGTAAAAATCCACATTTTTCACACTTTTTCCATTCTATAATCAAGCTAGATCCTCCTATTCTTGATATAATATTTTGAATTATAAAAGGATAATATGTATGATCTTCTATATCTTTACTTGAGGAAAAATCTTTCTAACAACAGAACCTAACATTGGAGTGTTATCTAGATCTAAAGAGCGACATGTTTTAACAGATCGTTTTAAAGCTAATAGAATATCAGGATTTTGTTCAATTTCCCTAGTAAATTGATATAATTTCTTTTGTGCTGGATAAGATTGCCCTTGAATGACATAACATATTAAGTAAGTTTTAATTGGATTAATAAGAATCTTATTTTCTCCAATTTTTATTCTATCAATTGTTTTTGAAAAAATTTCAGAGCTAAACGAATTAAATGCTGATAAGAATGAACTAAATAGGAATTCAAAATCCCAGTCTTTTCTAAATGAATGAGTAAAATGGGGTATTCCATCTTTGCTCATAATTAACAACAATATTGGTGTTTCATCAATAACGTGTAATTCTTCTAGAGGTTTTTTACCTTGCATTTGAGAGATCAATCCATCTATCGAAGCCAGTTTAATTCTTTCCGAGTAAGGGGCAGCAGTCTGTAACAACTCATCCCATAAACGCGATTGATCTAAAAGGGAGTCGTGTTCATTTGAGATTTTTATTGCTAATAAATTAAGGCCGTGGATATCTGCTATCATCTGTGCTTCTACCATCAATTTTTTAGCATCTCGTATATTCATTTGAATTAATGCCAATTTTGCTTGAAGAAGTCGTGTTTCTGCTAACCAAAGATAAGAGTTTGCATTTTTAACTAAATTTAACAACTGATTTATCAGAGGTGTCAATTCTTTTAAAATTTCATCGTTATTAGTGATTGCTAGCTCTTCTATAAGTAAATCACATAAATTTATAATGGTTAAAAAACGAAGTTGTGGAGTTAAATTAAGCCCATTTTCAATGATTTCTTTTAAGATAGTTTCTGCTTCTGAATGAGCCTTTAATCTCTTTGTTTTCTTAAAAATTAAAGCTCTAGCTAGCTCATATAAGTAAAACCATTGACTACTTTGAGTTTGTTTTACTGTTTTTTCTAATTTTAACAAGTATGCTTGAGCATCTGTAATTAAATCTTTTTCGAGATAAATTAGTATCAAATAAAATAGGTTTACTGAAATGCCATATAAAGAATTTATTTCCCTGCATAAATGTAAACTCTGATTTAAATATTCAGTTGCTATATTAGATTCCCCTTTCATTCGATATATTGTTCCAATACTCATCATAAGACTAGCTAATTTTTCCCGATATCCTTCTTTTCTAGCTAAATCTACTGATCGTTTATAATATCTTAATGCCCGATTTATCTCACCTTTTTCTTTGAAAACTGCCCCAGTCATATGCATTGCTTCAAGTTTAGTCAAAACACTTATTTCCGGAAAAGATAGGCCTTTTCTAAAGTAATCTAAACTCTCTTCAATTTCACCCATAACAAAATGACTCTGTCCAATGCTGTATAAACTTGATGCGATACCAATTTTATTTTCTAAATTCTTCTGTATATCAAGACTTCTTTTAGCATAATCTAATGCGATATTTACTTTACTGTCGTATAAATAAGATTCACTTATTTGTATATAAACCTTAGACTTATCAATTTCTTCACTGGAATCTTCAAATAGCGAAAGCCACTCATTAAATATTTTAAAAGATTCCTTAAGATTACTTGCATAACGAAGAATGATAAACTTCATTGTTAAAAAATCAGAATATTGTCTGGGTGCATCTAATGCAGGATTTTCATAAGTCAAATTAATTAATTTTTCTGCTTGATTGATAAAATCTACGGAATATTCTAAATCTCCTAAAAATACGCTATTTGATTTTAATAATAATGCATCAATGGATTGTACGGGAAGAACCAACTCTCGACTGAGACTAATCGCTTTCTCACCAAATTCTACTGCCTTCCTATACTTCTCTTGATAAGAAAATAATCTACCTTTTAAAATTAAAAGTAACAGATTGAATTTAGATGCTGTATCTTTTTCTTCCAAACTCGAAATAAGTTCAAGTGCTTTTTCGAAATTAGCGTGGTAAATATAAGTTTCAATTTCTTTTAATTCTGTAATATTAGGCAACTCAATAGTTCTTTTTCAACATATCTCTAAAAATTTAATTCAAAAAATGAAAATCATACTTAAAAGACTTTCTAAACTTCCATTAGGTTAATTGACTCATTAAAAATCATAAAGACTTATTGGTTTATATAATAATTCCTTTATTGTATTAAATGAAGATAAAACATTTCCTACACTTTTATTTCGTTTATAACTATTTTCGCAAAATTGCTCATGATTTAAGGGATATGGGTAAATGCACTTTAGGCAATCCTTTTTATTAATACAAGATCCACAATTCATATCTTCTTCTAAATTATTACGCAATGATTCTATTTCATATTTTATATCGAAAAAATCTTTATCAAATTTACTGATTATATCAGCATTCCAGCAAATCTTAATACCATCCTTCGTAATAATTGCGGTTTCTAAACTAAGACAATTAGCTTTATTAGATGTCCACTTACATAAATTTAAGAACTGTGGATTGAGTTTTTTGTTAAATAAATAATCAACAGGATCACTTTTATTGGATAAAGTATCATAAAACTTTAGAAATGCATGTGTGTCATTTAAGGAATTATCAAAAGCGATGACATTTGATAAATTTTTATTCTTATTAACATAATCCTTCAGAGCAAATTTTGTTTCTTTAAATTCAATAGGAAATCCCCCATTCTCACCATAGGTCAATATTCTTCCAGATTTAAGTATTTTCCTTCCATTTTTACTTTGCCAATAGTAATTTTCATAATATTTGGTCGGGGATAATTCATCATAGAGTAATCCTTCATTATTAAGATGTAATTCTTTATATTTTCTCCGATTAGAATAAATATGAAATATATGACCATTAATAGCAAGGTTTTTTTGAATCCAAAGCACCATCGAAGGTTTGAGATGGTCATTATCTATAATGACGTTGTTAAAAAAATGTTCTTGATTAGTATTTAAAGGAGATAATGAAAAGGTTTGCAAAGCATTAAAATCAATAACCTTAAATTTTTGTATATCTGCTGCTCTAGAATTCATCCTAACCTTCTTTAAATTAAAAGGATGGTCATTAATCGTAAAAAATTTGTTTCTTTCTCCGATATGAGTAATGTTATAGCCAATATTTTCGTGAATCTCGTAAATTGGAGTGCCTTTATAGAGATGAAGATGATTATGGGTATAAAAGTTAAGATCAAGCTTTTTTACTAGTTTTAAAGTCTCTTTTGCATTTCTTACAGATTCTCTGGGTAAACCTATCATAATACTCAAAAAAACATATTTCAAACCAATCTTTTTAGCATAGATACTCATTTTTGTAACTTTTTGAATAAAATTTTTCTCTCTTACATATTCTTTATCACTACTATTAGGAGGCATTACTTTTCCTAACGATCTTAGAATTTTAGGTACGCCACTTTCCAGTGAAAAACCAATAGCGATAAATCCTGCTAATTTCATTAGATCGAGTAATTCTTCATTTATTTTATCAGCTCGCGTTATGCACCCTAATGGAATCTTTATTCCTTTTTGTATTATTCTCTCACATATAAGCTTCGCTCTATCTGGATTTATCGTGAAGGCATCATCATTTATCGGAATCGGAGTTTTAACATTTACATTATCGCTTAAATACTTTAATTCTGCTATCACTCGATCGATTGAATGAAAATAGATATTTCTTTTACTTAATAGAGCGCAATTGCAGAATATGCAATTTTGATTGCACCCCCGCGCAGTTATGATGCCTAATCGAGCTGCTTCAGGAGCAGGAATCACTTCCTTAAGATAAGGTGAAGGATATTTATCAATATAATTTTTTTCAAATCGATGTGAATACAAAATTTCACTGTTTTGATTCACAAATACTCTATTTGCTTTTTTATAAGAGATTCCTTTTATTGTCTCAATTGGGATTTTATTTAGATCATAATCATTGAGAGAAAGAAACTCTAATATCTCGAGCAGTACCTCCTCTCCTTCACCTTTAACACATATGTCAACACCATTGTAATCCTTTAAAATATCTTCTGATTGAATTGTCGAAGTCGGACCACCAAATATAGTGATTATATTTGAGTTTAAACATTTCAACGCACGAGCAATTAAAATACTTTGCATTATATTGCTATTATAGACCGTAAATCCAACAACTTTAGGTTTTAGGGCGAGAATTTTTCTGACACACGATTGTACATTAAGCATCCTATTAAACACAAATTGCTGTGCCGTAAAACCGTGTTCTCTTAAATATGCAATTATATATCCTGCTCCAAGAACAAATCGGAATTTAGGATCCTCAAAGTCACCTCCTCCTGAAAAAACCATCAAAACATCTAATTGTGGATCTTCAATCATCATTTGACCTCAAAAGATCAAAAAAAAAAGAAAAAAGAAGTTTATAATTATCCTCCTAGGGAGATCCATTGCCGGAGTAATCCATAATCAATTTCTGCGGCGGCATCTTCTCCCATTTGCTCTTTAATCGCTTTTTCAAAGCTAATTCTTACATTTTCGTCTAATTCTTTAAGTACTTGATATATTTTTTCCCCTGCTTCTTTTCCATATTTCTCAATTACTTGGTCCTTTACATTAGTTTCATCAAGATTGCGACTCATTTTTTATCACCCATGGATTTCAAATTATACGTTATAGTAAAATTTGATGTTACTCTTAAAAAAGATTTTGCATTAATGTCAAATTATCGTGATAAAAGTCCAGAAAATCACAAGCTCGAAAATCGAAACTTGAAATCTTCAGGATTTAATGAATAATAGGATAAAGTCTTCCTCCATTCTTTAAGAACCCTCTTTTTATCAATATCATCGAGTTCTTCTGGCGTGAGTGGAACTATTAATTCATCATATCTCTGCTCTATAATATCTTCAACCATTTCACATCCCTCCTCCATTATTTTTTTACTTTTCTCACTCTCTAAAGTGATTTAAATATAGGTTAACTTATTTAATATTAAAGGAAGATGCCCTCCTCCCCTGCATCTCCCTTGCGGATTTCGCCCGCTTGAGATCTAAAAGAATTCTCCCTCTTAGAATTCAATTAGAGTGATTCACAACTGACCCAGGCGTTTCTTTGACGCAATAATTCCGCGATGTCATCAAAGCATTCCAAATTTATAGTTTTCCAATTTTTTCTTTTATCGCTGTTAAGTTTTTCGTGTAATTCCAAAAGAAAGACCCTATAAGCTTTCTCGATTGACTTGTATAAAGCACAAGTAAATTCTTCCTTAGAAGCATTCTCAGGTAATCTTATTAGATCATGGATTACCCCCTTATTATTCGATGACAATTCAACATTCATTATTTGGGCCATACATTTTACATCTTTGACAAATTATTTTCTTAATAGATAAGATTGCATCAGTACATATATAATTTAAAAAAGGAAACTGAGAACATTTTATTGAACCGAATTTGGACTCAAAGATTTTACATATAATACAAAAATGAAATTTTTAGGAAATAGAATAGATTAAAATTAAATTAAATAAAAAAAAGTTATACTTTAATGGTTTCTACCTTATTCTCTGTAACAACAATTTTATTTTCTACTTTTGATCTTTCCTGCTTTCTTGCTTTACGTCTCTTCATCCATTGGGTATAAATAGTACTTAACATTCCTATGTCCTCAAAACAAACACCTGAAGATGGAATTCTATAAAAAAGCATTCTATCTAAATCATCTTCGATAAATTTTTCTTCACTCATTATACAGCCCTCAATTTAAATTTAAACTAGATGGATATTTTTTTCATAATTAGAAGATTCAATACTCTGATCAATTTTTTGTTTTCCCATAATTTTCAGCTTCTTTAGACGTTCAAGTTTTTTCTTCCTTCGATAAGCAATAAAGGAAGCTAAAAACATGAATCCATCATAATGATGAGATCCTGAATGTGGTGTTCTATTCAAGAGTTTTTCATCCAGTTCCTCATTAGTCATTACTGCTTGTTTCAAGATATTTCACCCTCCTGTGAAAATTTGGTAGGATTTATAAAAATCCATTCAATCTTCAATGCTAAAGGAGCTAAAAGTACATAAATAGTTTTTAACACGAAAGTCAAAATAAAAAATTGGATTATCAATGAACTATGTCAAGTTTCATTTTACAAAAACTTTATATTTATCATGAAGTAGTTTGATGAGTTTTGTGAAAGCTTTCTCTACTCCTTGACCAGTTCTAGCAGAAGTTATGAAAAAATCAATAAAATTATTTTGATCCACAATCTCTTCAATGGAAGATTTATTTAGTCCTGATTCATCGATCAAATCAACTTTATTACCAAATAATATGATGGGTATGTTCCCACAAAATTTTTGAACGTCTCCATACCAATTTAGGATATTTTCGAAACTATTCCTCCCATGTTCATTTTCTTCCAAACTAAAAACTATAACTGCTGCTTTACTATTATTAAAGAATGAAGGTCGAAGGAAATCAAAATCCCTTTGACCCGCAATGTCCCAGATTAAAAGCTTAATCAGATCCCCATCAATTTCTCTCTCAAATGTGGTGAACTGCGCCCCAATAGTGCGAATATATTCCTCCTTGAAAGAGCTTTGCGTAAATTTGCTAATTAGGGAGGTTTTTCCTACGGCTGGATCTCCAATTACACATGCTTTGAACTGATAACGGTTTCTATGAGAATCTGACATATCCCTAATTTTACATTCAATTAGTTATAAATTTACGTTAATGTAAGATTAGATACATTCTAATATAAAAATTTAGGTTTTAAGAATTTGAGAATGATTCTTCTCTTTATTGTTAAAACAATAGAATGTTTAATATTTAAGTAAAAATAATCCAAAACGAGTCCAATAGTTTATTCATTGTACAATGGTTGAACTTTTATATGGACTAAAATGTAATATTACTAGATGATACTCATGGATTCGCCGATAAATTATCCTCCTAAGGAAATATCAAAACCAATTTTTGGAAAACCTGACTTTGAATTAATAATACTCTGGATGCTTAACAACAATGAAAGTTGTAGTTGGGCAGATCTTAAGAAAGTGATCAAGCCCTCAACTTTATCACTTTATCTTAAAGACCTTACAGAAAAAGAACAAGTGGATCATAGTGAATATAATGAATATCGTATTACTTCAGAAGGAAGGGATCGTTTCTACGAATTATCGCAATTAAAAAGCAGGAAGAGAAAGGTTAATTATCCCCCTTACCAAATGTTGCGATCGGGACGTAATTATGAAGATTGGATCCTCTGGATGGCATATAATAATAATTTTCTGCAATGGAGTGATTTTCTGAAAGAACCAGTTTCCATAAACCAATCTTCATTATCAAAAGCTCTAAATGATTTAATGATTCCGGAAAATGAGTTTATACATAAAGATGAAGATAAAAAGCGTTATAGCATTACACGCTTAGGAAAATCTGAATACTCAAGAATGCTTAAAAAGTATGAATTAGATCGCCAATCTATATTGGATTCTGAAAGTGAACGTATTCAAGATTTAACGGAAAAGACAATTAAATTCTTTGATGGGTATAATATCGAGGATGATGAGCTGCGGTTTCGTTTTTTAAACAATATATTGAAATTACCATATGGGAAGGTAAATTCCATCCTAAAGGATGAAATAGATTTTTATAAGATCCTATTATTCCTTTCACTTAATCATCCAAAACAATTTCCTAATCATACCTCAAGAGAGGAGTTTGCAAAAAAGTATGATATTGAACCTGCTATATTAGATTTCTCTATTTTACAAATTGTGGATAAATGTTTCAGTGAACAATCATGGTATCCTACAAAATTCTTTAAATTAGAAGATGAAGGATTTTGTTATTTCTTTCAAGAAAATGATAAGTTGGAAAAAATATTGAGAGCTACTGTAGAAGAACAAATCGCTAAATTTACTTATCTAAACAGGCTCTATGAGAGGGAACAAAATTTTTCCTTTAATCTAGATACAATCAGTAGATCAATATTAGATAATGTTTGTGGGATAAATTTTGATGAAGGCCTGCGTAGGTCCTTAGAAAAATTATTACCATCATATATTCAACATTTAGCGTATAAGTTTGAAAGTAAGAAAGAATATCGAGGGCCTTCAGATAAACTTAAAGGATTAATTTGGAGAGAAGTTAAAAATCTTAAAGTATTAGAAGTAGAACTTGAAGCAGATATAAATCTTGAAGATAAAATCGTTCAAATCGAGGAACAGATAAAATTAGAGCCAAAAAATATTGAATTGTATCGTTCTAAAGAAAATTTATTATTGTATTTCAATAGATTTAGTGAATTAAATAACATGTATGATCAAATGATGAAGTTATTTCCTGTGGAAAAGAGAGATTTATTAATTAAAAAAGCATACGTTCTAAAGGAGAATAGAGAAATTGAAAGTGGTCTTGCAATAATTGAAAGTTTGCTGGACGAAGACCCAGAAAACCAAGATCTTCTCAAGTATAAAGCATATTGGCTTTCATATTTAGATCGAAAAGAAGAAGCTATTAGTGTAATCAGGGAATTAATCAATGAAGATGAGAAAAATCCTTCCTTACATGATACTTATGGGGAAATTTTGATGACATTTGGCGAGTATGAGATGGCAGTGAATGCTTTTGAGAAAGTGATAAATCTGGGCAAAAAAGAATGGTATTTATTCCAAACTTATATAAAATATGGGATTTGTCATAAAAATTTGGGACATAAATCCATAGCAATGGAAGCCTTGATTAGGGGAAAGCAAGCAATTGAAGAAAGTAAAATAATTAAAGATGAAAAAACCAAGTGGCTTGCGATTACTGCTCCTTTCATACAGGAATTAGAGGAATTAGAAGATAATTGAGTTTTTTAATTCTTAATTAATTTTTTAATAGCGAAATTTATAATACATCTGCTCATAAATAGATCCAAAAGCAGAATTTACACCTTGCCCCGTTTTTGCTGAGGTGACAAAATAACCTAAAAATTCGTTGTTGCCATTATCAATGATTTTTTTTACCATATCAATGTCCACGACATTTTCATACGCAATATCCACTTTATTGGCAAATACCGCTATTGGTATGTTTCCACAATGTTTGGTTAGATCTTCATACCAGATCTTCACATCTTCTAAACTTTTTTTACCCATCTTGTTCATTTCTAGGCTGTAAACTATTACAGCAGCCTTAGTGTCTTTATAAAATAAAGCTCGCATAAAATTGAATTTATCTTGGCCAGCAATGTCCCAAAGAATCAAAGAGACTTGATCGTTTTCAATTTCTTTGTGATGTAAAGAAAATTGAGCCCCAATAGTTTTAATGTATTGTTTTTGAAACGTGTCTTGAGTAAAGCGTCTAATTAAGGAGGTTTTCCCTACACCACCATTCCCAATTAACACGATTTTAAACTTGTATATATCTTGGTCAAGCATAAATTTATTCTAATGAAATTAATCCATTTAAAAAATTAAGATTCAATTATACAATATCTAAAACAAAAATAGTGAATAAAAATTTAAAGATTAGCTAAAACATAACTTAGGTCAAATAATTATTTATTTTATTCAAAAAAAATTAATTCAATTGGAAGCATTCGATATAAAATAAAATGTTATCTTGTTAATTGGAAAAAAATTAGCATAAAATTATTTTAATCTTGAACTTTTTAATCCCCGATGAGTGAAGAGATTTTATCT
>Ga0315542_1000461_pt1 | contig 25515 bp, 22 predicted proteins | sample SalMarSW160120MG_FD_202541 | JGI IMG/M metagenome (GOLD analysis project Ga0315542, IMG submission 202541) | Salt marsh sediment microbial communities from the Plum Island Ecosystem LTER, Massachusetts, United States - Salt Marsh Sediment SW1601-20 ... | reverse complement strand
GACGAGGGAGACGCATGAGGCGCTGGTTCGACAAGATCCTCGTGGCCAACCGTGGCGAGATCGCCGTGCGCGTCCTGCGCTCCTGCCGCGAGCTGGGCATCCGCAGTGTGGCCGTCTGCTCCGCGGCGGATCGCCGGGCGCTGCACGCCTCCCTCGCCGACGAGGTGGTGGAGATCGGACCGGCCTCGCCCCTGGAGTCGTACCTGCGGATCGACCGCATCCTGGAGGCCGCCCGCGAGACCGGCGCCCAGGCCATCCATCCCGGCTACGGCTTCCTGGCCGAGAACGCGGACTTCGCGGCGGCCTGCGCCGCGGCCGGGATCGTCTTCATCGGACCTTCGGCCGCGGTCATCGCGCAGATGGGCGAGAAGACGGCGGCGCGGCGGATCATGCAGGAGGCCGGCGTCCCCGTGGTGCCGGGCGACCGGCTGCCGGCCCCGGGCCAGGACGGCGAGCTGGACGCCGAGCCGGTGCGCGCGGCGGCGGCCCGCGTGGGCTTCCCCCTGATGGTCAAGGCCGCCTTCGGGGGCGGCGGCAAGGGGATGCGGCTGGTGCAGGATGGCGAGGACGTTGTCGCGGCGGCCAGCGCCGCGGCGCGCGAGGCGCGCAAGGCCTTCGGCAACGGGACGGTCTACCTGGAGCGCTACCTGCAGCGGCCGCGCCACGTGGAGTTCCAGATCTTCGGCGACAGCCAGGGCGGCGCCGTGCACCTGAACGAGCGCGAATGCTCCATCCAGCGCCGCCACCAGAAGATCATCGAGGAGACGCCGTCTCCTGCCCTGGATCCGCAGCTGCGCGCCCGCATGGGCGAGGCGGCCGTGGCCGCCGCCCGGGCCGTCGGCTACGTGGGGGCCGGGACGGTGGAGTTCCTGCTCACGCAGGAACGGGAGTTCTACTTCCTGGAGATGAACACCCGCCTGCAGGTGGAGCATCCGGTGACCGAGCTGGTGACCGGGCTGGACCTGGTCCGCGCCCAGATCGCCGTGGCGGCGGGCGAGCCGCTGCCCTGGCGCCAGGAGGAGATCGCTGCCCGCGGGCACGCCATCGAGTGCCGCCTGTACGCCGAGGATCCGGCGCACGATTTCCGGCCGTCCCTAGGCGAGATCCTGCTGCTGCGCGAGCCGGCCGGTCCCGGGGTGCGTGTGGACAGCGGGGTGCGGCAAGGGGACGAGGTCTCCCAGCACTACGACCCGATGATCGCCAAGCTCGCGGTGCACGGACCCGATCGCGGTGCGGCCATCGAGCGGGCCACGACGGCGCTGCGGGACTACGCGGTCCTGGGGATCACCACCAATGCCCCGTACCTGATCGACATCCTGGAGCACCCCGCTTTCGCGCGCGGGGACACCCACACGGGATTCCTGGCCGAGCACCTGCCCGGCTGGCAGGGCAATGGCCGCGACGGCGAGGAGCTGGCCCTGGCGGCGGCCGGCCTGCACGAGCTGCTGTTCGCGGTGGCCGCTGCGGCGGCCGGTGGCCCGGGCCGCAACAGCAGCATGCCTTCGCCCTGGGAACGGCTGGGCCGCTTCCGGCTGCACGGGCTGGACTGAACCGGTATCGCGGGCGCTCACCGGCCCCCGGCCGACGAGGAGAGCACATCTTGCGGTTGCATTACAGGATCGATGACCGGGACGTGCAGCTGGACGTCAGCCACCGCGGCGAGGGCTACACCGTGACCCTCGATGGTCGGGAGCTGGATGTCGAGATCCTCTCCGCCCAGCCGGGCGAGCTGCAGCTGCGCTGCGGGGAGCAGCGCAGCCGGGCCTACGTGGCGGTGCGGGGCGACGATCGCTTCGTTTTCCTGAACGGCCGGGTGTTCAGCTTCCGGCGACCCGCCGACATCCACGAGCTGGAAGAGGAGAACGGCAACGGCGGGCCCCACGTCGTCGCGCAGATGCCCTGCACCATCGTCAAGCTGCTGGTGCAGCCCGGCCAGCAAGTGGCCGAGGGGGACGGCCTCCTGATCATCGAGTCCATGAAGATGGAGACGGAGATCGCCGCGCCCCTGGCCGGCTCCGTGGCCGCGGTGCACGTTCGCCAGGGCGAGACCGTCGGCCTGCGCGCCCCCCTGGTGGATCTGGATCCCGTACCGCCGGCCGGCGAGACCTGAGGCCGCTGCTTACGCGGCGGGGTATCAGGGTACCCAGGTGGCGTGGAAGAGATCCGTGCAGCCCGGTTCCGTGCCCTGCCGCTGCGAGGTCCAGACCAGCTGCCGGCCGTCGCGGCTGAAGATCGGATCCGCATCCAGCCCCGGGTTGAAGGTCAGCCGCTCCCGCTCGCCCCCCTCGGGTCCGATCCGGAACAGCTCGTAGTCCCCGTCCTCCGTGTCCGCCGCGTAGATCACGAACTGGCTGCCCGGATGCCAGCTGGGGGAGAAGCAGTAGTGCCCCCTGCGGTCCAGCAGGCGCACGTCGCTGCCGTCGGCCCGGCAGATGTAGAGGGCGATGCCGGCCGTGCCATCGGTGCGGGCGGCCTGGAAGACGATGGCGTCGCCGAGAGGCGAGAGCTGCGCGTCGCCGGCGTAGCCGGACCAGCTCAGCAGCTCCCGGCCCTTGCCCCCGGCTGCCGGCATGATCCACAACGAGCCGCGCTCCCCGTCCACCGCGGTGTAGAGGATCGAGTGGCCGTCGCGGCCGTAGGAGCCCTCGGCGTCGTAGCCCCGTCGCCCGGTCAGCGCGCCGGGCTCCGACCCGTCCAGCCTGTCCAGGAACAGGTCCATGCCCGGCAGGAAAACCCGGGGAGCCGCCCTGTCAGGGCCGTCCTGCGCCGAGCTGCTCGCCGCGACCGAGCGCGGTGCCCGGGCGTAGAGCAGGCCGTGGCCGTCCGGCTCGAACGCGACGCCCTGGTAAACGAAGTCCTCGCGGCCCACGGGACGCAGGGTGCCGCTGGTCAGGTCCATGAGCATGATCCGGTCGCTCTCGGCCTCAGGCGCGCGCTGCAACCAGACGAGCTGGCTGCCGTCAGGACCGAAGGATGCGCCGCGGTTGACGCCACTGCTGGTCAGCCGCTGGACGGCCTGCAGGTGGACCTCGGCAGGCGCGGAGCTCTCCTCGCCGGCGGAGCGGGCCGGCGTGGCTCGCTTCTCCAGCTTGATCTCGTCGCAGCCGGCCAGCAACAACAGGCCGGCCAGGAGCAGTGGGCCGGTCAGAAGCAGGAGGCCAGGCGAGTGCGGAGAGCCCGCCGGGAGCGGGAGGCCTGCGTGTCGCAGGCCGCTGGGGACATGGCCGGGGCGCATCGCAACTCCTTGCATTGAGCGGACGGAGGCTGCCGTCCGTGGGGCTCCCTCCGCCACCAGGCTAGCCCACAGGACGGCCGCATGCAACGCTCTCCTGTCCCGGGCTCAAGCCGGACCGGCGCCGGCCGATTTCCAGGAGGGAATCCCGCTCTCCCGGCCGGGTGGCGGGAATGGAGCTGCGGTGGGCCCCCGTCCGGAGAGTCGCGACCATGTACAAGTCCCTGCAGGAACTCGTCAACGCCACGACCGAGCTGGCGGCTCTGCCCGCCACCACGCTCAAGCTGCTGGAGCTGCTGGACGAGCCGGCCGTGGCCGCCGACCAGGTCCTGAACATCATCAGCAAGGATCCCTCGCTCACCGCCAACCTGCTCAAGCTCTGCAACTCCGCCTACTACGGCGTGCGCCGCCAGGTGGGCAGCGTCAAGGAGGCCCTCATTCTGCTCGGCAACCAGACGGTGGTGACCCTGGCCTTCGCGACCAGCATGGGCGACATCCTGCGGGGCAAGCTTGCCAGCTATGGTCTGGCCAAGGACGAGATGTGGCATCACGCGCTCGCCACCGCGCTGGCGGCTGGCTTCCTGACCGAGCAGACCGGCCGCAAGGAGCTGAAGGACCGTGCTTTCACCTCGGGCCTGGTGCACGACATCGGCAAGCTCCTGCTGGACGGCCCCCTGAGCCAGCAGGCGGAGCAGCTACCAGCGGGCGCCCACGGGCTGGCGCTAACCGAGGCCGAGCGCAAGATCCTGGGCTTCGACCATTGCGAGGCCGGCGCCGCCCTCGCCACGGCCTGGCATTTCCCGCCGGTGCTCGCCACCGCGATCTTCCATCACCACCGGCCCGATGCGGCCAAGGAACACGGCGAGATGGTGCGAGCCGTCTACGTCGCCAACCTGGTGGCCGAGAGCCTGGGACTGGGCAAGGGGGCCGGCCCGCCGGTGAGCCTCGAGGAGCAGGAGGATCTCGGCCGGCAGGGTTTCCCGGACGACGTGATCGCCCGGCTCACCCAGAGCCTGGGACAGGAGCTGGACGATCTGCTCTCCGCGCTCGGCCAGCCGGTTTGAGCCTGCGACCGAATCGACCTATAATGTATTGGTTCGGGACGTCTCCCCCCACTCGCTGACGAGGATGGAGCCGTTGAGGATCATCTTCCTCTGCACCGCCAACTCCTGCCGCAGCCAGATGGCCGAGGCCTGGGCGCGCCGGCTCTTTCCTGCCGGCTGGGAGGTCCAAAGCGCCGGGCTGCTCACCTATCCCATCACCGAGGAGACCCGAACCGCCATGGCGGAGGTCGGCCTGGACATGGCGGGCCAGGAGAGCAAGAGCATGGACCTCTTCGTCCTCGACGACTTCGATCTAGTGGTGACGCTGAGCCGCAACTCCGGCCGCTTCCTGCCCCGGCTGTCCCGCCCGGAGCGGCACCTGCATCGTCCCCTGCCGGATCCCATGCAGGTCACCGGGAGCGACGAGCAGGTCCAGCAGGCCTTCCGGAAGGCGCGCGACCGGATCCGCCAGGTGGTGGAGGAAATCCTGGCCCGAGCCCAGGCGCCGGCCAGGGATCGCGGCCGTCGCGTGTAGCCCGCTGTTTCGACGCCCGGCCATCGCTCTGCTATCCTTCCGGCTACAGAGAAGATAGAACGTTCTGGAGATCGGTTGTCGGGACACCATTCCGGCTCGGAGGGTTGGCGCGCGGATCGGCGGGGAGCGGTCGCAATTTTTTTCACGTGTTTCTAACGCGACGACGGCAGCCCGCAAGCGGATTCGCGCCGATTCCCGGGACCGTCGCTTACGGCTCCTCTGCGGTACCGAGTTTGGGCTTGCCCGGGTCGTTTCCCGGATTGCATATTGTGGCTCCATTCCCCTCATACTGTGGTCCACAGCGTAGGTACTACAACATATTGGGGTAGTTCCGGTGGATATCGAGTCCCCGGACATGGGCAAGCAGAGCACAAATAATCATCTACGACATCAAAGGAAGGAGCCGTTCTGGACGCCGTTGCAGGGGGCCGGCCCGTGGAACAGAGCTTGTTGCCCGGTGGTAATGGAATTACCTCGTCTGTGTCCGAAGGAGCGTGAATCAACATGACGGATCGCCTGGAGAAGAGCAACCGGCCTGCAGCGCTCGACAGCCTGCTGTTCGCAGGGTCCGAGGAGCCGGGTGAGACCGCCCGTGACCACCTGCCCGATCTGACGGTGGCCGAACCGCCGGTTCGCCGCGGCATGATCCTCGCCCGGCGCCACACCCGACCCGGGGTCCAGCCCCTGGACGAGGTGCGCTGGGAAAAACGGACCGCCACCATCCAGAACGACAAGGGTGAGCTGCTCTTCAAGCAGGAAGAGGTGGAGGTCCCCAAGAGCTGGTCGCAGATGGCCACCAACGTGGTCGTCAGCAAGTACTTTCGCGGCGGCATGGGGACGCCGGAGCGCGAGACCTCGGTCAGGCAGCTCATCGGTCGCGTCGTCGGGACCATCACCAGCTGGGGCGAGCGGGACGGCTACTTCGCGCGCGAGGAGGACCGGGAGGCCTTCCGGGCGGAGCTGGCCTATCTGCTCGTGCACCAGTACGCCTCGTTCAACAGCCCGGTCTGGTTCAACGTCGGCGTCGAGGCGAAGCCGCAGTGCTCGGCCTGCTTCATCAACGCGGTCGAGGACACCATGGAATCGATCCTGGATCTGGCCAAGACCGAGGGCCTGCTCTTCAAGTACGGGAGCGGCACGGGAAGCAACCTCTCGCCCCTGCGCTCGGCCAGGGAGCGGCTCAGCTCGGGCGGGCAGGCGTCGGGGCCGGTGTCCTTCATGCGGGGCTACGACGCCTTCGCCGGCGTCATCAAGTCCGGGGGCAAGACCCGCCGCGCGGCCAAGATGGTCATCCTCGACATCGATCATCCCGACATCGAGGAGTTCATCGAGTGCAAGGTGAAGGAGGAGAAGAAGGCCTGGGCGCTCATCGATCACGGTTACGATGGCTCCTTCAACGGAGAGGCCTACAGCTCCATCTTCTTCCAGAACAGCAACAACTCCGTGCGCGTCACCGACGATTTCATGCGGGCCGTGGTGGAGGACCGCAGCTGGACCACCAAGGCCGTCACCACCGGCGAGCCGGTCGACACCTACCGGGCGCGCGACCTCATGCGCAAGATCGCCGAGGGCACGCACGTCTGCGGCGATCCCGGCATGCAGTTCGACACGACCATCAACGACTGGCACACATGCAAGAACAGCGACCGGATCTACGCCTCGAATCCCTGCTCCGAGTACATGTTCCTGAACGACAGCGCCTGCAACCTGGCCTCGCTGAACCTGATGAAGTTCCGCCGGGCGGACGCGGAGTTCGACATCCAGACCTTCTGTCACGCGGTGAGCATCGTGCTGCTCGCCATGGAGATCATCGTCGACAACGCGAGCTACCCGCGTCCCCGGATCGCGGAGAACAGCCACCTCTTCCGCCCCCTCGGGCTGGGCTACGCCAATCTGGGAGCCCTGCTCATGGCGCGCGGGCTGCCCTACGACAGCGACGAGGGACGCGATTACGCCGCGGCGATCACCGCCCTGCTCTGCGGCCAGGCCTATGCCACCTCGGCCGAGATGGCCCGCGAGATCGGACCCTTCGCGCGGTACGAAATGAACCGCGAGCCGTTCCTGGGCGTGATCCAGAAGCACCGCGCGGCCATCAACAAGATCAACCAGCACCGCGTGCCCGAGGAGCTGCTGCAGGCGGTCAAGAACATCTGGACCGAGGCCTACACGCTCGGCTACGACTACGGCTACCGCAACGCCCAGGTCACGGTGCTGGCTCCCACCGGGACCATCGGCTTCATGATGGACTGCGACACCACCGGCATCGAGCCGGACATCGCCCTGATCAAGTACAAGAAGCTGGTAGACGGCGGCCTGCTGAAGATCGTCAACCACACCGTGCCCGAGGCGCTCGCCAAGCTCGGGTACAGCGACGAGGAGCGGGCCCGGATCCTGGCCTATCTGGAGGAGAACGAGACCATCGAGGGGTCGCCGGGGCTGCTGGAGGAGCACCTGCCGGTCTTCGACTGCGCCTTCAAGCCCCAGAACGGAGAGCGTTCCATCCAGTACATGGGCCACATCCGCATGATGGCCGCCTGCCAGCCTTTTCTCTCGGGCGCCATCTCCAAGACGGTCAACATGCCCACCGAGGCCACCGTCGACGAGATCGCCCAGACCTACATCGAGGCCTGGAAGATGGGCCTGAAGGCCATTGCCATCTACCGGGACGGCTCCAAGCGGCTGCAGCCCCTCAACACGGGTCAGAAGGAGCAGAAGGCCAGGCGGCTGGCGCCGCCGCCGCCGCAGCGGGTGCGCCTGCCGGACGAGCGCAAGGCCGTCACCCACAAGTTCAGCATCGCCGGGCACGAGGGCTACCTGACGGTCGGGCTCTACCCCAACGGCAAGCCCGGCGAGATGTTCATCGCCATGGCCAAGGAGGGCTCGGTCGTCTCCGGCTTGATGGACAGCTTCGCCACCGCGGTCAGCATCATGCTGCAGTACGGCGTGCCGCTGAAGGTGCTGATCAACAAGTTCAGCCACGTTCGCTTCGAGCCCAGCGGCGTGACCAGCAACCCGGAGATTCCGCTGGCCAAGTCGGTCATGGATTACATCTTCCGCTGGCTCGACCTGAAGTTCGGCGACCATGAACCCGGTGAGGAGGTCGACGAGGCGGGACTGAAGTCCCAGGACGAGCAGGAGCAGTACGAGCAGGTGGTCGCCGAGGGGCTGCTCGCCATGGAGGCCGCCGCGGGCAGCAGCCGCGCGCGCATCCAGCTGGAGGAGACCGAGCATCAGATCTTCCGCACGCAGGCCGACAGCCCGCCCTGCCCCGAGTGCGGCTCGGTGATGGTGCGCAACGGCTCCTGCTACAAGTGTCTGAACTGTGCCGCGACCAGCGGCTGCTCGTGAGCGGGCGGCCGTGACACCGTCCCCTCCACGCACCCCCGGGCCGGCCGACGCCGGCCCGGTCTCCTTTCCACCCCCCGACTTCCGCCGCCAGGAGGCGGTGCCGGGCGTGGGGCCGGAAGGGCAGGCCCGCCTGGGCCGGGCGCGGGTGCTGGTGGTGGGCGTGGGCGGGCTGGGCTGTGCCGCGAGCCTCTATCTCGCCGCCGCGGGGGTGGGCCGGCTGATCCTCGTCGATCCCGACCGGGTGGCGGCTCCCGACCTCCACCGCCAGATCCTCTACCGGCCGGCCGACGTGGGGCGAGCCAAGGTCGAGGTGGCCGCCGAGCGGTTGCGCGAGCACCGTCCCACCGGGCTCGAGCTCGTCGTGGAGCAGCAGGCTCTCGACGAGCGCCTGGCGCGCCGCCTGCTGCCGGAGTCCGACGTGGTGGTGGACGGCCTGGACACGCACCGGGCCCGGGATCTGCTGGCCCGCCTCTGCTACGAGCTCGGGCGTCCCCTCGTGCACGGGGCGGTGAGCGGCGGGGGCGGCTGCGCGGCCCTGCTGGCGCCGGGCGGTCCCTGCTATCGCTGTCTCTTCCCCGCCGGTCAGCAGGCCCCCGACTCGCCGGCGGAGCAAGGAGTCCTCGGCCCGGTGGCCGGGCTGGTGGGCGCGGCCGAGGCCGGCCTCGCCCTGCAGTGGCTGCTCTGGCCGCGCCCCGGCCCGCGTTCCCTGCTCGTGTTCGACCTGGTGCGCGGCGGCTGCCTGGAAGTGGCCGCGGCCATCGTGCCCGGCTGTCCCCTCTGCGGGGGCGGGGGGATGCCCATCTCCGGCCAATGACCGCTGGCCATCCGCCTTCCCACCCGCTATAAGGAGAGGGGCGCGAGCGGTGCGCCGAGCAACCCGCCCCGACAGGAGGGTTCGGTGATGAGAGACGGATCTCGCCGGGGCCGCCCGGCCCGGCTGCTTGCCCTGCTGGTGGTGATCCTGCTGCTGGGGGCCGGTCCGGCTGCGGCCGTGAAGGACTGGAACCGCCTGGACGATCGCATGCAGGGCGCCATCGGCCTGCATCTGGGCAAGCTCGGCGGCATCGGGCTCGCCTACAAGTACCCGCCGATCTGGTGGCTCAACGTGCAGGTGGGCGGCGGCATCTGGCATACCGACAAGGACAAGCGCCATAACCTGGGCTTCGAGGCGCAGTACATCCTGCGCCAGGACAGCCAGCTGCGGCTCTTCCTCGCGGCGGGCGCCGGCTACTTCTATCACAAGAAAGTCCGCGACGACGAGCCGGACGAGCTGAAGGATTACTGGAACACCGGCTTCGGCATCGGCGTGGAGTGGCTGCAGACCGACCGCATCTCGATCCAGGTGGAAGGGGATTTCACGCACGAGGGCGACGACCAGGACTTCATCTTCCTGCCCCAGGTGGGGGCCTTCTTCTACTTCTAGGCGGGCGCGGCCGGCGCGGCGAGCAGGGAGGGGACCACGATGGGGAACACGGGAGCCCGGTGCGGGGCTGCGCTCGTCAACGGCCGGCGGAAGCTCCTGTCGCGGCTGGCGCCGCTGCTGCTGCTGCCGGTCCTGCCGGGAGGTCTGCTGATGAACGGTTGCAGCCGCAACCCCGATCCGGCCGCGGTGCGCGACGAGCTGCTCGCGGCCGATCGTGCCTTCGCCGCCATGGCCCTCGAGCAGGGACCGGCCGCGGCCTTCGGCCGCTGGGCGGCCGACGACGCCGTGCTCTTCCGCGAGGGGGGAGGGCCGATCACCGGGGGCGAGTCCATCCGCGCCCGGTTCGAGGGCGGCGCGGGCCTGCTGCTCTGGGAGCCGTACCAGGCGCAGGCCGGCGCGGGCGGCGATCTGGGCTACACGCTCGGGCGCTGGTCCTGGTACACCGACACGGAGCCCGGCGCCGATCCCGACCAGACCGGCTTCTACGTCACCATCTGGCGGCGTCAGCCGGACGGCGACTGGCGCTTCAGCTTCGATAGCGGGGTCACCGCGCCGGACGACGTGCCGCCGGCGCCTCCGGGCTTGCCGGACTGAGCCGACCTCAGATGACCGTGTCGATCTCGGCCGCGACCCCCAGCTCCGCGAGCTGCGAGGCGATCTCCTGCCGGTAGATCGGGTTCATGACCAGCACCACCTCCGGGCGGTAGCGGGTCAGGAATTCCGGCGAGACGTACTGCTGCCCGCTCCCGGCGACGAACTTGTCCTGCTTGTTGGGATTGATGTCGACGACGTAGGCCACGGTCTCGGCGGTCCCGAGCAGGTTCAGGAAGGTGACCCCCTTCGAACCCCCGCCCCAGACGACCACGCGCCGGCCCGCCCGGAACCATTCGTCCAGCTTCCGGCGCCAGGTCGCCAGCAGATCCCGGAAGGCGGTGCCCAGGCGCGCGGCCAACGTCGTCAGGGGTGCGACCTCGGACCCGGGCGGCAGGTAGGCGATCTCCCCGGTGCCGGCGGGCGCGGGGTGGGCCTCGAGGGTGAGGAACTGGTCCCCGAAGGTCTCGACGACCCGGTCCACCGCGAAGCCGGAACGGCGGAAGGCGGTGGCGAGCGAGGGGGGGCTGAAGTAGGAGACGTGCTCGTAGATCAGGTCCCAGACGCTCAGGTCGCGCAGCGTGAAGAGGGAGCTGGGGACCTCGAAGAAGATCGCGGTGCCGAGGCGGTCGCCCAGGCTGCGGCGCACGCGGCGCAGGAACTCGGCGGGCGCGGGGAGATGCTCCAGGGCGTGGCGACAGCAGAGCAGGTCGGCCGCCACGTCGACGGTCTCGTCGTAGTACTCGCGGACGATGGTCAGGCCCGCCGGCTCGCGGCCGCCGGCGGGGGGCACGTAGCTCGGATCGAAGCCGCTGGCCCGGGCCGCGCCCAGCTCCAGCAGCTGGCGCAGGAAGTCGCCCTTGCCGCAGGCGATCTCCAGGACGTGCTTGCCCCGCAGATCGTGCCGCGCCACCAGATCGCGCGCCAGCGCGTCCGCGTACTCCCGGAAGCGGGGCGAGTGGTGCAGGCAGTTGTCGTAGGCGGCGTCGTAGTCCAGCAGCTCGGGCTGGAAGTCACGGTTGAAGAGGTGGCCGCAATCTCGGCAGAAGACCAGGTCCAGGCGGCCGGTGGGGGCGGCGAGGGCGGACGTACGCTCCGGCCAGTGCACGTTGCAGAAGACCGGGACGCGGGGGATCTCCAGGACCGGCGACAGATGCGGGGAAGCGCAGACGAGGCAGGCCGAGGCCACGGGTCCTCCTCACTCGATGCAGATCAGCTCCGGAGTGAGGCCCAGTCGGGCCAGCTCCGCGCCGATCTCCTGGCGGTAGATGGCGTTCATGACGATCACCAGATCAGGGCGGATCTCCGGCAGCTGCGCGGGGGCGACGATCACGTGGCCCGTGCCCGGCATGTGGAAGCCGTGCCGGTGCGGGTTGATGTCCACCGCGCAGGCCACCTCCGCGTCCAGGCCCAGGGTGGTCAGGAAGGAGACCGCCTTGGAGCCCGAGCTCCAGAGCACGATCTTGCGGCCGGCCGCCTGCGCGCCGTCGACGCGCTTGCGCCAGAGGGCGCTCTTGCGCCGGTACTTGCGGCCGAAGTCCGTGACCCAGCCGGCCAGCCGCTGCAGCTCCGCGGGCGGCGGCGGCGTGGTGTCGGGCGCCGCCACGGGCGTCGCCTCGATGGTCAGGTACTGGCCGTCGTACTCGGTGTCCGTGCCGAGGACCCGGAAGCCCTGGCTGCGGAACAGGTAGCTCAGCGAGGCCGGCGAGAAGTAGGAGCAGTGCTCGTAGTAGACGTCCTCGAAGGCGCAGTCGCGCAGGATGCGGGTGGTGTCGGGGATCTGGAAGAAGACCACGGTCTCGGGGCGGTCGCCCACGGCCCGGCGCACGGTGCTCAGGAAGTCGGCCGTCGGGTGGATGTGCTCCAGGGTCATCTTGCAGCAGACGAAATCGGCGTCGCGATCGGTGTACTTCTCGGTGTAGAAGTCCCGCACGAATTCCACGCGCGAGGTGTCGCGCCCCGCGGTGCGGGCCGGCAGGTAGGCCGGATCGAAACCGAGGCCTTGGTTGTGTCCCTTCTCGCAGAGCAGCAGCAGGAACTCCCCCTTGCCGCAGCCGATCTCCAGGACCCGCTTGTCGCGCAGCCCGTGCTTCTCGATCAGCCGATCGGCCAGCGCCTCGTGGAAGCGGTTGAAGGTGGGGCTGAAGCCCTGCGTCTCCTCGTAGCGCTCCGAGTACTCGGTCAGGCGGGCCTCGAAGGCAGTGTTGGAGACGAAGCCGCAGTGGGGACAGAAGCCCAGCGCGATGTCCCCGCGCGGATAGGCGCGGGCTTCCTCGCGCGTGGCCAGCAGGATGCAGCTGTTCGATGGCACGCCGCGCTTCTCGTGGAAGAGCTGCAGGCGGCCGGTGCGGCAGTTGGGGCAGAGCGGGGCGTCGGACATGGATCTCTTCCTCGGCGGGCGGCCGTTCAGACCAGGCGCGGCTTGGGGACCGGGATGATGAACTGGCCGCCCTGCTCGCGGTAGGCGGCCTGCTGCTGCAGGATCTCGTCGGCGAAGTTCCAGCTCAGCATCAGCACCGCGTCGGGCTTGCTGGTCAGCAGCTCCTCGGGTGCCCGGATCGGCAAATGCTGGCCCGGCATGTGCCGGCCCTGCTTGTGCACGTTGCGATCCACCACGAACTCCACCAGGTCGCGGCCGATGCCCACGTAGTTGATGAGGGTGGCCCCCTTGGCGGCGGCCCCGTAAGCGGCCAGCCGCTTGCCCCGGGCCTTGAGCCCCCGCAGGAGCGTCAGCAGCTCCTGCTTGAGCCGGACCACGCGGGCCGAGAAGTCCAGGTAGTAATCCGGCCGGTCGAGGCCCAGCTCCCTCTCGCTGGCCAGCATCGCCCGCACGGCCGAGCCCACCTGCTCCCGCTTCTCCACGTAGAGCCGCAGGGAGCCGCCGTGGATCGGCAGCCGCCGCACGTCGTTCAGGTAGAGGCCGTGACGGCGCAGCAGGTGATCGACCGAGGTGGCGGAGAAGTAGCACAGGTGCTCGTGGTAGATGGTGTCGAACTCGCAATGGTCGATGAGGTCGCGCACGTAGGGGAACTCGATCACCGCCACGCCGTCCTGCTTCAGCAGCGTGGCGATGCCGGCCACGAAGCCGTTGGTGTCGGCCACGTGAGCCAGCACGTTGTTGGCGTGGATCACGTCGGCCTGCTTCCCCTCGCCGGCCAGCCGCTCGGCCAGCTCCCGCGTGAAGAACTCCTGCAGGGTGGGTACCCCGATCGCGACGGCCGCGGTCGCCGGGCCCGGCACCGGATCGATGCCCAGCACGGGAATGCCCTCCTCCACGTAGTTCTTGAGCAGGTAGCCGTCGTTGCTGGCCAGCTCCACCACCAGGCTCTGCGGGCCCAGCTCGCGCGCTCCGATGAGCTCCAGCGCGTTCTTGCGCGAGTGATCCAGCAGGTAGGGGGAGAAGGAGGAGTAGTAGGGATACTCGGCGTCGAAGACCTGCTCCGGCGGCACCGTCTCCAGGATCTGCATCAGGCTGCACTCGGGGCAGAAGGCGACCTGGAGGGGGAAGCGAGGCTCCGTCTGGGACAGCTGCTCCGTCGTGGGCAGGCGGTCCGCGAGGGGCGTCTCGCCGAGATCGAGCACGGGCACGAGACCGTGACGTCCGCAGGCGCGGCACGCGGCCTGGGCGGCGCGTTCCTTCATCGGAGGATCATCCTTCCTGTGGCTGGCCGTCGCGCCGCCGCAGCTTGGCGTCCAGCCGGCCGGCGGCGATCAGCTGCTTGACGTGCGCGATGCGCTGGTACCTGGGGCCCTCGAACTCCTCGAGGGTCAGGCCCACCTGCTTGTAGGCCGCATAGAGCTGTTCGGCGCCGCGGCGGGCGGTCCACTGGGGCTTGAAACCGTGCAGCCGGGTGGCGATGAGGTTGCAGTCCACGCGATAGCAGCGCTTGTCCGGGCTGGCGTCCGGGGCGTACTCGATCCGGCAGTCGGGGACGACCTCCTGCACGATCTCCGCCAGCTCGCGGATCTGGTAGTTCTCGGTGGTCAGGCCCACGTTGAAGGCGGCGTTGTGGATCATCTCCTGCGGCGCCTCGAGGGCGGCCAGATAGGCGCGGGCGATGTCCTCGACGTGCACGATCGGCCGCCAGGGCGTGCCGTCGCTCTTCAGGTAGACCCGCCCGGTGGTGAAGGCCCAGGCGGTCAGGTTGTTCAGCACCAGATCGAAGCGCAGGCGGGGCGAAACGCCATAGGCCGTCGAGGCGCGCAGGAAGACGGGGCTGAAGCTGTCGTCCGCCATGTGCGAGACGGCCAGCTCGACGTCGACCTTGGAGACCCCGTAGGGCGTGACCGGATTGAACTGTCCGTTCTCGTCGATGAAGGCGTCGCCCGCCGATCCGTAGTTGCTGCAGGACGAGGCGAAGAGGAAGCGATCCACGCCGGCGGCCTTGGCCAGCTCGGCCAGGCGGACCGAGGCGCGGTGGTTGATGGAGTCGGTCAGCTCCGGCCGGTAGTCGCCCAGGGGATCGTTGGAGAGGCCGGCCAGGTGGATGACGGCCTGGCAGCCTTCCACGTCCTCGGGGCCGGCGTCCCGCACGTCCTTGACGGCCGTCGGGATGGCGGGCACCTCGCCGATGAAGGTGCAGTCGGCGAAGAGATCGCTGTCCAGCCCGACCGCCTCGTGGCCGGCCTGCTGCAGCAGGGGGACCAGGACCGTTCCGATGTAGCCGCGGGATCCGGTGACCAGGACGCGCATCGTTCACTCCCAGATTTTCCAGGGCGGATTCCCGCTCTGCCACAGGTTCTCGAGGATGTACTTCTCGCGCAACGTGTCCATGCACTGCCAGAAGGAATCGTGCCGGTAGGCCATGAGCTGTCCCTCGGCCGCGAGCCGCTCCATCGGTTCCTTTTCCCACTGGATGTCGTCGCCCTCCACGTAGTCGAAGACCTGCGGTTCCAGCACGAAGAATGCGCCGTTGATCCAGCCCTCGGCCGTCTGGGGCTTCTCGGTGAAGCGGCAGACCCGGTCGCCGTCGAACTCCAGATGCCCGTAGCGGGCCGGCGGCCGCACGGACGTCATGGTGGCCAGCTTGCCGTGGGAGCGGTGGAAGCGCAGCAGGGCGTGCAGATCCACGTCCGAGACGCCGTCGCCCCAGGTGAGCATGAAGGTCCGGTCGCCCACCCACGACTGCAGCCGCTTGATGCGCCCGCCGGTCTGGGTGCGCATCCCGGTCTCCACCAGGTGGATGATCCAGTCGTTCTCGCTGCCCTGGTGGGCGACGAGCTGGCCGGTTCCGGTGTGCACGGTCAGGTCGCCGCCCAGGGAGAAGTGGTCCCGGGCCCAGCGCTTGATGTACTCGCCCTTGTAGCCCAGGGCGACGATGAACTCCTTGAACCCGTAGTGGGAGTAGTGCTTCATGATGTGCCAGAGGATGGGCCGCCCACCGATCTCGACCATGGGCTTGGGTCGCACCTCCGTTTCCTCCGCCAGGCGGGTGCCCTGGCCTCCGGCCAGGATGGCGACCTTCAGATCCTCCGGTGCCTTCAGAGCAGCCAATTCTGCATCCCCCTTCTCTCGCGTGCTCCGGCGCCCCCGGCGCAGCCTCGCTGGCGCCGGGCGCTGCCGGCCGGGTGGTGAGCGATGGGGAATCCGTGATCCGTTCCCCGTCGAGTGGCCCCTCAGGATAGCTCGTTTTCGCCGGATTGGCGAGGCCAGCCTGGGGATTTAATGCAATTTGCAGGCCAGGTGGCATGCGCTACCCTGGGCGGAGCGCGGCGAGGACAGAGGAGGAGGGCGGAGGCAGGGGACCTGTCCCGCGGGCGGGCCGCCGCGCCGGAGGAGGGCCTTGGATCGCCGCGCCGTCAACGCCTGGTGCCTCTACGACTGGGCCAATTCCGCCTTCGCCACCACGGTGATGGCGGCCCTCTACCCGCCCTTCTTCCGCTCGCTCGCCACGGCGGCGGGCCTGCCGCCGGCCGGGGCCACCGCCGCCTGGGGCTACACCACGGCGACCGCACTGCTGATCGTCGCCCTGCTGGCCCCCGTACTGGGAGCCATGGCGGACGCCATGGCCGCGCGCAAGCGTTTTCTGGCCGGCTTCGCGGGCCTGGGCATCCTGGCCACGCTGAGCTTCACCCTGCTGGGGAGGGCGGACTGGTCGCACGGCGCCCTCCTGTACATCCTGGCCAACGTGGGCTTCGCCGGCTCCATCGTCTTCTACGAGTCGCTCCTGCCGTTCCTGGGCCGGGGCTCCGCTCTCGACCGCATCTCGGCCCGCGGGTACACCCTGGGCTACGTGGGGGGCGGCCTGCTGCTGGCCCTGAACGCCCTCTGGGTGCTGCACCCGACCTGGTTCGGCCTGCCGGGGGAGCGGTTCGCGGTGAAGGCGAGCTTCGCCAGCGTGGCGGTCTGGTGGGCCGTCTTCGCCGTGCCCCTCTTCCGGCGGGTGCCCGAGCCGGCCGTGCCTTTGCTGCCGGGGGAGAACCCCACCGGCTGGCGGGCCGTGCCCGCCGGCTGGGCCCGGCTGCGCGACACCTTGCGCGAGCTGCGGCGCTACCGTCAGCTGGCCCTGTTCCTGGCGGCCTACTGGCTGTACAGCGACGGGATCGGCACCATCATCAAGATGGCGACAGCCTACGGGGACGAGCTCGGCATCGGCTTGGGCGACATGATCCTGGCCCTGCTGCTGACCCAGGCCGTGGGCGCTCCCTGCACCCTGCTGTTCGGGCGGCTGGCCGGCCGGCTGGGAGCCCTCCGGAGCATCCAGCTGGCCCTGGCGGTCTACGTGCTGATCTGCCTGGGCGGCTTCTTCATGCGCACGGCCCTGCACTTCTATATCTTGGCCCTGACGGTGGGCACGGTGCAGGGCGGCGCCCAGGCCCTGAGCCGCTCCCTCTTCGCCGCCATGGTGCCGCCGGCCCGCACGGCCCAGTTCTACGGCTTCTACAGCACCAGCAGCAAGTTCGCGGGCATCGCCGGACCGTTCCTGTTCGCCCTCGTGGCCCAGCTCACCGGGCACAGCCGGCCGGGCATCCTGGCGCTGGTGGTCTTCTTCCTGGCCGGCGGATGGCTGCTGGGACGTGTGGATGTGGCGGCGGGCCAGCGCGCCGCCGGGACCCTCGAGGAGGCCGGACCTTGCTGAGAATCGCCCGGACGCCCGCCGACCTGCTGAAATGCCACGTGGTGCGCGGCATCGTGTTCGTGGAGGAGCAGGGCGTTCCTTACGACCTGGAGATCGACGAGCACGAGGCCGCCGCCCTGCACGTCCTCTGGGAAGAAGACGGGGAACCCGTGGGCACCGGCCGCGTTCGCTTCCTGGACGACTGGGCCAAGCTGGAGCGCATCGCGGTGCGGCGGGCCTGGCGCGGCCGCGGCCTCGGCGAGCGGATCGTCGAACGGCTGCTGGAGCTGGCGCGCGAGCGCGGTCATCACCGCTTCAAGCTGCACGCCCAGGCTCACCTGCGCCCCTACTACGAGCGGCTCGGCTTTGCGGTGCGAGGCGAGCTGTTTCAGGAAGCCGACATCGACCACTACCTGATGGCGCGCGAGGAGTGATGCGACCCGGCGGCATTTGCGACCGCGGAGACAAGAGGCGGACATCTTGACGGACAACCGAGCCCGCGGGGCCAGCTTCTCTCGTCCATCCGCCGCCGCGGCCTTCCTGCTGACAGCGGGCCTGCTCACGGTCGTCCAACTGGTGGTGACCGACCCGGCGGGGCTGCTGCTGGAGCGCTTCTGGCCTGGCGGGGGTTGGCTGACCGTCCTGGTGCTGGCCGGCTATGCCGGGACACTGGCCGGCAAGCTGCACGATCCGCTTCGTATGCGGCGCACGCGGCCCCGGATCTGGGCCCTCTTCTCGCTGGTCTTCTTCCTGCAGCTCGGTCTGGGCCTGCTGGTGAGCGAGCGCTTCCTGATGACGGGCCGCCTGCACCTTCCGATCCCGGCGCTCATCGTGGCCGGCCCGCTGTACCGGGGCGCGGGCTTCTTCATGCCGATCCTGCTGGCCGCTTCCCTGCTGCTGGTGGGACCGGCCTGGTGCAGCTGGCTGTGCTACATCGGGGCCTGGGACGACGCCGCGGCGCGGCGCCGGTGCCTGCCCGCCCCACTGCCGGCCTGGCGCGGACGCCTGCGGCTCGTGCTGCTCGGGGCGACCGTGCTCGTGGCGTTCGCCCTCGGGCGGGCCGGGGTGCCGCCCTGGGCCGCCGGCTGGCTGGCCGCGGGCTTCGGCCTGGTGGGTGTGGCGATCATGCTGACCTGGTCGCGGCGCAAGGGGGCCATGGTCCACTGCACCGGCTACTGCCCCATCGGCTTCGTGGCCACGAGGCTGGGCAAGCTGTCCCCCTTCCGCATCCGCATCGACGCCGGTTGCAGCGACTGCGGTGTCTGCACCCGAGCCTGCCGCTACGATGCCCTGAGCGAGGAGGATGTCCTGCGGCGGCAGCCCGGCGAGGCCTGTACTCTGTGCGGGGACTGTGTGACCATGTGTCACGGGCGAAACATCGACTACCGTTTCGCCGGTCTGACGTCGGAGCGCGCCCGGAAGCTGTTCGTGGTGCTGGTGGTCTCGCTGCACGCCGCCTTCCTGGGCGTGGCGCGCATCTGAGCCGGCCGGACGGTCCCAAGGCGGAGGGAAGAGGAGAGCGCAGCTTGCAGCCGATGCACATCGTCCTGGAGACACTGCGGGAAAGCTGGAACGTGCTGGGCCAGATGGCTCCTTATCTGCTGTTCGGCTTCCTGATGGCCGGTCTGCTCTCGGTCTGGCTCTCGGCGGAATGGCTGGAGCGCCACCTGGGAGGGCGAGGCATGGGGCCCGTCTGGAAGGCGGCGCTGTTCGGGGTCCCCCTGCCTCTCTGTTCCTGCGGCGTGATTCCGGTGGGGGCCTCGCTGCGCCGGCACGGGGCCAGTCCGGCCGCGACCACCTCCTTCCTGCTGTCGACGCCCCAGACCGGCGTCGACTCCATCCTGGTGACTTACGCCATGCTGGGGCCGCTGTTCGCGGTCTACCGGCCGCTGCTGGCCCTGCTCACGGGCCTGGCCGGCGGGGGTCTGGTGCTCCTGGCGCGCGGGCCGATCACCGGGCCGGGCGCCGCCGATACCGCAGCGATGGCGACCGCCCCCGCCTGCACCGACGACTGCTGTGTTCCGCAGCCCGCACACGAGGGGAAGCTGGCGCGCGCCCTGCGCTACGGCTTCGTGACCCTGCCCCGTGACATCGGCGGGTCCTTGCTGGTGGGCGTGATCGTGGCCGGCGTGCTGACGGCGCTGGTGCCCGCCGACTTCCTGGCGGGGGCCATCGGCGGCGGCGTGCTCGCGATCCTGATCATGATGGCCCTCGGCGTGCCGATCTACGTGTGCGCCACCGCCTCGGTGCCCATCGCCGCCGGCCTGCTGCACGCGGGGGCCTCGCCGGGAGCCGCCCTGGCCTTCCTGGTGGCGGGCCCTGCCACCAACGCGGCCACCGTCACCACCCTCTGGAGAGTACTGGGCCGCCGCACGACCCTGGTCTTCCTGGCCACGGTGGCCGGCACGGCCCTGCTCGGCGGCCTGCTGCTGAACTGGCTGATGCCGCGAGCCGGGGCGACCGTGCCCGTGCTCGGCGGGCACGGCCGGAGCCTGGAAGGATCCGCCTGGTACAGCCACCTGGCGGCCGTGCTGCTGCTCGGCATGGTCGGCTACTCCCTCGCGCATCGCTGGCGGGTCGCCCACGCCCGGGACAGGGAGGAGAGGGGCGCGGAGCAGGAGGGTGAGGGGCCGGTGCTCGTGCTGGAGGTCAAGGGCATGGACTGCAGCCACTGCGCCGAGAGCGTCGGGCGCACGTTGCGAGCCTGCCCTGGCGTGGAGAGGGTCGTCGTGCTGCTGGAGCAGGGGCGGGTCCGGGTCACGGGCAGCGATCTGGATCCAGTGGGCCTCGTGTCCGCCGTCGCGGCTCTCGGCTACACCGCGCGCCTCGTCGGATCGCCATGACATTCTTGCCGGGGGATCAATTCACGTAGCCCAGGGCCTGCAGGCGGCGGCGCGTCTCGCGGTCCACGGCGGCCGGCCGCTGCACGGACAGACCCACCGAATGTTCCCGTGACAGATCGAGCCAGTCCTGCAGCATGTCCCGCAGCTGTCCGGCATGCCGGCGCAGCTGCTCGCCCGTACCGTCCGATCCCAGATCCGCCCACAGGTCGTTCTGCTCGCCGGAATCGGCCGTCAGATCGTAGAGCTCGCGGATCGCGTCCTCCCGCACCACGACCTTGATGTGCTCGTCCTGGGCCGCGGTCAGGTCCATCTCCCGCACGCCGGTCATGCTGAAGACCGGGCGCGGCGGGTCGGCGGCCGGCGCAAGCTCGACGGCATCGCCCGCGGCGGTCAGCAGCGGCGGGTAGAAGCCCATCCCGGTCTGGTCCGTGTAGGGCACTCCCAGGACGGCAAAGGCGGTGCTGACCAGGGCCGTGCTGGAAACCGGCCGCTCCACCACCAGTCCGCCCGGTACGCGGCCGGGACGGTGGAAGACCAGCGGGACGTGCAGGTCGCCCTGGTGGATCAGACCGTGATCGAAGGTGCGGTCCTTCTCGTAGAGCACCTCGCCGTGGTCCGCCGTCACCACGAGCAGGGTGCTGTCCAGCAATCCCAGCTGCTGCAGCGTCGCCACGAGGCGACCCAGCTTGCGGTCGGCCAGGGCCACGTCCCCATCGTAGAGATCCTGCAGCGCCGCGATCTCCACGGGGGTGAGGCGATCCAGGCGCCTCCGTAGCTCGACCGTGTCGCGGACCGGTGCGCCCTGCGGCCGGTAGAAGCGCTCGCGCAGGTCCGGCGGCGGATCGTAGGGGGAGTGGGGGTCCATGATGTGCAGGAAGAGGAAGAAATCCCCCGCCGGCCGGTGGCGCAGCCAGGAGAGCGCGCAGTCGATCGTGTCGTTGTTGGGCGCTCCCGGCTTCCGGGCCAGCCGATGCCAGGCGTGGTAGATGCTCAGACCGCGCAGGAGCAGCAGGGGATTCGCATCGGCCAGCCGGGAGGCCCGGTACTGGTCGACGAACCACTCGAAGCCCTGGGCGAAGCCGAAGCGGGAGTCCAGGTAGAAGTTGTTGATGAAGGCCGCCGTGTGAAAGCCCGCGGCCTGCAGGCGCTCGGCGACCGTCTCGACGTCGTCGCTCAGGACGTTCGTGTTGGCCACCACACCGTGCGCCAGCGGCGGCAGACCGGTGAGCATGCAGGCATGCCCCGGACCCGAGGCGGGTTGCTGGACGTAGGCGCGCTGGAACGCCGTGCCGGTGGCGATCAACCGATCCAGGGCCGGGGTGGTGGGCCGCGGGTAACCGAGCCCGGAAATCCGGTCCCCGCGGGCGGCGTCCAGCGAGACCAGGATGAAGCCGCGTGGCGGCATCTCGCCACGGGGAGCAGGCCGCCCGTCGCGCAGCAGGAAGCTGCCGCCCAGCACGGGATAGACCGCCAGCACGACCGCGAGCGCCGGGCCGGCCCACGGCCAGCGCCGGAGTCGTCGCGGTCCTTGCTCGCCACGATCCTCGTTCGCCCGGTACGGGCGGCTGCGCAGCCTGAAGACGGCGAGGCTCACCGCGAGGCCGACCGCGAGGGCGACCAGCAGGCCCAGCAGCATGCCGCTCCGGCGGGTCAGCAGCGGCCAGGTGGAGGTCGTCACGGCATAAGCGGCGAAGAAGAGGACCGTCAGGCCGACGACCGCGGCCAGGGCCAGCTCGGCCGCGATCCCGGCCAGCCGCGCGGGCAGCAGGCGCAGCAGTCCCCGCAACAGGAGATAGCACAGGATGGCCCCGATCCCGTAAACCGTCATCGCGAACGGCAGGACCGGCGGGGAGACCGGATGCAGGAAGGCGGCCGCGGCGTCGAAGAGGCCGGCCAGCACGCCCCACCAGCCCGCCAGCAGCCAGGCCGGTGCGGCGCGGAGAATCTGCGAATCAGCGGTTCGGGGAGCCATGGCGACCTTTCAGCCCAGGATGCGACGAAGGATGATAGCACCGGTGCGAGGTCGCTGTCCAGGCGAGGGGGGCCTGGAGAGACGGCGTCCTTCCTGCTAGGCAGAGGCGGGAAGATGACCTAGCATCGGCGGGTCAACCCCTAGGATTCCCACGGAGGAGGAGCCCATGCGGGAAAGCAAGCTGTTGGCCACCGGTGTCGTCCTGGTCGCCCTGCTGGTCGGGCTGGCCGTGCCGGCGGCGGCCGGCCAATACGCCCACGAGCGCCAGGGTGCCGTGCTCGGCTTCAACCTGGGCCTGGGCGGGGCCAAGGTGGAATGGGACGAGCCGAACCTGCACTACGAGACCGACACGGAGACCGGAGCGGCCGCGGGGATTCGTATCGGCTACGCCTTCAATTCCCAGTTCGCCCTGACCTTCGAGGGCACGGCCTGGGCGCGGGACTACGAGGATGGCCAGATCACCCTGACCACGGCTCTGGTCAACTTCACGTGGTACCCCCAGGGCCAGGGCTTCTTCCTGCGGGCGGGCGTGGGTGGCGGCCGGGCCGAGGTCACGGTGAACGTCTTCGATCCCGATCTGAGCTGGGAGGAGAACGGCCCCGCCTTCAGGCTGGGGGTCGGCCACGAGTGGAGGCTAACGCCCAGGTTCGCCCTGGGTGCGGCCCTGGACTACTCCGACATGACATTCGATAGCTTCGGCGGCTTGCAGGACGTGCAAGGGCGCTTCACCAACGTCACCGTGCAGCTCAACTGGTATCTGTGAGGCCGATGTCGACCGCTATCGATATTTCGTGCGTCGTGCGGCGATCGTCGATGTCCATCACGGGGACCGACGGCGCATTTTTCAGCGCCGGAGATCCGAGGAGCGGGGCCGCGGCGGCGTCCTCTGGAGGTGCGTGACCACGGGCTGCGTGCCGACCATCGACCCCACTCCCGGTCGGTCCGGTCAGGCCGGGGCCCCGGCATAGGACCAGCGGCGCTGTATAGCCCGCCAGCTCAGGCCCTGATAGATGGCGGCCAGTCCCACGAGGGCGTAGACGATGCGGGCCAGCAGGGTGGCGGAGCCGCCGAAGATGGCGGCAACCAGGTCGAAGCCAAAGAAGCCCACCAGGCCCCAGTTGAGGCCTCCGACCACCAGCAGAACGGCGGCGAGAACGTCCAGGTTCTTCATGTCTCTGTCCTTTCTGCTATGCAACGCGGTTTCGCCCGCGGCAGCACTTCCCCGTTCTTGTTCATGTGATGTCGAATATAATAAACATACAACTGACTTATGTCAAGGCCAGTTGCAAAATTTCTATTTGACATATAATGGACAGATCGTTACCTTACGCGCATGAGCAGCAGCAAGAACGGCAAGGGCGATCGGAGGAACCGGGATGTAGATGCGGCCCGCCATCCCATTGGCGTCGTATCCTCGCGAACCGGTTTGCGACCGGACATCCTGCGGGCCTGGGAGCGACGCTACGGTGCCGTGGTGCCGCAGCGGGCTCCCAAGGGGCGCCGCCTGTACACCGATCAGGACATCTCCAGGCTGCGCCTGCTGCGTCAGGTCGTGGCTTCGGGACGGCGCATCAGCGACGTGGCGCGGCTTCCGCGGGCGGAGCTGGAGGCGCTGGCTCGCGAGGATGCCGCGGAGACCGGAGTCGAAACCTACGCTCCGCGGGCGGCGGCAGGTGGGGGATCGGCTCAGAGGTATCTCGAGGAGATTCTCGGGTCGATCGAGAACCTGGACCGGCAGAGGCTGGAGCGGGCCCTTTCCAGCGCCGCCGTGGCCCTCAGCGGTCCGCTGATGCGCCGCGAGATCATCGTTCCCCTCATGCAGACCATAGGCGAGCGCTGGCGGGAGGGATCGCTGCGGATCGTGCACGAGCACCTGGCCTCGGCCATCGTGCGCTCGTACCTCGCCTCCCTGCGCAACGGCCATCAGATCCCACCCGGGGCGCCGAAGCTGATCGTCTCGACGCCTGCCGGTCAGCGCCACGAGCTGGGAGCGCTCCTTGCGGCGGCCACGGCGACCGACGTCGGCTGGGACGTGGTCTACCTGGGACCCGACTTGCCCGCCGAGGAGATCGCCGCGGCGGTCCAGCAGCGGGGGGGCCGCGCCGTGGCCTTGAGCCTGATCTACCCCCTGGGCGTTCCCGGCACCATGGAAGAGCTGCGGCGCCTGCGCCGTTTCGTGGGCCAGGATGTCGGTATCCTGGCGGGTGGCAGGGCCGCCACCTCGTACGATGACGTTCTGCGCGAGATCGGGGCCCTCCACGTAGGTGATCTCGGTGACCTGCCCCAGGAGCTGGAAGCTCTCGCCGGCTGAATTCCCGGTCTTGCCGTCCGCCGGGCGATCATCATCCTTCCCGCCTGCGAGCCCTGGTCCCGGTCGCCGCCGGAGATGTCCCACAAACCGCTTGATGTGCTGAACCTCTTGTCACAAAACGCGTAAAGCGCCGGCCGGCCTGGCCGATCAAACAGGAGTCGCGGTCGGTGCAGTCCCTGTGGAGGCCGGAGTCCAGGCTCCCGGAATCCGGACGGCGATCACGTACGCCCTGGCGGTGAATGGCATGACCGGCAGCAAGGCTGGGCAGATGGGGCCCATTGGCGATCCGCGGGATCGCTGCGGCACCGCGGTGGGTGGATCCCGTCGGCCGATCGCCGCCGGGATGGCCTGCGCGTTGATCCTGCTGCTCCTGCCGCCGAGCGGTGCCATCGCCGGAGCACGAACGGCGGGGAAGGCGGCTCGCCTGCAGCTGACGGGCGAGGAGCAGGCCTGGCTGGCGGCCCATCCCATCGTGACCGTCGCCCCGGATCCCTACGTGCCACCCACCGAGTTCTTCGACGAGAACAATCGCTACTGCGGTCTGGCGGCCGATTACCTGGCGCAGCTGGAGAGGCGCCTCGGCATCCGCTTCCTCGTGGTCCGGCTCCGGGACTGGGCCGAGGTGATCGAGAAGGCGCAGCGGCACGAGGTCGACATCGTCCCGGCCATCGTGGAGAACCCCCAGCGAACGGAGTACCTGCTCTTCACGGAGCCGTATCTCGAGGTGCGCACCGCCATCATCACGCGCAAGGAGCGCGACGACATCACCAGCGAGGCGAGCCTTGCCGGGCAGATCGTCGGCGTCGGCAACAACTCCGCGGCTCACAACTACCTGGCGGCGCTGATGCCCGACCTGCAGTTCCATCCCGTGAGCGACGTGGCGACGGGCCTGCGCCTGGTGGCCACGGGGCAGATCGACGCCCTGGTGGGCAATCTGGCCACCTCCATCCACTACATCGACGAGCAGGCCATCACGAACCTGAAGATCGCCGGCGAGATCAACTACTCCTACCGGCTGAGCGTCGGCTCGCGCAGCGATTGGCCCGTGCTCCATGCGCTCCTGGAGAAGGCGCTGGCCGACATCAGCCCCGCGGAGCGCCTGGCGATCCGTCATCGCTGGATCAACTTCGCGGAGCGGCACTGGTACGACCGGCGGGAG
>Ga0315542_1000460_pt1 | contig 25554 bp, 18 predicted proteins | sample SalMarSW160120MG_FD_202541 | JGI IMG/M metagenome (GOLD analysis project Ga0315542, IMG submission 202541) | Salt marsh sediment microbial communities from the Plum Island Ecosystem LTER, Massachusetts, United States - Salt Marsh Sediment SW1601-20 ... | reverse complement strand
TTACGGAAACGCCTTCACTTCCTCGTTCACCATGTGCTTCGTGACCGATTGCCTGCCGCAGTTCCTGCCCGAAATCCTGGCGCTGGAAGCCGACCGCATGCGCGGGGCCGCCCCGGCGGCCGCCTCATTCGCACGGGAGAGGAACGTTGTTCTCGAGGAGCTGGCCTTTCGCAGCCATTCATCCCCCGGGCAAGAGCTTCGCGAGGAGGTTCTCTGTGCGGCCTATCCCGATCACCCCTACGGGCGCAGGGTCGGTGGCAGCAGGGAAAGTATCGAGCGGATCACTCGCGAGGATGTGGCGCGTTTCCAGATCGCCCACTTCCATCCCGCCAACGCAGCTCTGGCGATCGTCGGCCCCGTCGAGCCGGCCACCGTCCTGGCCGCGGTGAAAGACGCCTTCGCGGCGGTTCCCTTCCCGCCCGCCTCGAACCCGCAGGAGATGCCCGACCTCCCGCCTAGCAGGTCCGCGCAGACGATCATCGACCGCTCCGATCACGAGGGATGCCACCTGATGCTCGGATTCCGCATCCCTCTGCAAGAGGACGAAGACCTGCTCATGGTCTCGATTCTCGAGCATTTTCTGGAACTGGCGGGCTGCCGCACCAGCGTGAAGCTTCTGCCGGAGGAGGCGTTCGTCAGCATCGATGCTTACACGACCTACTGGCGTCCCCCGGCGGATCCGAATCAGGAGTACGGATACATCTACCCGGATTTCGATCCAGAGCGGGACAGCCTGGAACTCATGAGGGCCGTCTGGAGGCGCATCCAGCGGAGCATGAAGACTCTGCAAGACGAGGAGGGCTTCGGTGAGATTCGACGGGAACTGCTGGACGGGCTGGTACGGCACGGCAAGCAGGCCAGCCTCCTGGCCGGGGACCTGGGGGGTGCTCTCATCAGCGGCCGAGAGCCCGTCACCGTCGACATGTTGCACGAGTTCCTGCTGGGGCTGGATCGAGAGGACATCCTGGGATTCTTCTCGCGGTGGATCGTGCCGGAGCGGGCCGTCGTCGGTGTCTGCCATGGCCGCGATTCCGGCCGGATGGCGCGCGTGGAGCTGCCGGAACGTACGGGATCCCGGCTGGCGGCACCGGTCGCGGATCCGCTCGCGCGCCTGACCGCCCGGGACATCGAGCCGGTCCTCGCGGCCTACCGCACGACCGTTCTGAGCGAGGAGAGCAACCATCGGCTGAGCAACGGCATCCCGGTGTACTGCGTTTCCTGGCCGGATGCGCCCGATCTCATGCTGGGTGGCCTGCGGATTTTCCCCTGTCTGAAGGACGAGCGAGCCGGCAAGAAGCGTGGCCTGTGCCGCCTCTACGATATGATCGTCGATCAAGGGTATCACTCGCCGCCCGACGATGACCGCGGGCCGCGCGTTGTCAGGATGCCCTGCGACGTGAGCCTGGACTTGCAGCCGTTCCGGCTGGTCTATACGGCGCGCGGGCCGGCCAGCAAGATCGATGAGCTGTGCGCTCAGCTCAACAAGAGGCTGGAGAGCGACGATTTCAACCTGAGCTACTGGCGGCAGATCGTGCGCGGCGGGGAGGACTTCTTCGCGCGCCGGCGTGCGGGAGCTTCCGTCCGGGCCTGGTGCTTCCGCTGGTCTTCCCTGTTCGGTGAACAGCACCCCATCCTGGGCCTGCATGATGCCGATCCGCAAACGGTCCGCAAGATCCGGTACTCCGACATCCAGAAGCTGCACCGCAAGGTAACCGAGACGGGCCGGACCTCTCTGGTCGCCATCGGCGACCTCGATCCCGAAGTCCTGATCCCGGAACTGGAGGCCACCTTCGGCCGGCGCGGCGAGTACGAGGAGGTGCCGGGTGAACCGGCTCCCCAACCTGCGACAGGACGACACGGCAAGGTAATCCCCAACTTCGAGCGGGAGGACGTGCGCCTGGAGGTCTCGTTGACACCCAGGTCCTGCGGGGAGGAAACCCCCCTCTCGGGCGGGGCCCTGGCGATGCTCGACGCGGCCCTGCAGAACCGCCTCCGTTCCCGCGTACGCGCCGAGGAGGGAATGACCTATGACATCCAAGCGATGGGACAGCCAGGCGGGGGGTGCGTCGTCCCCGAGATCGCCACGACCTGCCACCCCTCCCAGGCGCCGGCCGTTTTCGCCGTTTTGATCGAGGAGCTGGAAGGGATTGCTGCCGAGGGATTCAGCGCCGACGAGATCAGCCGTGCCAAGCTGGGTTGCATGAAGAACCTGTTCGGCACCCTCCGGGATCCAGAGAGCCGCTTCTGGCACCTGATCTGGTTGCTGAGCCTGCGAGAAGATCCCGGTCGCTACCAGGACCAGATCCTGGACCTCTCGGCGGAGGAACTCAATTCCCTCGCCCATCGATACGTATCGGCGCAGAACCTCACCTTCACCGTCACGGGGCCGCTGTTCGAGGAGGATATCCAGCTCTTCGCGCCCTGACGCCGGTCCGGTCTTTGCTCGGCGGGCCGGCCCGGGGCGACTCAGATGGGGAAGCCGCTGCGCACCACGACCCGGCAGACCACCTGGTCGACGCCCGCGACGCCGCCGGCGACCTCGGGGATGGCGTCGATCGTGCCCTGCAGGCGCGCCCAGCCCTCGAGGGTGACGACGCCGTCGTCGACGAGCAGATCGACGTTGGCGTCCGCGGTGCGCGGATCGGCCGCCAGCGCGGCCAGCACGCCGCTCTTGATGGAGAGCGCCTGCATTGCGGCCTGCGATTCGGGGGTGGTCGCGAAATCCGCACACCCGACCATGTGGGCGATGACGTCGCAGGCCGTGTCGACGGACATGCTCATGAGGTTCAGCACGATATCGTAGTAATGCGGATCCTCCCACGAGACGCCGTAGAGGAACTGGGTCCAGCGCGCGCGCTCCTTGTCGATCCGCTCGATGTAGGCGATGGCATCCGACTGGGTCATGGACATCCGCTTCATAGCGGCCTCGACGCGGAACTCGATCGGCGCCACGACGCGGGCGTGCAGCACGTGGCGGACGCCCGCCAGCAGGAAGTGGCCGGCGTGTCCGTGGTACACGATGTTGTCGCGAAGCGACCATTCACAGAGAGTCGCGCGGAAGAAGGTGACGTACGCGTCGCGATGCCGTCCCAGCCTCTGCAGGAAGCTGGGCGGCCTGACGATCGCCTCGTTCATCACCTCCGGGCTCACGCCGTACTTCTGCGCGGCGTCGATCATGACCTCGCGGCTGATGCACTGATAGCCGAGGCGCGAGGCCACGCATTCCGCGATTGTCATGCCGCCGCTGAAGGTGCCCCGGGAAATCGTTATGATGGACATCGCTCCGTTCCTTCTTGGTTGGGCGTTCGCCCAGTTCGCCGGGCTCCGCGGCCGCGACGCCGTCCGCCCCGGACCGCGTCAATCGTGGACCGCCGTCCCCGAGTCGTCATCGCTGGTCGTGCCGGCGTGTCCCCGCTTCTCCTCGGCGAGGCGGACGATGAGATCCCGCAGCTTGCTCATCTTGAACGGCTTCGGGATGAACTCCACCGCCCCGCCGTCCAGCGCCTCGCGGGCGGTGTCGGTGGTGGCGAACCCGGTGATCACGATCACCTTCGTGGAGCCGCAGTGCTCGCGGGCGAACGTCAACACGTCGAGGCCCCCGATGCCCGGCATCTTCAGATCGGTGACCAGGACGTCGAAGCGCCGCTCCGTGAGCCTGGCGACGGCCTTGCCGCTGTCGGTGAAGGTCTCGACTTCGAAGCCGAGCTTCTCCAGCAGCGGCCTGAGACGATCGCAGACGATTCGCTCGTCATCGAGAATGAGGATGCGGAAAGGGGATTCCATGTTCTCTCCCTCCGGCGCGGGAATCAGCCGGCCTGGCGCCTCGCCTTCTTCGCCGCCTTCTTGACGAGCTCGTGGATCTCCGCGAGCTTGAAGGGCTTGTGGATGAAATCGAAGGCCCCCACGACTTCCGCGCCCCGTTCGTCCTCGAAGGTCCCGTACGCCGTGATGATGATCACCTGCGTGGGCAGCGTCTTCTCGCGGACGTAGACGAGCACGTCCAGGCCCGTCGGTCCCTTCATCTTGAGATCCGTGACGACGACGTCGAAGCGCTGGTGCTCGAGCCGCTCGATGGCGGCCTGGCTGTCCAGAAAGGCCTCCACCACCATCCCCTTCTTCTCCAGGAAGTCCTTCAGCCGTTCCCCGACCGCCGGCTCGTCGTCCAGGACCATGACTTGAATCGCGTCCGTCATTCCACCCTCCGATCCGCTGGCTTGCCCCTTCTGTGCTTGGTGTCCCCGCAGGAACTCCTCGGTGAACCGCCTGACGGATTCCTCGTCGCGCAGCTGGATGTCCAGCTGGCGGGTGAAGCCAACCAGGCGTCCCACCATCCGGAGGCGTTGCTCCACGACCGGGCGTGAGGCGTTGTTCAATCGCGCCACCACCAGGTCTCCCGTGCGGTCCACCGCGAAATCGAAATGGGAGAGGATGTCGCCCAGGAGCGTCGCCCGCCGCTCGCGCCGGGTCAGCTCCGTCACTCCCCCCACGAAACGAAAGAGGAGGTAGCTGTCCTCCTCGCCCTCCCCGAGATAGCAGTCGATCACGTTGAAGTGATAGCCGAGGCGCAGGCTGAGATTGAGATAGTTGCCGGAGATGATCGCCAGGTTGCGCTCCACCGCGACGGCCCCCGGCATCGTCAGCGCGGTCGACCGGGTGGCGCTCGCCAGGAACCCGGCCAGATCCATGTCCGCCGGAGCCGTGGCCCAGACGCCGGGCTCGGTCAGTCCGTCCAGGAGCAGCCTCAGCGGCTCGCACGTGAGCCCCGCGGGAGGGACCACGCCACCGCCGACGCCCGGCGCGAGGCCGCCGCCCACGTCGACGAGCAGGAGGTCCAGCGGGATGTCCAGGTCCAGCCGGCGCAGCCGCTCGTCGCGGCGGCCCAGGTCCAGGCCGCTCAGATCGGAAAGCTCCGTCAGAGCGGTCTCGTGAGCGAAGCGGATGATGTCGTGGTATGTCCGGCAGGCGCCCGGGGCGAAGCCCGGCGTGCCCGGCTCCCGCAGGTTGAGCGGCGCGATGCCGGCCAGCATCGACCGAAGCGTCCGGAACTCCTGCGTGTCGCTGTACACGTCGCTCTGCAGGAGGCCGTAGCGGATCAGCTCCCGCACCACGCCGGCGTACACGGCGTTCTCCTCCGCATCGACCGTCACCTCCATGCCGGGCCGCAGCAGGGCCGTCGCGTCCTGCGCGTTCACGATCGCGGGCACGCGGTGCTCGCGGGCGATCGTGGCCAGGTGGCCCGTGGGCGCGCCCGCGTCCGTCACCACCGCGCTCGCCATGGCGACGAACGCCGAGAGCCCCGGCGAGGGATAGCGGGCCACCAGGACGCTGCCCGGCCGGAACGACTCCAGCGACATCCCCGGTTCGGCCAGGACCACGCGGCCGGCGCCGATGCCCCGGCAGGCGACGTCGCCGCGATCCCGCATCAGGACCCGATGCCCCGCCGTCGCCCGCTGGACGTCCCGCGAGCGGACCGGCGGCGGCGCGCTCAGGCGCAGGGGGCGCGCCTGCAGCACCCAGAGGCGACCCTCTTCGTCCACCGCCCACTCGACGTCCTGCGGATAGCGCATGTGTCGCTCGATGGTCAGGACCAGCGCCGCCAGCTCGGTCAGGACCGGATCCGACACGCAGGCGGCCGTCCGCTCGGCTGCGGGGACCTCCACCGTGCGGACGCCGCCGCGGCCGTCCGGAACCTGCATCGTCTCCTTGACGGCGAGGCGCCGGTCCAGGACCGCGTGAGGCGGCTGCCGCGAGACGCGGAAGGCATCGCTGGCGCCGGTGCCCTCGACGACGGTCCCGCCCAGGCCCCAGGCGGCGCTGACGAGGACCTCGTCCTTCTGCGGCGCCGACGGATCGAGCGAATAGGCGACGCCGCCGGCGACCGCCGGGACCATAAGCATGCAGCCGACGGCCATGGCGGCACCCGGCAGGGGATCGTGGTGATGGCGCCGGTAGCGCAGCGGGCGCTCGTCGAACAGGCTCGCCACGACGCGCAGGTAGGCCTCCGGCACCTCGCCGCGCGGGACATTCATCAGGCTCGTGTGCATCCCGGCGAAGCTCAGCTCCCCGTCCTCTCCCGTAGCGCTGCTGCGCACGGCAAACCGCGCCTGGCGGCCGAAACCGCCCAGGGCGTGCTTGATCTCGTTCTTCACTCCGGAGGGCAGCTTGCGGCTCCCGACGGCCTGCCTCAGGGCGGCGGAGATCTCCGTCAGGTCGGCATCCGCGTCCGGCGCGCGCGCGATCAAGGCGGCCACGTCCGGGTCGGCGACGATCCGGGCGAAGGCGTGCGCCGTGACGACGAAACCCCGGGGAATCGCGGCGCCGAGCCGGGATCCCACCTCGCCCAGGCGCGCCATCTTCTCGCCCACGCGGCCGGCCTGTTCCGTCCCCACCCGCCGGAGGTCCAGGACCAGGGGGCCGTCGGGCGCCACCGGTCGTGCGGAGAGGCTCGCCCCCACGGCGGACCGGATCCGCTGGTAGGCCTCCTGGAGATCCGCATGCCGTCCGGGCGCGATCCGGCGCAGATCCTGCACGACCGTCTGGACCGCCGCCGCCAGCTCCCGGTCGAGCCAGCGCAGGTACTGGCTGTCGAACAGGTAGTCGCCGCCGAGCTTCTCGCCGGCGTCGCCGATCAGCTCCAGCACGCGGTTGTTCTGGCTCAGCAGGTCGCGGAAGACCTCGAGCCGCGCACTCAGCCCGTCGATCGCATCGATCTTCTTCTTGCGACGCAGCAGGTTGCGCAGGCCGTTCATGGCGACATTCCTCAGTGACCCTTGGAGGTGCCCTTGCCGAAGATCAGACCGGTGCCCAGACCGGCCAGCAAGGCTATGATGACCGCGGTACACCCATAAAGCAGCCCCCGCTCCATCGCCAGGGAGTGCAGCGCCTGTACGAGGCCCACCTGCTCCAGGCTCACCGCCGCCCGCGCCAGGCGCCTCACGTGGCCGCCGTCGAAGCCGATCAGGCTGACCGTGTACTCGCCCGCCGGTATGCGGGCCCGCAGCGGAATGGCGGAGGAAAGGCGTGCGGTTCCCTGTTCCGCCGGCTCGAGCGAGACCGCGCCGGCGGCGACGGAGAAGAACCCCTCCTTCTCCTTCAGCTGGATCAGCTCCCGGAAAGCCGTCGTGTCAGTTCCCGCCCGGCGGGCGAGCGCAGGATAGCCCAGCCCCGCCTCCGCCAGTTGCCCGGCACTCGCCAGGCTGCTCAACGGAGCGCTGGTCTGCAGCAGGTACACCGTCGGCACCTCGGCGAACTCGACCTCGCCGACGTTCATCCAGAGCAGTCCCCAGACCTTTCCCTTCCGCTTCAACGTCAGCGGCTCGCGCGGCCCCTCGAGCAGCACCGCGCAGGGAAGGTCCGCGGGGAGATCCCCCTGCACCCGGATCGTGGTCCCCCCGTAGAACAGGCCGATGGGGACCTGCTGCGGCTCCACGGTGAACGTCGGCGCGCCGCCGCCGGCGCGCGGGACGGCCTTGCCGTACGGGACCGGTTCCACGAACTGCAACGACGCTGCGGCCCCGGCGGCGGCCACGGCGATCACGACGGCTGCGAGCAACATCCCGGTGCATCGTCTCACGGCCATCAATGCCCTCCCGGGTAGGCCACCAGCACGTCGGGGCGCAGGAGCAGGCCCAGCAGCATCTTGGCACAGACGACCAGCACCACCACGGACAGGAGGATCTTCAGCTGATCGCCCTTCAGACGACGCCCGATGCGAACTCCGATCTGCGCGCCGATGACCGACCCCGCCAGCAATAGGAGGGCGAGGATGAAGTCGACCGTGTGGTTGATGGTGGATTGCAGGATCGTGACGTTGATGCAGGTGAAGAGAATCTGAAAAAGGCTCGTCCCGACGACCACGTGCATGGGCATCCGCAGCAGGTAGACCATGACCGGCACCATGATGAAGCCGCCGCCGACGCCCATGATTGCGGCCAGCAGTCCGACGATCACGCCGAGACCCAGCGGCATCAGGACCGACATCCGGATGCCCGACCGCGGGAAGTTCATCTTCAGGGGCAGGGCCTCGGCCAGGCGACGCTGCACCGACGGCCCCATCTTGGTGCCGGCCGGAGCGCGGGTGCGCCCGCGCAGTGCGCCGAAGCTCTCGAAGAACATGTAGGAGCCGACGCCGCCGAGCATCAGGACGTAGACGACCGTGATCACGAAGTTCGCCTCGCCCAGGGCCCGCAGCAGCTTGATGATCTGCACGCCGATCGTCCCGCCGGCCAGACCGCCCAGCAGCATCAGGATGCCGATCTTCAGGTCGACGTTCCCGGCCCGGAAGTGGGCGTAGCTGCCGGAGGCGGAGGCGGCGACGATCTGGTTCGAATCCGACGCGGCCGCGATGGTCGGTGGTATGCCGATCATGATCAGCAGCGGCGTCATGAGGAAACCGCCGCCGACGCCGAAGAGGCCCGACATCAATCCCACGAGCGCGCCGAGACTCACCAGTCCGAGGGCGCTGACGGAGTTGCTCGCGATGGGCAGGTAGATGGGCATCTTGTGCTCTCCTGATGGTTACCGGGGTGCTGCGTCCCCGTCCGAGCCCCGCGAGCGCGGGAGGTAGAGGGAGAAGGTCGTGCCGACGCCGGGCTGGCTGGCGACCTCGAGCCTGCCGTGGTGTTTCTGGACGATGCCGAAGGCGACCGACAGCCCGAGTCCCGTTCCCACGCCGGTCTCCTTGGTCGTGAAGAAGGGATCGAAGATCGATCCCAGGTTCTCCTCCGGGATGCCGACGCCGGTATCCGCGACGTCGAAGCGGATCAGGTCGGGATCGACCTTGAGGCCGCGCACCGTGATAGTCCCGCCCTCCGGTGTCGCCTGGATCGCGTTGAGCAGCAGATTCAGGAACACCTGCTGCAGGTCGCGCGGATTGCCGGGGATCTGCGGCAGATCCGGCGGGATGTCGAGCCGCAGTTCCACGCCGCCCAGGCGCGCCTCGTTGGCCACGAGGCGGGCGCACTCCCGAGCCACCTCGCCCGCAGCCACGGGCACGAAGACCGGCTTGTCCACGCGGGTGAAGTCCAGGAGGTTGCGCACGGTGGCGCTGGCGCGCTCGACCTGGCTGGAGATGTCCTTCAGCATCTTGAGCTTCTGGTCCTTCGGGTAATCGTCGTACCCTTCCAGGATAGCCTCGGTGGTGATGCCGATGTTGTTCAGGGGGTTGTTCAGCTCGTGCGCGATGCCGGCTGTCAGGGTCCCTACGGCCGCCATGCGGCTGGAACGTGTCAGCTGGGCCTGATGGTCCTTGATCTGCTCGAGCATGCGGTTGATCGCCAGGGCGAGCTCGGAGAACTCGTCCTTGAAGCGCCGCACCGGGAGGATGGGCGAGTAGTCCCCCTGCGCGATCCGCTGCGTGTAGGCGACGAAGCGTCCGAGCGGGGAGAGGATCTGGCGCGCCAAGCCGGCCGCGATGTAGGCCAGGACCAGCAGCACGATGATGAGTCCCGCGAGCGCGACGATCTTCGAGGTGTGGATCATCGTGTGCATCCGCAGCCGCTCCTGGTTGCTCAGCGCGCTCGCGTCCTCCAGGGCCTTGGCGCCCGTCGTCCTCAGGGCATGCTCCAGAACCAGGGGATCTTCCGCCGGCGCTGCCTCCTGCGCGGCATTGGTGCGTGACAGGCGTTCCAGCAGCAGGTTGTACCGCAGCAGGTTGTCCTCGATCTCGGCGAACGTCTCCGCGCCCACGAGATCGACCACCCCGTCCCGCGAATCGAGGAGCAGCCGATGGGCCGCCTCCACGTGGGTGAGGGCGTCGTCCAGGTTCGTCGCGTACAGGAGGAAGTTCTTCTCGAAGCGCCGCGCCTGCTCCAGCTCGAAAACGTAGCGGTTGACGTGCTCGAGGAACTGCTGGGAAGCGCCGACCTCCTGGATCGAGACCATCCAGGCGATCGTGACGCCGGCGGTGAAGAGGAAGCAGATGCCGATGCCGAGGCCGATGCGCAGGCGGATGCTGACGCTGGGTCGCTCCCTCAGGGCCCGTTCGGCCGCCGACTCCACCTCCTGGTGGCTCTGGCCGCCAGCGGCTCGTCTCCGGCCATCACCCTCGCCTTCCTGTCCCAGCTGCATGGCACGCTCCCCACCCGCGGATCTTTCCATGCCCACCGCGGAGACAGCCCGATGGGTCGGCCGGGGATACCCGGGACGCTTTGGCGGCGCCGTGGCAGGTCGTCGTCGGGATCAATCTCGGGTCGCGCCTGCGGAGTCGTACCGAAAGGACCGGCAGGGCGCCGAGCGGGCGCGATGTCCGGGTACAACCCTACGAGATGAATAATGCCCAGGCAAGCAGCGTTTGCTGGAGGACGCGCCGAGCGCTGCTCGCAAAGAACGTGGAGGAGACCGCCGGGCCTCCTCCACGACTTCGATTCACTCAGAGAACAGCCGAGCGAAGCCGGCTGCTGTCAATGATGACCTCCGTGGCCACCCCACCAGCCCCACCAGCCGCTCCCGCCGCCATCGCCACCGCCGCACCCGTTGTCGTCGTTGTAGCTGCCGTAAACACCCAGCTCGATCCTGGTGCACTTCAGCTCCGGCGTACCATAGATCTTCCTGTTCTCCGTCTTCGTCTTCTGAATTTCACGCTTCATAGAACCCCTCCCTCAAGGTTCCACCCAAGAGAATCGCCGCACCATTGAACGGCGATTGTCGTAGGATAAAACAAAAAGAGGAGTTCGGCAATGTGTTTTCCTTATGATCGCCATTGTTGCGGATATATGTGTTCGGTGAAGTCGCCCCGAAGATAGACAAACGATTGTGATTCAATCATTTCCAGTACTGGGAAATGAACTCGTCCACCTCGGGAATCCCGCCCTGAAAGACCAGGTAGCCGTTATGCGGCTCTCGCTCGGTGATCTCGCCGTTGACAGGTGCGAGCATGATGCGCTCCACCTCGGCGAGGTCGTCGGTCTGGCCGAGGGCCCAGCCCAGCTTCACGTAGGCGACCTCGGGCAGCATGTTGGCGGCCGGCACCACACCCAGCTCCATGATCTCGCGCCCCGTCTCGTAGACGTACATCTGCACGAATCCCCACAGGGTCTGGACGGTCATGAACAAAGCGACACCCGCATCGTGAGCCCGGCTCAGGGCGGGGTAGAGCGGCTTGTTGACGTGCCCGAGGCCGGTGCCGGCGATCACGATGCCCCGGTACCCGTTCGCCACCAGGGCGTCGATGATGTCCGGCTTCATGGCCGGGTAGTAGTAGACGATGGCGACCCGGTCGTCGAAGGCGGTGTTGAGGCTGACGCGCTTGTCTTCGCGCCGGCGGTTGTAGTCCTTCCGGAACGGGGTCACCCCGTTCGCGTCGATCTTGCCGAGCGGAATGTCGCTCAGGGTGCGGAAGGTCGAACGGTAGCTGGAGTGCATCTTGCGGACCCGGGTGCCGCGGTGCAGCAGGCCGTACTGGTCGCTGGTGGGACCGAACATGCAGACCATGACCTCGGCGATGTCGCTGGTGGCGGCCGTCCGCGCGGCGTTGATCAGGTTGATGGCGGCGTCGCTGGAGGGGCGGTCGCTGGAGCGCTGGCTTCCCACCATGACCACCGGCACCGGCAGATCCTGCAGCATGAAGGAGAGGGCGGCGGCGGTGTGATGCATGGTATCGGTGCCGTGGCCCACCACGATGCCGGCCACACCCCTCTCGATTTCCCGGGCAATGGCCTCGGCGGTGCCGATCCACTGTTCGGGCCCCATGTTCTCGCTGAAAACTCCGTAGAGCTTTTCGGTTTCCAGGTTGCAGATGTCGGCCAGCTCGGGCACGGATCCGTAGAGTTCGCCGGGGCTGAAGGCGGGGATCACGGCGCCGGTGCGATAGTCCAGACGGCTGGCGATGGTGCCGCCGGTGCCGAACAGCTTGACCCGCGGCTTGGCGGGGTCGTAGGGAAACGCCTTTTCCGGGATCTGGTAGTGGGCCTCCTTGCGTCCCTCGATGGTGATGCCCTGGATCGTGGTGTGGTGAATGCCGATGTTGTAGCCGGTCACCAGCTTGAGCACGACGTGCTCGGCATCCGCCGTCTCGGAGCGGGGGAGGATGAGTCCGCTGAAATCGCCCCGGCTGGTGTGCAGGATCACCTGGCTCCAGACCCGGGCGTCGTGACTCCGCAGCAGGGACAGCGTGGGGTCGCGGTAGCCCTTGAAGTCGTCGCTCATGCCAGCGCCTCCTCGACCCATGTGCGGACCACGCGTCCGGCCACCTTGCCCCGCAGCTCCTCCATCACGTGGGCCATGATCCAGCCCACCCTGGCCACCCGGTCCTGCGGGCCGCCGGACGGCAGCGCGGCCAGGCGCCGCCGGCAGAGGCTGCGGGCCTTCGCCGGCGACAGCGACGCCGGCGGGATCTCGCCGCCGCACCAGACCCCCTCCGGCACGACCTCGCCCGTCACCAGGCGGTCCACCGCCCGCTCCCACCAGGAGTCGTCCACGCCGGGCAGAGCCGGTCTGGCGCAGCGCCGGTCCAGCAGCAGGGAGGCGAGGTCCTGAACGCCGAAGTGCTTCCCGTCCAGGCGCCGGCAAAGCAGCTGGAAGAGCGGATAGGCCGCGTGCCGCGCCAGGCGCTCGGCCAGATCCCCGCCCACGCCGAGTTTGCGCAGACGATCCACGCGATCCCAGGGGGTCTCCGGGACTTCCCGGGCGATGACGTCCAGGCGTGCGTCTGCCAGGGGAATGGGCGGTTCGTCCGTGTCCGGATACATGCGGTCCGGACCCGGCAGGATCCGCTCGAATCCGTTGGTCCCGTCGGGCAGCGCCTGGCGGGTCTCCGAGGGGATGCCCTGCACGGCGTCCTGGGCGCGGATGACGATCTCGCGACAGGCCGTGTCCACGTCCTGCGCCGGTCCCCAGACCACCAGCACCGGCGTCAGGGGCGACACCCTGCAGGCCTTGCCCACCCGGTCCCACTCGCTACTGCTGAGCGTGACGGCCTCGTGCGTGGAACAGGCGAGGTTCGGCAGCTCGTCCAGGCAGGCGATCACCCGCACGCGGTCCGAGAACTCCCGCAGGAAGGTCGTGCGCGGCTGGGTAGGGGCGCCGAGGAGCCCCTCGAAGCCGGGCAAGGCCACCGCGCGGGCCACCGCGCCATTGTCCACCGCCTTGCGCACGAAACGACATTCGGTGTTGCGCACGATCGGCGTCACGTCGACGCTGCGCGTCCCTATGCCGGCGACGGTGACGCCACGCTGGGACAGCAGGTCCCGGATGGCCAGCAGGCTACGCTGGCGCATGGCCTCGCTGTGCACCAGCCGGGGGATGGCGCGCAGACTGGGGACGCCCTTGATCTCGATGCGGGTGCCGCCGGTGATGCTGACGTTCACGTCCTGCCTCGCCGCGCCGGCGCCGGTGCGCACCAGGCCGCTGGCCCGGGTCAACCGCCGCAGGAGCTGCCCCACGGCCGCCGCTTCCGCGGGAGTGTGCATGTCGGGATCGGTCACGATCTCGATCAGCGGCATGCCCAGGCGATCGGTGCGAAAGGTGCGGGTGTGGCGCCGGTCGCTCACCTCGCGGCAGGAATCCTCCTCCACGGCCAGCTGCCGGACGCGCACGGTGCGACCGCGGAACGGCAGAGCCCCGTCCACGCCCACGATGGCCGTACGCTGGAAACCGGTGGGGATGCTGCCGTCCAGGTACTGCTTCCGGGTAATGTGGATCTCCCCGACGATCTTGCAGCCCAGCATCAGGGCGATGGTCGCGGCGATGTCCAGGGCCCGGGCGTTCAGCTCGAACGGCGGGGCGTCGTCCATCTCGTAGGTGCACACGGACTCGTTCTTGAGCAGGTAGATGATCTGCTTCTGTGTCTTGAATTCCATCAGCGCCGTGCCGTCGTACTCGCCCATCTCGGAGAGCGTGGGGCGCATGTGCCTCAGGATCTCCGCGTCGTGCTCGGCGGTGTAGAGGCCGGCGGGGCAGCGACAGAACAGCTTGCGCTCGGTCAGGAGCTGCTGGTGGATCTCCAGGCCCACCCGCAGGCCCAGCTCCCGGTAGGCGGTCTCGGTGAGGCTTCCGTAGAGCGGGGGGGGCTCGTTGAGCCGGGGGTCGTGCGGGTGGTGCTGCGATCTGCTCATTTCACGCCAAAAAAAAGAGGGTTCGGACCGAAAATGGGCGGGATCCGCGGGACCACCGCGCCGGCCGCTTTCCAGGCCACTCAATATACCTTTCCACGAGGGGGCGTCCAGGAAAGAACGCCGCTGCCCCGGGCGCCGGCCGTAAGTCCGCTTGGGGATTATAAATCCGGAAAATATCTACTGATACGGTATTTACTCACCCCCTGATCTGTGCTAAAATGGTGCGGCAACCAGGAATCCCGGCATCCGCCGACTCTCCCGCGAGCGCACCTTCGCCCGGTGCGGGAGAGGGCGGTGTTGCGTTCTAGGCGTGAGCGGCTTCCAGTCACCACTCTGCACAACGATAGGGGAAGCGCATGAAGACGATCCGGTGGCACCTCATCCCGTTGTTGTTGCTCCTGGCCGGAGCGAGCTTCGCCGCTGGGGATCTCCCGCGGAATCTGATCCCGCACAGGCTGGGGGAAGGCCCTTCATCGGTGCTGAGCGGCGAGGCCCCGGGGCTGGCCAAGACCGAGGTCGACACGATCTACCTGCTGGGTGGTCCTGGTCGTCCCGACGGGAATTTCCAGAACGAGGACTACCCGGCCTTCCCGGAGGCGGAGGGCTGGTTCGGAGTGGATCTCACGCAGCGCACCGACCCCATCTGGCACATCTCCACCTTCAACGCGGAGCTGCTGGACGAGAGCCACACCCCCAACCGCGCCATGTGGTGCGGCGAGTACTTTCTGCCCTGCGTCAACGAGCCGGAGAATCCCGGTTACGGCAACGACTACAACGAGTACCTGGACTGGTACGGGATCGTACCGAACAGCCTGGGGACCACCTCGGTCCGGGTCCAGGCGCGCCTGAACTACGACGACGAGCCGGGCTACGACTTCCTCTACCTCGAGGTCGAGCGCGTCTCCGGCATGGACGTCGTGCAGTACTGGAACGGCGACAACCGGCAGGACGGGGTCTTCGTCCCGGTGGACGTGGACGAGTCCTTCTCGATCAGCCCGCTGGACTACGTGGGGAGCAACCACGATCAGGTGCACCTGCGCTGGCATTTCGAGTCCGACAGCGGCTGGTCCGATCAGGACTGCAGCTGGCCCACGGACGGAGCGGCCCAGGTGGACAACATCACGGTATCCTTCAACGGGACGCCCTGGGCGTTCGACGACTTCGAGCCCGGGTCCTGGGTGAACTGGCAGGTGGAGTATCCCGTCGGCGTGGGCCAGTTCGCCTGGACCTGGCCGGCCCTCGAGGACGCCGACGGCTGCAACAGCGACTGGTCGCCGCAGTGGGCCTTCATCGACAACGGCCTGATCCTGCCGGGCACGGGCGGCTACTCCTGCATCAGCTGGTGCTACGGCCCCAGCGGCTACATCGTGAATCCGGAGGGAGGAATGGCCGGTCCGGATTTCCACCTGCACAACGAGGTCTGGTCGCCCTACGTCACCTGGCCGGAAACCGGCTACGGCGGGGCCGTCTTCTCCTTCGATGTCTACCGGCACGAGCCCCTGGTCGAGAGCGTCTCGCCGGGCATGTTCTACGTGTGGCACGTGAGGTCCACGACCGACCCCACCGGCAGCGGCGGCTGGTCGGGCTGGGTGGATCGCAACTTCGTCTACTACGGCGGGCCGGACTACTTCCGGCAGGTGGAGGACGTGTCGGATCTGCTGGTGCCCGGTCGTCGCCTCGTGCAGCTGGCCCTGGGCGCTTACGAGCTGGGCTGGATCTGGGGCTACGAGGGAATCGACGGCACCCCGGCGCCCTTCTTCGACAACGTGGCGCTGCTGGGCTACGAGCACCTGGGTCCGGCCATCACCACCCGGGAGATCGACATAGCCCAGGACAACTTCCCCGAGATCGGCGCGCTCGATCCCAACAACCTGGGAGCCAACCACGTACGGTTCGACATGGCGCAGAACATCTCCCTCCCCGCGGAGATGAGAAACCAGCCCGGTGACTCGATCATCTTCGACATCACCGCTGTTCGGCCGGGGGCGGCGCTCGTGGGCCAGCCCCAGATCTGCTACCACCTGAAACCGAATCCGCTGTTCGACGGCGCCCGCACCTCGGGGCTGCCGAACGTGGGCTGCGTGGACGGCGACTCGGTCTTCAATGCGGCCGGCGTGCGCATCGCCGACCGCTGGGCCTTCGACCTCCCCGATACCGGCTTCTTCTTCCCGGGCGACGTCATCCACTACTACATCCGCGCCACCGATCAGGTGGGGGGCGTGACGGCCACCTCGCGCCTGCCGGGGGACACGACCGGTTTCAGCCTCTTCCCGGGCGACGCGGGCTACGCGCCCCTGCGCTTCCCCGTCACATTCGTCGTGCGGGCTCTGCCGACGATCAAGACGCCGGCCTTCGACCAGGTGCCGGTGCTCTTCTGGAACGACTTCGGCAACCGGGGCGGTCTCCCGTTCTGGATGTACTCCCTGTCGCAGCTCGGCTTCGTGGAGGGAGTGGACTTCGACATCTACCATACCAACGGGCCCTCGTCCGGGGTCGGGAACGGCCTCGGCGGGCGGGCCACCGCCACGCAGCTGCTGGGCTACGAGACGATGATGTATTCCAGCGGCGACCTGGCGGCCTTCACCATCAGCAACGGCGATTTCGAGAACGATCCCGGCAACGACGTGGGGGTTCTCGACAGCTGGCTGCGCAACGGCAACAAGAAGATGTTCATCACGGGTGACGACGTGGCCTTCGACTTGAATCAGTCCGGCCCCGCCACGCTGGCCTTCCTCAACACCTGGATCTCCGTGGACCTCGTCCAGCAGGATGTCAGGCCGCTGATCGACGGACAGGCCAATCCGCTGGTGACACCGGTGGAGGGCAACCCGATCTTCAACTTCGCGACGGCCTGGCTGGCCAACGCCGCCTGTCCCATCCTGAACACCTTCGATGCGGTCCTGCCCATCGGGAACGCCGTGGGAGTGGCGCAGTACATGGAGCCCTCCGGGACCAAGACCTACAGCTACCCCGCAGCGGTACTGAACTACGATGCCACCTACAACAACACGATCCTCTTCCTGCCCTACGACTTCATGGCCATCAGCACGCCTTACGCCACGCAGAAGTCGCCGCCCAACAGCCCCGAGCGCACGCGCTTGCTCGAGGACGTCATGCTCTACCTGGGCTACAATCCGGGAACGCCTCTCGTGGGCGTGCCGGACATGCGGTCCCTCGAGGTCAGCAGCTACCCGAATCCCTTCAACCCGGTCACGCGCATCGCCTACAGCATGCCGCGGCGGGGCCACCTGAGCATCCGCGTCTACAACGTGCGCGGGGAGCTGGTGCGGACCCTGATCGACGAGGTCGTCGACCAGGGAGCCGGTCACGTGGAGTGGGACGGGAGGGACGGCCACGGCGACGACGTGGCCTCCGGCGTGTACTTCTGCGAGACGCGCGCCCTGCAGCAGAGAAGGGTCCAGAAGATGGCCCTGGTGAAGTAGGCCGCGGCGGTCTGCCGCCGCTCCGGATCGCCACGGCGGGGCGGCCCCACGGGGTCGCCCCGCCTCCTGTCTGCGCCGGTGCGTTCCTCCGCGCCCAGGACGATCAACCAGCTTGGTGGGATTTCCCGGACGGGGGAGATCGGGACGGTGGTTCCGCCTGATCTCCTTGAACGGTAAGGGATTGCGTGCGACTTGACACGGAGCGCGCCGGGGCGCTACTTTCGTGTTGTCAAAATCGTAACAACTGCTAGGGTAGCCTTGGCTCCCTGTTAATGCTACAACAAGTCACGCTCAGGAGGCCCCTGGCATTGCGGAGAAACAGAAGGCGTTGTGACGTTCCGGACGCGACCATCCTGCGCTTGCCCCTCTACCTGCGCAGATTGAAGCGCATGCAACATCAGGGGCTCAAGGAGGTCTCCTCCCGGCAACTGGCCGAGACTCTCAATATCAAGGCCAGCCAGCTGCGGCACGATTTCCACTACTTCGGCGGATTCAGCCGGCCCGGGCGCCCCTACCAGGTGGACGAGCTGGTGCCCGCACTGGCGGAGATCATCGGCGTCGCCGAGCCCGTACCGACGGTGATCGTCGGCGCCGGCCATCTGGGACAGGCCCTCGCCAACTACCGCAACCTGGATCTGGAAGGCTTCCCCCTGCGGGGCATCTTCGACGTCAATCCGAAGCTGATCGGCCTGGAGATCCGGGGCATCCCCATCATGGACATGGACGATCTCCAGGAGATCTGCCGGCGTGAGAAGATCCGCATCGGCATCCTCACCGTGCCGGCACCCGTGGCCCAGAGCGCGGCCGAGCAGCTGATCGAGGCTGGCGTCGTGGGGATCTGGAACTTCGCACCCACCGATCTCAAGGTGCCCGAGGACATCGTCGTGCACAACGAGCGACTGGCCGTGGGCATCATGTCCCTCTGCTTCCGGGTCAAGTGCGTCATGGATGTCCTGGGGGCCGCCGGCGTGATCGAGGACTAGCCCGGCGGCTACCAGCGGATGAGATTGGCGCCCCAGGTGAATCCGGAGCCGAAGGCCACCGTGACCAGCAGATCTCCCCTCTGCAGCTTGCCCTCGCGCACGGCCTCGGCCAGGGCGATGGGAATCGACGCCGCCGTGGTGTTGCCGTAGCGGTGGATGTTGGAGTAGACGCGCTCGTCCGGGAGCCGCAGCCGGCGGGCCACCATGTCGGTGATGCGCTGGTTGGCCTGGTGGGGGATCACGAGGGCCACCTCATCGATAGTCACGCCGCCTGCCTGCAGCACCTCCTCGACGGCCTCGCAGAAGCGCCGGGTGGCGTGCTTGAAGACCATTGGACCGTTCATCCGGGGGAATTGGCGCCCCTCGGCCAGCTGTTCATCGTGCCAGCGCCCCTGGATCAGGGCCGAGGGCAGCTCGGCCCACAGCTCGCGAGCGAACTTCCCCTGACTGTGCAGGGAGGAGGCGATGACGCCTCGCCGCTCGTCGGTGGCCTGCAGGATGATGGCCCCCGCGCCGTCGCCGAACAGCACGGCCAGGTCCCGTCCCCGCGTGCTGATGTCTAGGCCGGTGGAGTGAATTTCCGAACCCACCACCAGGACGGTCCGCGCGACGCCGCTCTGGATGAAGCCGTCGGCCGCCGCCACCCCGTAGATGAAGCCGGTACACTGGTTGCGGACGTCCAGGGCGCCGATGGTGCCCACGCCGAGGGCGTGCTGCAGGAGGACCCCATTGCCCGGGAAGGTATAATCCGGATTGAGCGTGCCGAAGATGATCAGATCGAGCGCCCCGGCTTCCAGGCCGGCGTCGGCGAGCGCCATCACGGTGGCCCGGCGAGCCAGCTCGGCCCCGCTCGTGCCCTCCTCGACCCAGCGACGCTCGTGGATGCCGGATCGTTCACGGATCCAGGCGTCGGACGTGTCCATCCACTGCGCGAGATCGTGGTTGGTCACGACCCGCTCGGGGACGTAGAAGCCCGTCCCGACGATGGCGGCATTCGGCATGACGTCTCCTCGGCAGGGTGTGGCCGCCGCGATGGCGAGCCGCTCCTCAGCGGTGGACCGGTACTCCCTGTCCTCCCAGCACCTTCGCGTTCTCGCGCCCGTAGCGGACGGCCTGATCGCGGGTGGCGAAATACCCGATGCAGACCCGGTAGACGAGGCTGCCGTCAGCCAGGTTGCCGGCGCGCAGCAGGGCCGAGATGCCGGCGGTCTGCAGCTGCACCAGCATCTTCTCCGCGTTCTCCTCCTGGCCGAACGCTCCCAGCTGCAGAAGCCAGGGCCCGGTGGCCTGAGGCTGGACGGCCGGGGTGTCGCTGCGCGTCGCCGGAACCGGCGGGGACCCCCCCGGCGGACTCGTTGTCGCGTGAGAGGTCTCGCGTGGCACGGGCTTTACGGGGGCCGGCCGGGCCGGCGTCGTCTCGGTCCGGTCCGCATCGCCGGCGGCGGCTTGCTGCTCCTTCCCGCCCGGCTGCTCGGGCACGAGCTGCTGGACCTCCTTGGCGATGGTCACATCCCCGGAGCGGGGCGCCGCGGTCAGGCTGCCGGGCGGCGCTTCGGCGGTCACCACGGAATGCTGCTCGCCGACACCCACCGGGGCGTTCCGCGAGGCGGGCCAGAACATGAAGGCCGCGACGGCCAGGACGATGACCAGGGGCACCAGGTAGATGCGGGATAGCTGCAGGCGACGGGGTCGTCCGCTGCGCCGCCGGGGTGTGGGATCCTTCTCCGCGGTGGTCATGATGGGGTCCTCCTTGCGCTGGAAGCGGCCCGTCCCTGGACCGCCCCCTCCTCGCGGGCCGGCCACAGCAGGCTTCCCAGCCAGGTGGCGGCCAGCGAGGTGAAGAATCCGGGAATCATCTCGTACACCCGGCTGCCCAGGCTGGGCACGAAGTACCATACCACGACGACGATGGTTCCCGTGACAAAACCCGCCAGTACGCCGGCGCGGCTCGTGCGCCGCCACCAGAGGGACATCACCAGCGGGGGCCCGAAGGCGGCGCCCAGACCGGCCCAGGCGTACAGCACGAGGGAGTACACGAAGGCCTTCATCTGCCAGGCGAGCAGGAAGGCCACGATGCCCACCATCAAGGTGGCGCCGCGGCCGATGGCCAGCAGCCGCCTCTCGCTGGCCCGGGGCCGCAGCAGCCGGCGGTAGATGTCCTCGCTCACCGCGCTGGACGACATCAGGAGCTGGCTGTCGGCGGTGGACATCATGGCCGCGATGGCGCCGCAGATCATGATGACCGCCAGCCACACCGGCATGAAGTCCCGCGCCAGCAAGGGCATGAGCTGCTCCTTGTCCGCGATCGGGCCGCCCGCACCCACGATGTCGGAACCGTACCAGGCCAGGCCGGCCAGACCGATCAGCACGGCGCCCAGGAAGGCGATCGCCGCCCAGGTGATGGCGATGATCCGCCCGCGCCGCACGTCCGCGGGTGAGCTGATGGCCATGAACCGCAGCACGAGGTGCGGCTGTCCCATGTAGCCGAGACCGATGGCCAGGCTGCCGATGGCGCCGCCGACGGACTCGGACCAGATGCTCTTGCCGAGCGGCGTCCAGGCCAGATAGCTCGCGCCGGCGGCGGCCAGCTTGGCCTGCAAGGCCCCCCAGCCGCCCAGCTCCACGAGCACGGCCAGCGGCAGGACGGCGAGGGTGAACAGCATGATGATACCCTGGATCAGGTCGGTCCAGGCCACGGCGAAGAGCCCGCCGGCGGCGGTGTAGAACATCACCAGGACGGCGCCGATCAGCATGCCGTGGAGCTGGGTGATGCCGAGATCCTCGCCCAGGTAGAAGTTCAGGACCTTGCCGGCGGCCAGGAACTGGGCGGCCACGTAGAACGTGAAGAAGAAGAGGGTGATGAGCGTGGAGACGACGCGCAGGACGTGGCTGCGGTCGTCGTGACGCGCCTCGAAGTAATCGGCCAGGGTGAGCGCCCCGTGCCGCTCGGTCTCCACCCTTAGGCGGTGAGCCACCACGAACCAGCTGAAGGCGATGCCGCTCACGCAGCCGACGGCGACCCAGAAGGCCGACATGCCGGCCACGAAGGCCAGGGCCGGCAATCCGATCAGCAGCCAGGCCGACTCGCCGCTGGCCCGCTCGCTGAAGGCGGCCACCCAGGGGCCGAGCTGGCGATCCGCAAGCAGGTAGGCCGAGAGGGTCTTGTTGAGGCGCACCGCGGCGAAGCCCACCGCCAGGATCAGCAGCGAGTAGATGATGAGTCCGAGGAGCAAGGGAGGCACGCAGGCTCGCTTTCTGCACGCTCCGGACGGGGCCGGAGGCTGCCGGGAGATGTACGGCCGAGTATAGGGAAGGCCTTTTCGTCGCCGCAAGGTGAAAGCGCCCGGCAGCTGCCGCCCCGCTGCATGCAGCGTGCCACATGCAGCGTGCCACATCTTGCCTTCCGCTGCGGCGAGCCGTAGTATCGGAAGCCCGCACCGCTCGAGGAGGAACCCGTGGGCCAGAAGAAGTACAAAGGACGGCGCGCCGGGGCCTTCATCTTCGACCTGGACGGCACGCTGATCGACTCCGCTGCGGACATCGTCGCGGCGGCCAACTTCGCGCGCGGCCACTTCGACCTGCCGCCGCTGCCGGACGCCACCATCATCTCCCACGTGGGCGACGGGGTGCGGATGCTCATGACCCGCCTGCTGGCCGACCGGGACGTCCCCGCCGACGAGGAGCGCATCGCCGAGGGGGTGGACGTCTTCCGCGGTCACTACGGGAGGCACTGCCTGGACCGGACAACGCTCTTCCCCGGCGTGCTGGCGACCCTGAGGCGCTTCCGGGCCGTTCCCCTGAACGTGGCCACCAACAAGCCGCGGCGCTACGCCCTGCAGATCCTCGCGGGCCTGCACGTGGCCGACGCCTTCCGCCGCATCGTGGCCGGCGACGACGTCCCGCGCCAGAAGCCGGACCCGGCGCATCTGCGCGCCTGCCTCGAAGGGCTGGACGTGCCGCCCGCGGAGGTGGTGGTCGTCGGCGATCATCCCAACGATATCCAGGGGGCGCGGGCCATCGGCGCCGTCGCCGTGGGCGTGACCTACGGCCTGACGCCGGCGGGGCTGATCCGCGCCGCACGGCCGGACCTGGTGATCGACAGCTTCGCCGAGCTGGCCGAGCTGTTCCCGTCGCGTGGCTGAGCCCGACTGCCGGGCTCTCCGCAGGAGCTTGCATGGATCGATCCCGGCCAGCGTTGAGCCCGTATCCGCTGCCCCTCCTGCTGGGGCGCGTGGTGCGCGAGTGGGAAACCCGCCGCCGGATCTTCGACCTGCCGGCCAGCCGTTTCTTCCGCCCCGAGCCGGACGTGGACCTCTCCCTCGAGCTGGCCGGGTGTCGCCCGGCCACCCCCTTGGGTCCGGCGGCGGGGCCGCACACCCAGCTGGCGCAGAACCTGGTGCTGGGCTGGCTGGCGGGAGCGCGCAGCTTCGAGCTGAAGACGGTGCAGGTGCTCGACGAGCTGGAGATCCCGCGGCCCTGCATCGACATGGAGACCGTCGGCTACAACGTGGAGTGGAGCCAGGAGCTGAGCCTGGAGCGGTCGCTGCACGAGTACGTCAAGGCCGCCCTGCTGCTGGCCATCCTGGCGCGCTGGGAACCGCTGCACGAGGTGCTGGGGGATCCCGGCGATCACCTGCTGGAGCTCTCGGTGGGCTACGACCTGGCGGGGATCCGTTCCGCGGCCCTGACGCGGTTCATCGCGACCCTGCGGGATCCCGGGCCGGTGCTGGAGCCGCTGCGGGCGCAGGTGCCGGAGCCGTTCGCCGCCCTGCGCGACGTTCCGCTGCCCGCGCCCCTGATCCGCGGCGCCACGCTCTCGACCTTTCACGGCTGCCCGCCGGACGAGATCGCCGCCATCGTGCGGCACCTGATGGAGGCCCACGATCTCGACGTCACGGTCAAGCTCAACCCGACCCTGCTGGGCGAGGAGGCGATCCGCGGCAGCCTGCACGAGCAGCTCGGCTACGGGGAGATCGAGCTCGTGCCGGCCGTCTTCGCCGAGGACCTGGTGTTCGCCCGGGCCGCGGACCTGATCGAGGAGCTGGACGACTTCGCCCGGGCCCGCGGGCGCACCTTCGGCATCAAGCTCACCAATACCCTCGTCGTGGCGAACCACCGCGGGCGCCTGCCCGGCGAGCGCATGTACCTGTCCGGTCCGCCGCTGCACGTGCTGGCCGTCGCGCTCCTGGACCGTTTGCAGGTGCGCCTGGGCGGACGCCTGCGCCTGGGAGGGGAGGACGGGTCCGTGCCGGTGGCCTTCTCGGCCGGGGTGCAGAAGGAGAACCTGGCCCGGACGGTCGCCCTCGGGCTGGCGCCGGTGACCGTCTGCAGCGACCTGCTCAAGCCCGGCGGCTACGGCCGGCTGGCTCCCATGCTGCGCGAGCTGCAGCGGCAGCTGCGCGAGGCGGGGTGTGCCGACCTCGCCGCCTGGCGCGAGCGGGCGCGGGCGGCGGCGCGGGCGGCCGGACAGCGCGACGCGGTGGCCGCCTACGCGGCGCGCCTGCGCAGCGTGGCGGGCGGCCGGCTCTATGCGCGGGAGGCCCAGCACGCTCCGGCACGCCGGCTCCCGGTGCGCCTGCAGCTCTTCGACTGCTGCAGCTGCCATCTGTGCGTGACCGTCTGCCCCAACGACGCGATGCTGCGGCTGCCGCGGCCGCCGGCCCTGGCCGAGCGGCTGGACCGCAGGTGGCAGTACGTGTGTCTGGCCGAGCTCTGCAACGCCTGCGGCAACTGCGAGACCTTCTGCCCCGAGGAGGGGGCCCCCTTCCTCGCCAAGCCGCGCCTGTTCGTGCGCCGGGAACGCTTCGCCGCCGCCGAGGGTCAGGCCTTCCTGGTCGCGGCGGACCCCGCAGGGCCCGGAGAGCTGATCGTGACGCCGAGCGATGCGGGCGCCGGTGCGGCGGACGAGGTGGCGACATTGCTGGCCGGGGAGCAGGGCTGGCCCCTGCGGGCCGCCGACCTGGCGGCGCTGGAGCGCGACGCGGAGTGAAACCGAAGGGCCCCGGCGCGTGGTCCGGGGCCCTGCTTCAGCTCGACGAGCGCTGCGTGCGCTCTACTCCATGCGCGGTTTCCAGACCTTCCACACCTTCCCGACCAGCTCGGGACCCGGCTTGAGCGTCGCTTCGCCCGGTTTCCAGCCGGCCGGCGTCGCCTCGGCGCCCTTGCTCCTGCGCACGAGCTGGAAGGCCTGGACTTGCCGTACCAGCTCGGCGAAGTTCCGCCCGACCGGCGGCGTCATCACCTCCATGGCCTGGATGATGCCGTCCGGGTCGATCAGGAAGCGTCCCCGCACGTCCACGCCGCCCGCCTCGTCGAAGACGCCGTAGACCTGGCCGATGCGGCCGCCTGGGTCGGTCAGCATGGGAAACGGCACGCCCCCATCCACCATCTTCGAGAGTTCCTCCTCCTGCCAGATCTTGTGCGTGAAGCGGCTGTCGCAGCTCATGGAGAGCACCTTGACGCCCAGCTTCTCGAGTTCCGCATGATTGGCGGCGACCGCCGCCAGCTCGGTGGGTCAGACGAAGGTGAAGTCGCCGGGATAGAAGCAGAGCGTCACCCACTGCCCCTTGTAGTCGGAGAGCTTGATGTTCTCGAAGTCGCCGTTCACGTACGCGCTGGCCTCGAAGTCCGGTGCTGGTTTGCCGACCTGGACCGTCATGGCGGGCACCTCCTTGGCGGTGGTGGCAGCCTGTGCGTCGCCCTCCGGCTTCACGCCGATCGGGCCCGCCGCCGGCTCCACGCAGCCTTTGGGCTTGGACATGTTGCACCTCCTGCGGGGAGGGTGTGGTTGGTGGATGCAGGTATCGTCAGATACTACATGATCGCGTGGAAATGGCAACCACCTGGCAGGCAATAACATATGAGAATGGTGGGGAATGCTGCGCGACGGCGGGGGCCCGGGCCGGCGGCCCGGCCCCCCTGTCGTCCGGTGCCGGATTCATTCCGGCAGCAGCACCAGCTCCCGGGCCGCCGGCGCGGCGGCCGCCGCCAGCACGGCGCGGAAGGCGGGCCAGGCCGCGGGCGCCACGCTGCCCTCGCTCACCTCGAGGCTGCGCCGGACCTCGACCACCTGGCCCT
>Ga0315542_1000459_pt1 | contig 25563 bp, 21 predicted proteins | sample SalMarSW160120MG_FD_202541 | JGI IMG/M metagenome (GOLD analysis project Ga0315542, IMG submission 202541) | Salt marsh sediment microbial communities from the Plum Island Ecosystem LTER, Massachusetts, United States - Salt Marsh Sediment SW1601-20 ... | reverse complement strand
GGCCAGGAAAGACAAGTACCGGCGCGTGTTCGAAAACTATGCGGACATCGGAGGGAGATATTCCGCCCTCTCCTACTTCGGACTCGTCCCTGCAGCACTTTACGGCCTGGACGTGGAGGAACTGCTGATGCGGTCCTTGCGGATGATGCATGCGTGCCAGTCCAGTGTGGACGCCCATGAGAGTCCCGGAGTGCTCCTGGGAGCCGTACTCGGACGGCTGGCGCTCGAGGGCAGGAACAAGGTAACCCTGCTGCTCCCCGAGGCCATGCTGCCTCTGGGGATGTGGATCGAACAGCTGCTGGCCGAGAGCACAGGCAAGGAAGGAAAGGGCCTTCTCCCCGTGGCGGGTGAACCCATTGCCCACCCATCGATCTACGGAGACGACCGGGTATTCGTGTACTTCCGCGTGCGGCAGGAGCAGGATGAACGGCTGGAACGCAGTGTGGTGCGGCTCAAAGAGGCAAAACAGCCGGTCGTCACTATTGAACTGGACGAACGGAAGGATGTGAGCCAGGAATTCCTCCGCTGGGAAGTGGCGGTTGCCGCAGCCGGCTCCGTTCTAGGCATCAATCCCTTTGACCAGCCCAATGTGCAGGAGAGCAAGGACAACACCAACAAACTCCTCAAAGTGGTATCTGAAACAGGACATCTGCCCGAGGAAAAACCCGACCTCGAGGAAGGGCCCTTGACCCTTTACGGAGGCGCCGACGGCGGGAGCGCAGGAACATGTTTTTCCCATTTCTTCTCCCGGGCGGCGCCGGGCGATTATGTGGCCATACTCGCCTACCTCACCGAAGAAACGGCCACGGACAATGCCCTGCGGGGTCTCTGTCAGGAACTGCAGGAACGGTTTCATACGGCAACCACCGTGGGATACGGTCCCCGTTATCTTCATTCCACAGGGCAGTACCATAAGGGAGGACCCAACACAGGTTTGTTTATAGAGCTCACAGGGGGACATGACACTGACCTTGGAATCCCGGGAAGCCCTTATGGCTTTTCCACGTTCCGGCAGGCCCAGGCCCAGGGGGATTTTCAGGCCCTGGTAAAACACGGTCGCAGAATCCTGCGGGTCGACCTGGGAGACGATGCGGGCCTTGGAATCGGGCGCCTCAGAAGAGCAATTCGGGAAGCCCTCGCAGGAGGAGAATCGATATGAGTGAATATTCCATCAGCACCCTGTTCCTGGACATTGGCGGCGTACTGCTTACCAATGGCTGGGACCGTCACATGCGACGAGCCGCAGCAGAGAAGTTTGGGCTGGACCCGGAGGAAATGGACGAACGGCATCACCTCACCTTCGACACCTACGAAGAAGGAGAACTGAGTCTCGATGAGTATCTTACCCGCGTGATCTTCTATGAAAAGAGGCGCTTCACGCGGGAAGATTTCAAGGCCTTCATGTTAAGCCGGTCAGAGGAGATGCCCAAAATGATTGACCTCATGCACAGGCTCAAGGAGCGCTACGGTCTCAAAATGGCTGCGATCAGCAACGAAGGCCGGGAACTCACCTTGTACAGGGTGAAGAAATACAACCTTGGCTCCTTCATCGATTTTTTTATCGTCTCCTGTTTCGTCCACTTCCGCAAACCCGATCTGCGGCTCTATCGTCTCGCTCTGGATTGTGCTCAGGTCACGACGCAGGAGAGTGTTTACATCGACGATCGCAAGATGTTCGTAGAGGTGGCCCAGGGAATCGGCCTTCACGGCATTCACCACACGGAATATGAAGAGACGCGCAATTCTTTGAGTGAACTGGGGCTATCAGCATCGTAGCGCGAAAGCGCCTTTCTACGTCCTCATAAGGGAGGAGACAGAACATGACCGACAAGAGGTGCGATATCGGTTTGGTAGGCCTGGGGGTCATGGGCAAAAACTTTGCCCTGAACATGGCCGACAAGGGGTTTCGGGTAGGCGTCTATAACCGCACTGAAGAGAAGACCCGCCAATTTATAGAAGAAGCGGGTCATCGCCCGATCGAACCGGGATATTCCCTGGAGGAGTTTGCGGGAATCCTGAAGCAGCCGAGGGCGATCCTCATCTTTGTCCCCGCAGGCGATCCGGTGGATGAGGTGATCGGCGAGCTGCTGGTCGAAACTGAAGCCGGAGACCTCATCATCGACAGCGGAAATTCTCACTTCAAAGATACCGACAGGAGAGAAGAATCCCTGTCAGAGAAAGGAATTCTCTTCCTCGGTATGGGGATCTCCGGAGGAGAATACGGCGCCCGTCATGGCCCGAGCCTGATGCCCGGAGGGTCCGAAGAAGCGTACAACAGGGTGCGCCCCGTTCTCGAGGCGGCAGCCGCACACGTGAAGGGGGAACCCTGCGTGACCTATCTCGGCCCCCATTCCGCGGGGCACTACGTCAAAATGGTGCATAACGGCATCGAATACGGGATTATGCAGCTCATTGCCGAGAGCTACGATCTGCTGCGGCGGTGCCTCAACTTCGATGAGAAGGATCTCAGCTCCCTTTATGCCGGATGGAACGAGGGGAAAATGAACAGCTATCTCATGGAGATTACGGCCAAGGTCCTGGACCGCAAGGACGACAGGACCGGCCGGCCCCTGGTTGACATGATCCTGGACCGGGCCCGGCAGAAAGGTACCGGGAAGTGGACGTCGTGGGATGCGCTGGATCTGCAGATCCCTGTTCCCACCATCGATGTGGCGGTGGCAATGCGGAACATGTCGGATTACAAACAGGAGCGCGAGAAGGCAGGCCGAGTTCTCTCCGGACCATCTGAATCCTATCAGGGAGATAGGGAAACCTTTGTCCGGCGGCTCGAAAGGGGGCTCTTCGCGGCTCTCATACTCACCTACGCCCAAGGGCTGAGTCTGCTCCGTCAGGCTTCCCACAAATACGGCTACCGGCTGGATCTGGAAGCCGTGGCCAGGATCTGGAGAGGCGGGTGCATCATCCGGGCGGCGCTTCTGGAGGATATTCGCAGTGCCTTTCACAGGCAACCGGATCTTGAGAACCTGCTCCTTTCCCCCGAGCTCGGCAGCGAGGTGACGGAGCGACAGGAAGACCTCCGGGACGTGATTTGTACCGGCATCGGCCTCGGCATTCCCGTTCCCGGGTTCATGTCCGCCCTTGCCTACTACGATGCGTACCGGAGCGTTCAACTGCCGGCCAATCTGATCATGGCCCAGAGGGACTTCTTCGGGGCACATCGGTACGAGCGAATTGATTCGGAAGGGACCTTCCACACGGAGTGGGAGGCATGAGGCTTTACGCCTCCGTCTCTTCCGCCGTTTCCGGCAGTCCGATGGAAGATGGAAGGGAAAGGCACTCATCGTGAAGTTGCGCGCACTCTGTTTCGATTTTGACGGCACCCTGGTTGATTCGGAACCAATTCATCTACGCATCTGGAATGAGATCCTCCGGCCCCATGACGTATCTGTAACGGTGGATGAATTCAAGCACAGGTACGTCGGTGCCGTAGCTCCGGAGATGGCAAAGGAACTGGTGGAAAAATTTCACATCAAGGCCGATCCTGTGTCGCTGGCCTCCGCTAAAGACAGGAGATATGCCGAGTGGGTCCGGCGCAACCCTCTGCCCCTGATGCCCTATGCCCGCGAATCCATTGCTGCCTTTGCCCGGCGTGGCGCGAAACTGGCCTGTGTCACAGGCAGTCCCCGCGAAATAGTGACCCTGAACTTGAAGCGGCTGGGCATTCAAGAATATTTCATAGTTGTCGTTGCCCGGAATGACGTCACGAAAAGTAAACCTGATCCCGAATGCTATCTGAAGGCGATGAAAGATCTCGGGGAACCGGTGGATGCCGGCATCTCTTTTGAGGATTCCGAGGCAGGCGTGCTGGCCGCAACCGGTGCCGGTCTTGCCTGCTACGGCATTGCCTGGGAGTCTTCGGCCGCCCACGACCTCTCGAACGCCACGAAGACTTTCAACGGACTTCGAGAGGCGACCAGGTGGGTCATCGAACACTATGGTCTCGAAGATTTCGGCGACGGGTGAAGCTGCTCGTAGAGGGTGCAGACGGCATTCCTCATTGCGAAGTTCCCTCTTGTTTCTGCCCTTCTCCTTCCCCGCCGCGCGCTGTTTCCGCTTTGACCATGGCCGCGTACTCATCGGAGGCCAGGTTCGGCAAACGCCTCAGAAAGGCCACAATGCCCCAGAGCTGCTCATCCGTGTGTGTCTTTCCGAATGACGGCATCCCCGTCATCTTGAAGCCGTTTTTCACAATCCAGAACAGTTCGACATCACTGAGATCTCGCTGCACATCATCGGCAGCAAGAGATGGCGGGTTGGGGTACAGGCCTTCGGCAAACTCCAGCCGATGAATCCCCGGTGCACCGTGACACAGCCTGCACATCTCATGAAAATATGGGAATCCTACGCTCGCCAACTTCTCGCCTTTGAGAGATGGAGGGACGATATTCCTGCTGTGATAAGCAACGGACCTGTCGCGAGCTTCGTCCAGTATCCAAAAAGTCGCTTTGAAGTGAGGCACATCAGCGGCAACATTATAAAAGCCCGACCAGACGAAGATTGCACCACCAAGGATGATAAGTATAATCACCGTAACGACACCCCAAAAAAACGCTCTCATATCTTGTCCTCCAGTATGGCCAAATGTTGTTAACCTTTTTGAAGCCGGCGGTTTGTCATCATATCCAGTCTTCTAATAACTCCAAGTAGACTATACCGATAGTCTTTTAAATGAAAATAAGCATGATCCTGTATTTTCATTCCAAATTGGATGTATTGGGTTCGCAGCTTCTCTTTGGGAATATGACAGGGGATTCGATTCAGATCGGGTTTTCGGCAACATTGGGATTACGCAGTGCGGGAGGCCTCAGGTAATTCCTCCGAAAAGCTGAGGGAGCAAACAAAAGCCGTTGTGCTTGGTAAGCAGGGGAACATGCCGTTCCCCTGCTTACGCCGTGTCTTTTGGCAATCGGTATCTGAAGCTGATGCCGAAGCCAGCGTGATGCTCAGGGGGTCCCGCCTTGGGCGGGATTGCGTTCCGAGGCTCCGGGATGGTCTTTTTAGTGACTTATCAGCGTGGGACAGCTACCCCCTCCGCATTCTCGACTTCGTCGAGCTGTGGGTTCCCCCACTGATAAGTCACTAAAAGAAAGGCGCCCTCTCACCAGTCACTCCAGAAAGACTTCTCCCCTGACCACCGCTTTCTTCTAGATCCCGGAATGGGTTTACCTCTCCGGGGCTGTAACCAGAGGCGGTGGGTTCAGTGAAAACTCGATCCTCTTATACCGACGGTGGGACAATGAGCTGGATGGGCGCTTTCTTGATCTTTTGCAGGCAATCCTCCAGCGCCGCCTGTTCCGTGTCACCGCATCCAATAAACTGGGGATCCACCTCCCGCTCCTCCCGGAACAGCAAATTCGGAATGGCGAAGAACTGGTCATCAATGGTTCCGGCCAGAACCTCGTGGACATCAATGCGAAGTTTCTCAGAGTCTCTCTTGAGTTCGTATTTGTGCACCTTGGTCAGCAATTCATTTTCGTTGAGCGTGTACAGCATCTCTGAACCTCCTTCAGTTTTCATTATCGTTCTCCTCATAAATTGCAGGAAAAAGGGTTCGTTACCCTCTTAAAACTTTGGGCCCCTGTGTACCCGTTTGCCCGGAGCCTGACAGGTTGAGGTAGTTCCAGTCGATGAAGCATGTGTCCGGACAGTCGCGGGGACATGCCGTTCTGATAACCTGCATTTCCCTTTCCTTTCATCGGGCCTGGCGGAATCTCAAAAATAACCTCCATCGAAGTTCAGCGCGTTCCTTGCAGGAAATAAAGGCCTTCGCGTCTCCGGTTTCCGGTAAACATGCAGACAGAGTTGAACCGGCTGTCAAGAGGAAAAATCGGTGGAAGCGGACGACCTCGGTCTCAATGCCTTCCTGACCGAAAGATGGAGATGATAAGCCAAATGCCAAGAATCGTTGCTACGAGATACCCCATGAGACCGAAGAGATGGGTGATTGAAATGGTCTTCAGCCCGAAGACATTTACCGTAACCTCGAAAACCGTTTGACTGGAGTTGAGGACCATGGCCGCAGCTATGAGAGAGGCGGAAACAACCAATCCCACGGTCAACCTGCTAATCCCCTTTGCAAACTGTGCATCCAGATTCTTGAAGCCGTCGTGCCACAGTTCCAGCCGCTGTTTGCCCTGGGCGGTCTGTTTGAGGATATCGTGGACAAATTTGGGCATGGTCCTCATGTACCCGCCCATGAGGCGGGCATCTTTGCCCAAATGCCTGAACAACTTCTTCGTGTCGTAGCCGCGCTTCAAGAGCTTTTTGGCGTAGGGGCTGGTGGCTTCGAGGATGCTCGCGTCACTGCCCAGGATCTTTCCCAGGGCCTCGGTCTGGATGAAGGTCTTCAAAAGGAGCAGAATATTCTGGGGCATCCTGATGTGATACTTGTAAACCAGGCGCATCACCTGGTCATAGACGTCCCTGACTGAAATGGTCTGAAGCGACCGGCCGTAAAACGGCTCGCTGATGTCCTTGAGGTCAATCTGGAAGCTCTTGAGATCCATGGTCTTTTCGTCAATGATTCCGGCATCCAGCAATGCATCAAGGATCATATCGTAGTCGTGTTCGGCATAACCCAGGAAGATGTTCGCAATCTCCAGCATCGTCTGTTCATCCAGATACCCGGTGATGCCGAAATCCACCAAGGCCACCCGGCCGTCGTACATGACGATAGTATTTCCGGGATGCGGGTCGGCGTGGAAAAAACCGAACTCCATCAACTGCCGCGAAAAGGAACGGAGGCCGAGTTCCGCTATCTTCTTGGGATCAATGCCGCGGGCCTTTATGGCTTCCACCTGATCCATCTTGATCCCTTCGATATGTTCCATCGCCAGTACGGATCTGCTTGTGTAGTCCCAGTAGACCTTGGGGATATAGATATCCTGGGAGTCTTTGAAATTTCTGGCGAATCTTTCGATGCTGCCCCCTTCGACGAACATATCCAGTTCTTTGAAAATCGTCCGTTCAAACTCGCTCACCAGATTGGTGGTTCCCAGGATTCGGCCGATCTCGAAAGACTTTTCTATTTTTCCCGCCAGGTAGTACATCAACTGGATATCCTGCCGGATCTTCTTGTCTATGCCCGGACGGATGACCTTGACGGCGAGTTTCTCCCCCGTAGAGAGTTCAGCCAGATGGACCTGGGCCACCGATGCTGCAGCGATCGGCTCCGGGTTGAATTCCTTGAAGATCTCCGTGAGCGGGCGCTTCAGTTCTTCCTGGATCACTTTCTTGATATCGTCGAAAGGAACCGGGGGCACCTGGTCCTGGAGTTTCCTGAACTCTTCGAGATATTCCGGCGGAAACATGTCCGCACGGGTGCTCATGAGCTGTCCGAGTTTGATGAAGCTGGGCCCCAGTTCTTCCAGAACCAGGCGGATACGTTTCGGGGATGGAAATCCGGCTTTGAAGCGATGCCCCTTGTCCTCGATTCCCTTTTCCTTTTTCGCGGTTCGAGTGAAGAGGCGTTCTACAACGTCTCCCAGGCCATGCTTCAGCATCACCCTGGTGATAACAGCAAATCTCCGGAATCCCTTCAACCTTGAACCCTCCAAAAGAGCCTGAAAAAATCTTCGTGATCCTCCCGGCCGGTGCCCTGTCTTGAGCTTGCCACCTCTTCCTGAAACCAAACCATTCGCACCCGTGAAGAGGAAGATGCAGCATGAATCCTTCAAATTCAGGCGTTCGCGGCACCTGTCTGCATGAGAACCGGGAAGGATGTCCCACCGGAAAGGCCATCCAATGGGATGTCCCGAACCTTGCAGAGCCGTGCAAGGCCCTTCTCAAAGGTCTTTGTTCCGTTTTGCCCCGGAAAAGATCTAGACCAGGAGGACATGGAAAAACATGCGGAAGCCGCTCGAATTAGCTCAGGAGAATGACATCCCGTCCCATGGGCCTCCGGCTTGCTCCACCGGATCTCAAGATGAGGCCGGTTCCTTGACCATCGGCCACTTTTCTGAAATCTCTTGAAGCTTTTTCGCCTCGGCGATGTAGCTCTCCACATAGCCGCATTCCGTGCATACGTAGTTGTCGAGGGCGGCAATGGATAGTATGGAGATGGGGATGCTGTTGCTTCCGAAAGGGCCGCTTTTGGCCGGAATATTCGTTCCGTGAAAAACCTTCTCCGAACCGCACTTGGGACATTTACCGTCTTTCACTTTGTCACCTCCTCCGGATGGCGAATCATTCAAAACGTTCAGACCGATCAACTGATTCTCCTCCCGCAGAGCCGGACGCATCATGAGGCCCTCCGAGGGAGTTCGGGAAGGAAGCCTTTTCTGCAGCGACTGGTGAGAGGGTTTCGTCTTTTCGTGACTTATCAGTGGGGGAACCCGCAGCTCGACGCAGTCGAGAATGCGGAGGGGGCAGCTATCCCACGCTGATAAGTCACTGAAAAGACCAGCTCGGAGCCTCGGAACGAAATAAAAGGCTTCCTTTCTGAGCGTCGGGATTCATCTTATACCCGCTTTCCAGATCCCGGATCGGAAGAGTCGATCCGGTCCCCCACCAGAGGTGAAGGGTTCAGCCAAAATTGATCCAGGATACACTGACTAGAACCCTCATGTTCCCACAGGGAGTATAGAGGGGCAGGCATGGAGTGTCAACCCTGATCGGTTTTGAGAGGCGGCACCGGGCGCCGTCAGGGCGTTAAGACGATTTTCCCGAAGTGCTCGCCCTTTTCCATGATCTGATAGGCCTCTTTTCCCCTGTTCAGCGGCATAACGCGGTCTACAACCGGTCTGAGCCTGCCTTCCCAGAGTAAAGACGTGATGGTCCGGAAATCCTCCCGGCTTCCCATTGTACTGCCGATCAGGCTGATCTGTTTGCCGAAAATATAGCGAATATCTATCTCGGCTTTCGGACCGGTGGTGTTGCCGATAATCACGATTCTGCCGCCGCGTGCCACCGCGAGCATACTGGCAGTGAGCGTCGCCTTCCCGACATTGTCGACCACCAGATCGACGCCCCGCTTTGACGTGAGCCGGTAGATCTCTTTGCCCCAGTCGACCTGTGAGCGGTCCAGGACCACATCTGCTCCCAACTCCCGTGCCCGCCCGGCCTTTTCCGCGTTGCCCGCGACGGCATATACGGTTGCCCCCGCGAGCTTCGCAATCTGGATGGCCATGCTGTTGACCCCGCCTCCCGAGCCCACTACTAGTACCGACTCGCCTGCACGCAGCCCGGCCCGATGAATGAGCATGCGCCATGCGGCCAGGCTGACCAGCAGAGGCGCGGCGGCATCAGGAAATTCTATGTTCTCGGGAAGGGCCAGCAGATTGCCTGCCGGAACGGAGATCAATTCCGCCGCGCCTCCCCGCACGTGTTCACCAAGGATGGCGTAGCCGGGACTCACGGTTTCTTCCCCGCGGCGGGTATATTCGTCTTCAAAAATGTTAATCCCGGGATATACGACCACCCGCTGGCCTAACTGCCATTCGGATACGGCGGAACCTACCTGTGCGATTTCTCCGGACACATCGGCGCCGCACCAGTGGGGCATCTCCAGCTTGAGAGAAGGCCAACCCCTTCTTACCCAGATATCCAGATGATTAAGGGCGCAGGCACGCACCCGAACCAGGACGTCATCCGATCCGACAACGGGATCCGGCACTTCCCCATACTGGATTTCATCCAATTCACCATGTTGACTGAAATAGAGGGCCTTCATTTCTGCTCCCTCCTTTCTTCATTACAGGTTTTCCTCGATACAATGACCTCATGCCTCGCTTCTTCGCGCCAGGGGAGGGACAACACCCTCTTCAAAGGCATCAGGGTTTGAATGCCTCGACAAGGCCGTCCATGTGCTCTCCGGCCTGAAGGAGGCGAACGCGAACGAATCCCGCCTTTGAAAGGGCTTCCCGGACCTGGTCATAGGTATACGTCCCCCCGTCCGGAGTAACAAGGAGCATATTCACGGCGAAGATAGCGCCGTCTTTGGGACTGGTCCGGTCAGGCGCCATAATATGGTCCCGGATAACGATCCGGCCGCCGGGAATCAGTGCTCGAAACACCTTGGAGAAAAGCTCGACGTTTTGATCGGCTCCGTTCTGATGGATGATGGCGGAGACGAAGGCCAGGTCGTGGCCGCCAGGCAGTTCATCGGAATAAAAATCCCCCGACACCAGGGTGACGCGTTCCAGAACACCAGCATCGCGAAGGTGTTTTCGTGTCATCTCGATAACTTCAGGCCTGTCGAATAGAGTAGCTCTCATCTCGGGTACGGCCTTCAGGAAAGCCAAGGTATAGGTCCCCAGCGCCCCTCCAACATCCAGGAGGGCTTTGTGCGCCGCCGGCCCGACTGCCGCGGCAACTCGAGGCGCAAAAGCCTGGGCGACAATGTCCATCGCTCCGATAAAGGCCCGCAGCTCGTGTTCGTCTCTACTGGCACTGGACGAAATGGGTTCGGTCCGGACATCCAGACCTTGAACCACGTTTGTAAGCTCGGACCACCGTCCCCACAAATGATCCATGTGAAGGACCATGGGAAGGACCGATCCCGGAGCATCTCTCGAAAGAAATCGGGACACGGAAGCAGGGCAGTGATATTTTCCTGCCTCCTTGACCAGGAGCTTCATGGCGGCAAGCGCATCCAGGAGGACGGTCAGGCTTCTTGGATCGGCCTTCTTTTTTTCGGCGATTTCCCGGATGGAAAGCGGGGCCGGTGCGAGAAGTGTGAAAAGATCCATCTCGGCCCCGGTGAGAAGTATGCGCGATTCCATGAAGTTCCGAGCCAGGCCCAGCAATTTTCCAGGATTGAGATCTTCCATATCCAAGCCCTCCTTGATTCGAAGCAGCCGGCTTCAGGGAGTCTGCCGGCTCATGTCGCGAGCTGCGGTTGTTGAAACAGGGCGGCTCCTCGTGCAGGGCGGAAGGCATCAGGTACCTCTCAGGGGCTGATCAGGGAGGAAGCCTTTTCCTTCCTGATCAGCATGCTCTTCTGGACACCGGACCTATGCCTTACATGTTTGGGAATTCTTTTTCTACTTTGGAGTATAGGCAATTTGCCGCGGGTTGCCAATCAAAAACAGCATAACGGAGCTTCCGCGCCCTTCCGGACCTCGAGCTTAGCTGTACATTTCGGGCCTTCCCGGTACCGGTTCGCCTGCGCTCCATTTCTGCGCTTTCATGGCGGCGAGTTTTCTTGACACGAGGACCGATTTTTGTTTTTCTAAGGGTAAACCATTCCGTCTTTCTATTCCTTGGCCTCTTTTCGGAGGTTACCCGTGGAGATCCTCCAAAAAACGTTCAAATCGATCTCCTAATGGGCGAGTATCCGCTCCATCAGGAGGTCCAAAGCATCCGTCGCTGCAGCGCCCAGTGCCGGGAGATGGGGAAAGGGCACGTCTTCGGCAAGGGAGCGCCCTTGGAAGGCAAGGATCGCGGTTTTGGAGAAATGCTTCATCGTATCCATGGCATGGCCTCTGCAGACTACGCATGTACCGGCCTTTTGAAGTCCCATGAAGAACGGGGTTCACCGGAATTGCACTGAAGCACACGGAGGGACAGCATCATGGACAGAAAAACAATGGTTCTTTTTTCATTCACGGCTCTTCTGTTCTTTGCGCCGACATTCGTCGCAGCCCAAAGCTCTCCACAGGGCTATGCTCTGCTCCCTTCCCAGCAAAGTCGGGTTATTCTCCCGGCAGGGTGGAGGGTCTTCAGGGGAACCAGTGGTTTGGTGGTCCTTCATCCCAACGGCTGGAACATTCAGGAACGGGGAGGCGGCGCATTCCTTGCCTATCGTCCCGGCCCGGAAAGTACGGCTGCGGCACTGGTCTTGGTGCAGCCCATCCAAAGCATCGAGGGTCGCGCCGCCGGAGTGGTAGATGGCCTTGGCCAGATTTTTCCGGACCTTTTTCCCGGGGTGAACATTTCGAAGAGAAGGACGGTATCCCGAACCCCGGAGGTCGCGGTGGCTCAAATGGAGTATGCGCCGAAAGGAACCCGCTTCAGGGGGCTGGTTATGTGCTTCAAGCATGATACCCGAGGCGTGCTCTACGCCATTGCCGCCAACGTCGAGACATGGCACCGTGAAGAACCGGCGATGAAACGGATACTGAAAAGCTTTTTCTATTCGGGAAGCGGACCAGCCGCACAAGCCGGGCAGCCGGCCGGAGCACCGCTTCCGGAGATGGCGCCCTGGAGTGACCCTCTGGAAGGGGCGTTCACATGCCCGGTACCCAAGGGATGGAATGTCGACGGAGGTCTGAAACGCTTCGGTGCCCTTGACACGAGACCAGAAATCCTGGTAACAAGCCCGGATAACCGGATGCTCGCCCGTATCGGTGACTCGTTCGTTCCGCCCATGGAACTTCCCGCGCCGATACTGCAGCATTACGGCATTGTTGAAGGAGGATGGTTCAGTCCCGACGGCCAGAACAGACGGCTGGTCATGCGGTACCTCCCGTCAACCCTTTTTTTGAAAGCGATGTATCTCCCCCAGCGGGTGGGGCCCGTGAGTAACGTCCAGGAGAGAGATTTTCCGCAGCTCTCCCAACAGGCTCAATCGCTATGGGCACGGGCCGGCATCCCCGTTCGGGTGGACACCGGTGAGATGACCTTTGACGCTCAGGTTGAGATGGGACAACGGAAAGGATATGCGTTTGTTCAGACGGTCCTGGTCCCGACTCAAGGCGTCCCGAACAGGGCTACTTGGTATGTTACCCGCCTTTACGGCTACCTTGCGGCACCCGGATCGGAATCCGTTGCCGACGGGGTCTTGAACCAAATGGTATTGGGTTACCGGGAAAATCCCGACTGGGCGGCAGGTCAGAGCAGACTGGCCGGAGCCGTGTCCCGGATCTGGAGCGACACGAACAGGGAAGTGGACGACATGATCCATCAGACCTACATGAATCGTTCCCGGATGCAGGATAGAGTGCATCAGAGATGGTCCAGGGCCTTTCGAGGCGAGGTACTTATTGAAGATCCGAACACCCAACATAGATACGAGGTCCCTTCCGGCGGAAATTACTACTGGAAAGTCGGGCCAGGCAACGAATTCATTTCCACGGAGGGACCGGACCACGCATTTCTGCCGAATCATTGGATAGAAGAGATGAAGATCGTCGATTGATCGAAAGGTCCGTATCAAGAGACGCCCGCCATACCCACCATGTGCGACGGTGAAAATTTCCCGTGCCTGGTCATGGCTCTTCCTGAACGGTCCGGGACGAACCATCGGGAAGGGAAAGGTCTGTGGGCACATAATAAGCGCGAATAGGAGGAAAGGAGCAGCATAATGGAAAAAGAGAGGTCCGATTCCGGGCCGTCCAAACCACTGGTGGTCATCTGGTCATCACGTGACCGCGAAGTGGCGCAGAACATGGTTTTCATGTACACCAAGAACTCCAAACTCAAGGGCTGGTGGGACAAAGTCCGACTGGTGGTTTGGGGACCGTCGGCCAAACTGCTGGCGGTGGACCGGGAGTTGCAGGCTGAACTCGCTGAATTGAAAGAGGCCGGCGTCGAGCTTCAGGCTTGCAAGGCCTGTGCAGACCGGTACGGCGTCTCCGATAAACTCTGCAGTTTGGGTATCGATGTCATCTACATGGGGCAGCCCCTGACCGAGTACCTGAAAGGGGGTTGTCCGGTCATTACCTTTTGAGGGAAACAGGTGGTCTTGGATTGTGATTCCCCGAGGTCTTCCGACCGTTGAATGGAATGGTCGATATGAGTAAAGATGTCAATAAACATGAACTTGAAAGAGGAGTGATATGGACGAGCATCAGGTATTGTGGAATGAGAAGGTGGCGGAAGATATCATAAAACATCTGGAGAAGCGCCGTATGGAGGGGAGCTACGCACCAACGGCGGATAAAGCCAGGGAGGACATCCTGGCCATGATTCCTGAAAAGAGCGTCGTCTTTCGTTGCGGCTCGATGACGGCGGCGAATATGGGTCTCTGGGAAAAGGTGGTCAAGCTGCCGGGAGTTGAGCTCATCGACCCCTACCAGGCGGGTATCTCACCGCAGGAAAGCCTGGAGCGCAGACGAAGGGGCATGACGGCCGACCTGATGATAGCCAGTTCCAATGCGATCACCCTGGACGGCAGGCTGGTCAACCTCGACGGCATGGGAAACAGGGTGGCATCCATGGTCTTCGGTCCCAGGAAAGTGGTCCTCGTCGTCGGCATGAACAAGGTGGCCGCGGATCTGGATTCGGCCATGGCGAGGATCAAGCACTATGCGGGACCGGTCAACGCCATACGCATAGGCATAAATACTCCTTGCGTGGTAACAGGCCTGTGTTCGGACTGCAGGTCGCCCCAAAGGATATGCAACATGTGGAGCATCATCGAAGGGCACATGATCAAGGATCGCATTCATGTGAAGCTCGTGGGAGAGAACCTGGGATATTAGCGCTCAGGAGGAGATTGTTTTTCTGTCCGGGGACGATTGCAGGCGGCGCAGGAGAGCCGCCGTGTCTAACGACGAAAACCTGCACCGCCGTGAAAGCCGCCGAAACCGCCGCGTTGGAAACCGCCAAGGTCGCCATGACGGCCTCCGAAGGAACTTCGGGGGGCAGGGGGGGCAGGGGCACTGAACGATCTGCTTGGAGGGCTGAAAGACCGCGTAAAACCTCCGGACGGCCTGCTGAAGCTTCCGCGGGAGGCCAGGTTAAGCGGCCTTTGAGGTCTAACAGATCTCGTGAAGCCTTCGGACGGCCTGCTGAAACCTCTTCCGGATGTCACACCTCGGTTTCCGCTGCTGCGGACAGACGGCCTTCTCATGACTCGACCTTGCCTTTCAAAACCGCGCGGCTGACTGAACGTCCTGCCGACCGTTCCCTGCCGCACAGATCCTTTGAGCCTCCTGCCCGTTGCTCCGGTTGTAGCGTTGCCGGATCGTTCTCTTTCAAAACTCCCATTGAAGATCGACCTGGCGTCTCTTCTGGCCCTGGGCGAACTGAAACCAGGCACACGTGTCCGGAAAGCCCTCAAATGGTTTCCCATCCGCGGGTCGACCCTGAGATACTCGTGCCGCCTTCGGTCGAAGAAGTGATTGGTGATCACATGATGGAAACGATGACCGTGAAAATGCCCGACTACAGCAAAATCAAAATCGTTCAAGATGAAGAAGCCGGGAAAGTAAAAACTGGAAAACCAAAACGGGTAAGGAACCCAGGAATATAAGTAGTAATAATCCGGCGGCGGCGCATAATAGGTAATCACCGGCGGGCCCTCTTCCGAATAGTAGTTATCAACTGTCGTAGGTCCAACGTATTCACTGGTTGTCGGTGGTTGGCTCTCTGTGTACTGGTCCGTTCCGGACGAAATGGCCAGACCGAACCCGGTTGCTACATCTTGAAATGCCTGCAAGGCTTCATCTCTTCCCAAAGGAATCTTATAAGCGGCAGCCGAGGCAGCCACTGCATCCTGCAGTTCACCCATGATAATGGGTGTCACGGGATAATCGGCAATCCACCCGTTTTGCGGCTCAATGCCTACCGACGTCAGCATATCTTCGGCTTGCCCCTCTGTTGCCGGCGTACCTAACTCAAGGGCAGCAGCAAGCTGTACCGCGAAATCGCCTTCCGGTACAAGCGCTTGTGAAACCGGAGGAGCATCTGTCGCTATCTGTCCGGATTGCCCCACCACCATGGCGATCTGCGCAGGCTGGCCATAAACCGTAAAAGGCGTCATCAGTAACCCGAACGCCAACAAGGTAATGAGCAACTTTTTCATGCGCGCCCCCTCCTTCCTGAGTTCATCCGTTTAACAATAGTATAAGACTTTTGAGCGTAAAAACAACCCTCCTATGGCCGATATGGGTGGAGTTTCGACTATGGATATGGACTCTGATGCTCAGCTTTTTCAGGTAAATATTAAAGAATTAGCCATCTTTCCGATCCAGGGTCCAAAATGGTACCACGCTTAAGGAGGAAGCCTTTTCTGGAGTGACTGGTGAGAGGATGCCGTCTTTTCGTGACTTATCAGTGGGGGAACCCGCCGCTCGACGAAGTCGAGAATGCGGAGGGAGTAGCTATCCCACGCTGATAAGTCACTGAAAAGACCAGCCCGGAGCCTCGGAACGGAAGAAATGGCTTCCTCCTTAAGCGTCCTCGGGGCGCCGCCTGAAGCCTCCTGCTCTGCAGGACGAAGCTCACACGGAGAGTCTGGCAAAGAGCCCTGCATGATCCGAGGGCCACTGGCCGGAAGGGGTCTTGTCCTCCTCAAGGTTCCCCACCAGGGAGACCTCCGTCAAGTCCGTGACGGGAGATGCCGCCGATCCGGTTTTGTTGGAAACGAAGATATGATCGATGCGTTTCGACAGCACGGATGCCTCGTTCCGAAGGTCCGGGTCCTGGCAACAGGTGAAGCCCCCGGTCCCGGGCCCGTTTGATCTTCGCAGCCACACATCCGTGTAGCCCGCATTCCTTATCATGGTGTAGGCCGATAGGTTGTCGCCCGGCGCCGCATTGAAATCCCCCACCAGGACGACCGGCAGCGCTTCGGACGCCAGATGTGCGAGCAGTTCTTCCGTCTGTCTGAGCTGGATCTTGTCTCCTTGGAGTGTCTGTGGTTCAGGGTTTTCAAGGTGGGTGTTCACGAAGCGTAAGGTTTTCCCCTTGACTGCGGCGTCAATGGCCGCAAATCCCCGCCTAAGCAGGAAGCTGCATTCCTGGCCGAGGCATACTTCGTGATTTTCCGCATAGTTTCGGCCCTCGTGATTGGAAGCATTGACGTGTCTGTTGACCAGGATAACATCGTTGTCAACAATCCGGACCGACCCGCCGGCCGAAGGCAGGGAAATGGATATATCTGAATTTTCAACAGCGGCAGCCACCCGGTAGTCTGCATCCAGCGCCGACAGTGCATCCATGAGGACCTGCCGGGAATGAATGGTCTGATTGTATTGATGCGGGAGCCCGGGGAAGTTCAGCGTAATCGTACATACCTCCTGCAGTCCGATGACATCGGGTTTTCTTCCCGCGATAATTCGGGCCAGGGCCCCGGCTCGTTCCGGGAAACGGCTCTCCATCATCATCCGGAGCGTAAGGAAGGCCAGTTCTTCGAAGTTTCCGGGATCATCGAGAGGGACAAGAATATCGCCTCCGATGTAGAGATTCTGGGTCATTACCGTGATCAGGCTGTCAGGCTCGAAGGCGGCTTCGTCGGTCTTGCCCGCCTTTCCGGCAAGCGTGCCTCCGGCTCCAAGTACATCAGTGCGCTTTTCCTGTCGACTGCTCATCTTAAATTCCATCGCCCCGGCAGTGGCCGGGTCCATCGCATCTTCGTCGGGTTGAAGAGCGATCCATTTCACAATGTCCTCGGATCGACAAAGCCGGGAGACAGTGCCTGGAAGTGAATAGGACTTGATTTGTCCCGTTCTTTTGAATAAATAGGAGACAGGCACCAATCCGGCATTTTGTGAATAAGACGCCGGTTCGGCCGGAGGAGAGATATAATGAAAGGGATCCTTATCCGGTGGCTGATTCTGACTGCCGCCATCATGATTGCCTCCTATTTGATCAGCGGGATAGAAGTGCGGGACTTCTCGAGCGCGTTTCTTGCGGCGGCGATCCTGGGAGTGCTGAATGCTTTTTTCCGTCCCGTCCTCATAGTGCTTACCCTGCCTCTTAATATTCTCACCCTCGGGCTCTTCACCTTTGTAATCAACGCGTTGCTCCTCGAGATGGCCTCCGGTGTGATCGGCGGTTTTGAGGTGCACGGCTTCTGGTCCGCCGTACTGGGTTCCCTGGTTATCAGCATTGTGAGCTGGCTCCTGAGTTCATTTGTAACCGATCAGGGAAGGATGGACCACATCAACCTCCGAAGAAAAAAGAACGGGAGATGGGAATAGGGTGAGAATGCTTCATCCCGCGGCGCCTGCATGACCTGATGCGGGTCGGCGGCTTGTACGCAGTTTCCGCTACGAAAAGATCGGGGGTCTATACCTAGCCCACGCGGATGTGCTTGCCGATCCACTCAGGCAGATGACGCAGGTTGTAATAGTGGGCCATGGTAAAATAGCAAGTGGAAGAGCAGTGGGGCAAGCACTTCTCTTTCACCTGCTTCAGGTCTATTTCATCAAACCTGGGGTTCCAAATCCGGCCCCAGTCGTGCTCATAGGTGATGAGATCAAAGCAGGGAGAAAGAGATCCGTCCGTTCTGATCAAACCGCCGTTGTGACCGGCCCTGCAGTCCCATGGCTGCATCTGTCCCCGCATCCGGAGTTTGAAGGCCTTGAGATGTTCGATGGAATTCACCATGGGCCAGCCCTGGCGCTGTTTTTCGACAAGCCAGTCCAGGAGCCTGTCCACTTCCTCCCACTGGTCTTCCGTGATGCTGAGCATATCCTCCTGATGAGAGTAGTGCCCCACGTCCACAAAGCTGTGGGGGGGTTCATTGAGATGATAGTCCGTGCCGATGCGATTCTGGCGGGCGATCTCGGTGAGCATTTTCGCATCTTTGATGTTGTTGCGGCAGATGTTGATATTGAAGAAGAGAAGGTACCCGTACTTCTTCTGACGCTCCACCAGGTACCGGAATTGGGGCTCTATGTTGAGGAGGGCCTTGGGCAAGCCCTTGCGCGGCGCAATGCAGTCCACGGCGAGATTCACGGCCGCCACGCCCGCCTCGCCCATTTCGTCGATAAAGGGTTTGTCAAGGAGATATCCATTGGTGGGCAGGTACATGAAGAAACCGTTTTCCGCACCATACCGGATGACCTCCAGGATGAAGTCCCGACGCATCAGCGGCTCTCCTCCCATGAGGGGAATGACCCGACAGCCCACGGACTTCAGCCAGTCTATGGAGTCCCTGGCAGTTTCAAGATCCATTCTGGGCGTATCATCACCCCGGGTATTGTCACACTGGAAGCAGTAGTGGCAATCGATGTTGCATCCCCATTCGGTGAAAAGATAGCAAATGATCGGTCTGAATTCCTTGGTGTGAATCAACGAATTGACATAAGGGACAGCCCAGCGGCGGACCGCACGAATCCCGTTCAGGGTCTTGTACTGCAGCGTCTGCATGACGATTCCTCCCCATGAGCCGAGTATCACCTGCGTGAGTACCGCACGATTCAACTTCTTTCAAGTATAGATATTCAGACCAGACTTGTCAAGAAGCGGCCAGCAACCCCAAATCAACCGTCAAATTTCAACGGCGTGTGTGAGCGCGAGTAGTTGGGAAGGAATCCTTATCGCCAGCAAGGCGTCACAGATGCAAGTCGAAGAACCCGTTCCAGGCGGGGGCGCTGAGGAGCGCAAATAAGATATTATCAACTGTTTCCGGCGGAGAAATTCAAGTGGGGGACTTCGACGTCTTGCTCCGCACTCACGTGGATGAGTAAAGAGCCGGGTCCGGAAGGGCTATGTCCGCCACCAGGTGACGATACCGGCAAATCAGGAACCAGAATATTATTGGCGCTCGAGAGAAAGTCGGCATTGTGCCAGGATGCTTAGTATCTCGAAGGGTTCCTCGATGAAATTGAAGGTGGGCACCCCCCTCGGCTCCAGATAGGCTTTGGCCGCATTCATGTGCTTTTTTTGGCCGCTGAAAGTAACAAAAATAGGCTTTTCAGGATGACGTTCTTTCAGTTCCACAATGAAGTCAAACGGCGGAACACCGGTTTCATCGGTCAGCATCAAGATCGGGACAACCGCATCCACGTTCTCATCATTTAATACCGCCTCTATCCCCTCGCGGTACGCAAATTCAACATCATGTAAAGCTGCGCACGGCCAAATATCGACGGGATTGCGCACACGGATATACGAGGGGCTGATATCCTGGAGGCGCTTTCTAGTGTGTTCTTCCAACTCGGCGATATCGAGGTTCAATCTCTGCGTGCATAGATCGGCCAAACACACCAGCATGGCTCCGGATGGCGCCAGGAAACTGACCCGATTGCCTTTGGGCAGGGGCATGCACGAAACGGCCTTGGCCGCCAGGAAGAGCTGAGAGTACTTGAACACCCGTACGATGCCGACTTGCCGCAGCGCCCCGGAGATGATCCTATCTTCTGAAGCCAGCGCAGCCGTATGTGCCACAGCAGCTTTGACGCCCGCGTCCGTCGCGCCACCCTTCAAGAGAATCACGGGTTTGGATTGAGTGGCCAACCGGGCAACTTCCAAAAAGCGTCCGGGCCTTTTAAAACTCTCCAAGTACATGAAGATCGCTTTTGTCTCAGGATCTCGCGCACAATACTCAAGGACCTCACTTTCTTCCACATCCAGCTTGTTTCCCATGCCAACCACCCGAGCCACACCATAGTTTTCTGCGGACATGATGTAGCGCATGGTGTGGGTGGCAAAATTTCCGGTCTGGGCGATGTAGGAGATATTTCCATGGGGAATTTTCCCCAGCGGAAAGAAGCTCGAAGTAAAGTTATGGGGCGTAGAGGTGTGCCCCGATGTGTTGGGGCCGATCGCGCGGACGCCTGAGTCTCGAATGGCCTGTATGGTTTCCGCCTGCAGCCTTTCTCCATCCTCATCCACCTCGGCGAATCCGCCGGCAGCCAGAACAACGGCCTTTATCCCTTTGCGTCCGCAGTCACGGATAGCTTGTGGCGTGACCCTGGCAGGCAAAATGATGATCGCCAAATCAATGCCCTCGGGCAATTCTTCAATGGACGAATAGACTCGATGACCCAGGATTTCTCCCCCCTTGGGATTCACCAGATACAACTCACCGTCAAAATCATTGGCCAGAATATTCTTAACAACGTCATTGCCCGCCTTGTGAGGCGTTTGTGAAGCACCAAGAACGACTACTTTTTTCGGCGCGAAGAATGATTCCAGACCACCGGGTCGAGCCACATCTGTGACCGGTTGAGCTTGTGGCGGATCCAAAACAATCAACGCGTCTACTGCTACTGGCTGTCCGTCGCGCACGATTAAAGGATTCACATCAATTTCCCGCACTGCCGTTTGATCCAGACCAATTTGACCCAACCGCTGGAGGCAATGGACCAGCAGGTCAATGTTTACCGGTTGCAGGCCCCGGATACTCCTCAGAATGCCATATCCCCGGATTTCGTTGCACATCTGTTCAGCATCTTTTTTCGTCAGCGGAGCAACACGAAAGGAAACATCCTCCAAGGCTTCGGTGAAAATACCGCCGAGTCCAAACATCACGCATGGTCCAAACTGGCTGTCCCGCGTCATCCCTATGACAAATTCACGCGCACCACGGACCATTTCCTGCACCAGCAATCCGCCACCGAGAGCCTCCGCTCGGGCACTCAACCGGCCATATGCGCGCTTGAGATCCGCTACTCCCATAATGCCCAGTTCCATCAATCCCTGCTCGGTTTTGTGGGGGACGGAGGCCGCGCATACTTTCAAGGCCACCGGGTAGCCGATGCGCTCAGCGCCGGATTCGGCCTCTTCCAGGTCTGCTGTCAAGAATTCTCGAGTTGTCGGAATTCCGTACTCAGCCAAAATCAATTTGCTGTCATATTCCGACAGTGTCTTTTGTCCCGCGCTCAAAGCGCGCTCGATAATATTCGCCACAGTATCCATGTTCGATTCTCCGTGGAAGAAGGAAGAGGCTTTGCGTCTGCGCAACCGCAGGGTGCCATCCCGTAGACGTTCCCCAGATTGTTGTAGTCTCTATTTTTCTGTCCTCCGGGACAAAGGCTGTTTTGGCACATTTTAGGCTCTCCTCTCCCCCGCCGTATTATGGAGTAAATACCATCGTCCACAGACCCGGACACCATCGGCACGGATAGCGAGACAGAAAGATCGTCTTCCGGAGACGGGATAGGACAGCTGGTGTCTTCAGCCTTGAGTCGGGTATAATCCTGGTCCCTGAAGGTCGCGATCATCAAAGCATGGCTCTGAGTCTTTTGTATGTCTCAAGTTGGGCGCTCGGGTGATCGAGAGGCCGTCGCAAAGGAATTTGGTGCCCACTTCTATAGAAAAATTTCAACCCATCGGAGATTTCATCCAGCTGAGAAAATGGAACTGAGAAAACGAGTTCCTCCCTGGCCGTATACTCAAATTTTCTGTCTCCAAAACAGGGTATGCCGAACCTGCATTTTCCGTCTTGAATAACCGGCGCGATGACGTCGGTGCAGACGCCCGGCGGAAAAATGGAGTTCTCGAACCGGCCTCCGGATTTATTGAGAGCCGCGGTTATGAGGCGCATTATTCCCATAGGGTCACAGTATACGATGACCAGATCGGGCTCGAATTCGCATGAATGGATTGGAGCCATTACCACGCCTTTGTATTTTCCCATGGGGAGTCGGTACATTGTGGCGGCAAATTTTTTTGCGGCCCTTTCATCGGGCGTGTACCAGTTCATGTAGAGGCTCCCTTCTTGCCAGTCTTTCGGCGGATCTGCGAAGCCGAGGCTGAAAAGGGCGATAGGGCAGGAAATATCCTCTTTCAGCATTGCCACTGATTCGCCGTTAAATCGAACCTTGCCCCAACCTTGACATAGCGCCATGGATCCGCCGATTTGGGCGCCTACGGTTTGTATACCTTCCGGAATTTCATCGGTTTCCTTTATCAACTTCAGTGCCACTGGATATGTCTCCGGACGGATACATTCGTTGATGGCCTTGCCAAATTTATCCAGTTCAAGCATTTTCCAAAGCTCCCTTCCATCCTCGACCATTAATCTCGATCCGTTGCGCCTCATCGCCTGACGCCTTGAAACCACCGACATGTTCAAATGGCGACACATGCACACCATATTTTTCTTTGAGGTACGGGCAGAGCGACTGATTGAATTCAGCGAGGCACCTACGCCCGTTCGACATCATCAGAGCGACCAATCCACCTGGTTCACAAGCCCCCAACAGGGCGTGTCGGCGCTTCTTAATTGTCTCCTTGTTGGATGCACACCCGGCCAAACCGTCGGTGGTAGCTATGTTGTTCGTCAAGAAAATGTGAATGACCCTGCAGCAAGCTGCCGGGTCATTCATTGGAGTATGCAGGTTATCCGCCTGTCGCTTCATGCAGGGATTTGACGAGATTCCTGGCACCGTTAACCAGCATGCCGACGTCGCCGCTTATCGCCAGATACCGGTATCCTTCCGACGCCAGTCTGGTCGCCCGTTCAACAGTCCCGACAAACGCACCCATAAACGTACCGGTTCGCTTGGCAGCGGCTTCGATCTCGCGGACGCGCGCGGCCACCTCGGGATGATCGAACTGCCCGGGATAGCCAAAATCGACGCTCAAGTCCATCGGGCCTATAAACGCAACATCGAGCCCCTGCATCATTTCGTCAATGGACTCATCGATCTCCCGGGTCTCGAACTGTCCGATGACAAGAGCACGGGCGTTTGAATCGTCCAGATACTGAGGGACAGGGATGACACCATAACCGGCCCACATATTGGCATTACCGACCGAGCGGCGGCCTTTGGGCGGATAATTCATTATGGAATAAAGATTTTGCGTATCGGTTCGGTTGCGCAGGCGGGGCATCTGAATGCCGAGGGCTCCTCCCTCCATGAGGCGGTTGACAACGCCCGGAGTCGGTTCCGGAAGCCTGACAACCACCGGCAGTTTGATCGAAAAACAGGCCTTCAGGACCGTCCGAGCTTCCATCTCCGAAACCTGGGCGTGTTCCATGTCGCAGATGACGAAATCAAATCCCGCCAAAGCAAGAATATCCACCACTTCGGGACGGGGCAATTTCAAAAACGTTCCAAAGCAGGGCCTTTCAGCCATCTTTTGGCCAAGATCACGATGTCCCGAAAGCGCCTGGTTTACCGTCTCATTGTCAATAGAAGTCATTTTTCTTCCTCCATATCTTCTTATCTTCACTGAGAATGCCTTCAGTACCCCAAGATTAAGCCACGTGCTCACTTCTTGGAGGGCATTGGATAATCATCAGCATTAAGAACCCAGCCGGGTTTTTCGGAAAAATCGAAGCGCGACGGGCAGAAAATATCCACCAGTTGATTGTTCCTTTCTCCGATCGCCCGGGTCGTATGAATCGCGGGTGGCGGAAGAACCGCCACAGAGGGCGTCCCGCAATATTCATGTTCATCATTCCGCCAGTTGTTCATGTTGATCCCCCAGGGATACCGCACATGATGCGTAAACTCCCCTTCCAGGACCAGAGAACACTGCTCGAAGTCATCGTGGCTGTGAGGCGACATCTTGGTCGCATCACGAGGGCCGACCTGATAATAGAAATAATTCACCATAAATGTGGAACAACGCCAAATCCTGCCGAAGCGTCCTTCCTCTAAAGGCACATCCATGCTGTAGGTGTTCAGTCGATAACCTCCAACCGGCTCCGGCCAGGACTCCAGCAGGGCAACGTTGGGATGCGCCGTTTCATACGATTTCGCGTTGGCACATTTTTTCACCAAGTCCTCGGATCTTACCGTGAAAAGCCGAACAAAGCGCCCTCCGGCCAACAGGCGGATGCCGCTTTTGCCGGGGGGAAGAAAAGAAATCGAATACCCGGCGACTTTTTCCGTCCCGTCCTCCGTTGTTATTTCCACGGATGCAGCTTGATCGGGTAATAGCAATACGTATTCATCAGGTTGTTCTTCGCGCGAGAATTCCGCCCCGACGGATGCCTCCGTGTAAGCGACAATGAAATTCTGCCCGCGGAAATACCAGGTCTTGGTCTGGGGAGTCGTTTCATCCGGTTCGGTTTCATAAAACCTGCCGTATTCCGCAGCTGCGTACTCATCAGTCCTGACACCTCCCAGAACCTTCATTGACCCCAGACCCGCACGTGGATCTTTGACATCAAACGGCATTGCACATTCCTTTCATGATTTGAGGTTACAGTTTTCTCACCGCAGTGCGCACGCTTTCCATCGCCTGTTCTATTTCTTCGCACGACATACAATAAGCCATTCTTACAAAGCCTGCACCACCCGGACCGAATGAATCCCCGGGAACCACTGCTACTCGGGCTTCATTCAGCAGAAAGTCGCTGAATTCCTTTGACGTCAGACCAAACCTGCTTATGGAAGGGAAGACATAAAAAGCCCCCCTCGGCCGCACACAGGGTATCCGCAAATCATCCAGATAAGACAGGAGCAGCAAGCGCCGGCGGTCGAATTCTTTGACCATCTCATGAACGCATTCCTGAGAACCGGATAGGGCGACTTGAGCTCCGATTTGGACAAAGGTATTGCAGCAATTGACAGTGTACTGATGCATCTTCAGGAAACGGGACATCAGATGACGCGGGCTGATGAGATAACCGATTCTCCACCCGTCCATGGCATAGGTTTTGGAAAGGCTGCCGATGATTAGAGTTCTGTCTTTCATCCCGGGAAGCTTAGCGATTGGGAAATGCTTGGCATTATCGTAGAGCAAACGGTTGTAAACGTCGTCGCAAATGACGAAGAAATCCTCCTTGATCGCCATCTCAGCGACTTTGGTCAGTTCTTCCTCTTCAAACACCTGCCCAGTGGGGTTATGAGGTGAGGTCAATATCAACGCTTTGGTTTTAGGGCTGATATGGGATCTTACGTCTTCGGCGCTTAAAGAAAAACCATTCTTCTCCAGCAGGGGGAAAGTAACCAGCCAGCCTCCTCCCAAAAGGGACCACCCGTCGTAATATACATACATGGGTTGAGGCGCCAGTACTTCATCCCCCTC
>Ga0315542_1000458_pt1 | contig 25618 bp, 21 predicted proteins | sample SalMarSW160120MG_FD_202541 | JGI IMG/M metagenome (GOLD analysis project Ga0315542, IMG submission 202541) | Salt marsh sediment microbial communities from the Plum Island Ecosystem LTER, Massachusetts, United States - Salt Marsh Sediment SW1601-20 ... | reverse complement strand
CGGCGGTTTTTGTTTTATTTCAAAGCCCTTGCTGAAACAAGCTTCACTCGGGCTTCTCATAAAACAAAAATCCCCCCGCTTTTGCGGGGAAACTGATCTGATGCCTTTGGCGGAGAAAGAGGGATTCGAACCCCCGGTCCCATGGATACAGGACAACGGTTTTCAAGACCGCCGCATTAGACCGCTCTGCCATTTCTCCAATTTATTGCTCTCCTCCTTAGCCGCATTCGCCGCGGCGTCTACCCCGCTTTTGCAAGCAAAAGCGGGACCATTTCTCCGCCGCAAAGATAATATTTTTTTAAACCCTTGCCAGATTCATCCTGCAATTAAGAAATCATAATCTCTCATGCCCGGAAAATTAATTGGGAAAATATTTTAAATTTGGAAAAATCATTTTTAAGGTTTGGATAGTGACTTAATGCTATTAAATTTAATTTCGTTTTTGTGAATTTGTAAAACAAAACAGATATATATTGAACAATATTAGATGAGAAAAAACGAGAATCATCTTTCCGACAAGTCACTTGAGGAAGTTCATGGAACTGTAAAAACCCAGTACCCACGTCTATGGAAACGTATTTTTGCCTTTGCCGGACCTGCTTTCCTGGTAAGTGTAGGTTATATGGATCCGGGCAACTGGGCAACTGATCTTGAAGGCGGTTCTCGATTTGGTTATGCTTTAGTATGGGTAATCCTGATGTCAAATATGATGGCAGTGCTTTTACAGACACTGTCTGCCCGTCTGGGGATCGTTACCGGTAAAGACCTTGCGCAGGCTTGCCGGTCGGAATATTCAAAAAAAGCGTCTTTTGCACTCTGGATACTGTGCGAAATTGCTATTGCCGCATGTGATCTTGCGGAAGTGCTTGGAACAATTCTGGGTTTAAACCTGCTTTTCGGACTCCCGCTGCTCTGGGGAGCGCTTGTTACCCTGTTCGACACTTTCCTATTGCTTATTATCCAGCGGCTGGGAATGAGGAAAATGGAAGCATTTATTCTCTCCCTTATCAGCGTTATTGCGGGTGGTTTTATTGTAAACCTCTTCTTTGCAAAACCTGATTGGGGTGCAGCAGTGACCGGACTTGTGCCATCCATACCGGCAGGTTCGGTATATATCATCCTTGGAATAATTGGGGCAACTGTCATGCCTCACAACCTGTATCTTCATTCTTCACTTGTACAGACTCGCCGGATATCAAGAACAGTTGATTCTAAGGCCCAGGCATGCCGTTTAAACTTCCTCGATTCGGCTATAGCGTTGAATGCAGCTTTCTTTGTAAATGCAGCTATACTTATTCTGGCAGCTTCAGTCTTTTTCCGTCATGGGATTGTTGTTACAGAGATCCAGCAGGCTCATCATATGCTTGACAAGCTGCTGGGTTCCGGGGCAGCCCCCATTGCTTTCGGAATAGCCCTTCTTGCAGCAGGGCAGAGCTCAACAATAACAGGTACACTGGCCGGACAAATTGTTATGGAGGGGTTTGTCAGAATCCGCCTCAGACCTTACCTTAGACGTCTGCTGACACGTTCTATCGCTTTGTTACCGGCAGTAGTAGTAATTTCAATATCAGGAAATGAAGGAACTTACAAACTGTTAATACTCAGCCAGGTGATTCTAAGCCTGCAACTGCCCTTCGCCATCGTCCCTCTTGTTCATTTTACAAGCGATAAGCTTAAAATGGGCGCATTCGTCAATAAAATTTGGGTCAGGATTCTTGCATGGATAACTTCAATATTCATAATCGGATTGAACGGTAAACTTGTTTTTGACCAGTTGAAGGATTGGATCGAAGGAGGGATGCCCACAGCTCTCTCTGTTTTGTCGATTGGCATTGCCTTACTGGTCTTTCTTTTCCTTATTTATATTATAGTACTTCCTTTCGTTCGCGGTGAGAAGGGATGGGTTGAAAAAGGTCCCGGAGGTGCAATGGCTGTAATCGAGAAGATTGAAACGCACCCGGTGAAAAATATTGCGGTGGCACTCGGACGCGATGATAGCGATGCCGCAGTCGTAAGTCGTGCCATGTCAGTTGCAAAAGGAGAGAAAGCGATGTTGATACTTATCCATGTGGTAGATTCCGCTCCTTCTCAGGTATATAACCAGGATGTTTATGATGAACATGCACGCGAAGATGAGGAATACCTGCTGCGAATTGCCCGGGAGGTGAGACTATCAGGTATTTCTGTAGAAATTGCCCTGGCATATGGTGATCCTAAAAAGGAACTGACGAACTTCACAATTTCTCATAATATCGATATGCTTGTAATGGGATCGCATGGTCACCGTTTGATCGGAGACCTGCTGTGGGGAGAAACCGTCGATCCTGTACGCCATAATGTCAATATTCCTGTTTTAATAGTCCGTTAATAAAAAAATAATGCTGAAGAAGTCTGGTTGCATCATCAGCCAGAATTTAGAAATACATATTGTTCATTAAATCAGTGGATTATAAAACTTATCAACACACTGTGAACAAGTTAACACTGTTTATTGTTCTCATCATAAAGACTATTGCGGAAATGCGACTTTTAACAATAAATCATAATTTTATCAAAAAATAGTGATATTTTAACCTAAAAGTGGCACTATTTGTGGAAAAACGGAAAAATAAATTTGCATATGAATTAAAATAAAATAAATTTGTATTTAATATGAAGAGTTGGTCTAACCTTTAATTTTATCATTATGACAAAAAAAGAATTAGTTAATGCAATTGCTGGCGATGCAGGTCTTTCAATTAAAGACGCAGGAAAAGCTTTAAACTCATTTGTTGGAGCTTTTGGAAAAGCTATGAAGAAAGGTCAGAGAATTCAGCTTCCAGGCCTTGGTACTTTTAATGTAACTAAAAGAAGTGCAAGAGTAGTTCGTAACCCGCGTACCGGTGCTAAATTGAACGTTCCTGCTAAGAAAGTTGTTAAATTCAAAGCAGCTCCTGCACTTAACAAAGGTCTTTAATCTATCTGATTGAGGTTGCAAAAGGGGTGTCTGACACCCCTTTTTCTATTAAATCAGAAATTATTAAATGGCAGAATGTAATTTAAAATATTATTATTCAAGAAATTATTAAAAGAAAGCACAACTAATATTATATGGTTAAATTTATTAATGTTTTTTTACTATTTTTGATCGTGAAAACTAGGCCTAAATCGTAATGGATGAATTGCATTATTGTTGACGACGATAAGTTAAGCTGTAAAATACTGGAAGGGTATGTTGCAAAATCATCATCCCTTAACCTGGTTGGTTCATTCAGCGATTCTGTTGATGCCAGGAATATTCTTGCAACAAGGCAGGATATAGACCTGGTATTCCTTGATATACAGATGCCAGAAATGGACGGCTTCGATTTTATTGGAAGTCTTGGCGTACCTCCCAATATTATAATTGTATCTTCGGCAGAGGAATATGCTTTCAGAGCTTTTGATTTTAATGTTGTTGATTACCTGCTGAAACCTGTTACATATGGCCGTTTTTGCAAAGCTTTAGACAAAACCACAAGGTATTTTGCACGTAAAGAAAACGTCAATACAGGCGAGGAGGAGATTTTCATCAAGAAGGGTTCTTCTCTGGTCAAGTTAAAACTGAAAGATATTATTTTTATCGAGGCTCTCGAAAATTATGTCACTCTGAACACCAATGAAGACAGGTTTACTATCCATTTTACGATGAAAGCCATTGAAAGTCAGCTACCTTCAGGTATTTTTATCAGGGTGCACAGATCATATATAATAAACAAGAGCATGATTCAGACCATCAAAGAGAACTCTCTCGACCTGATAGTAGGAGGCGTATTAAAAAGCATCCCTGTCGGGAAATCATTCAGAGACTCATTGCTGAATGATATTAATGTGATGGCCAGATAATTTTCTTCTTTAGAATGCTTACTAACCGCCAGCTTTTCCTGATTCATCTCGGTCAGACTTCATCTGCACCGCTGATGCTTGAAATAGAGCGAGCCGAAGGTCTCTATATGTTTGGGAAGTCAGGTGAAAAATATCTTGACCTGGTATCCGGGGTCTCAGTAAGCAACATCGGGCACAGGCATCCCAGGGTTGTTAAGGCGGTTAAAGAACAGGTCGATTTATACCTTCACCTCATGGTTTATGGTGAAATGATCCAGAATCCGCAGGTGCAATATGCTCATAAGCTTGCCGGGTTACTGCCCGCTGATCTCAATAACTGCTATTTTGTCAACTCCGGCAGTGAAGCAGTGGAAGGAGCACTGAAGCTGGCAAAAAAATTTACCGGCAGAAGCAGGATAATAAGCTTTAAAAATTCATATCACGGAAGTACTCATGGCGCCCTGAGCGTCCAGGGCAGTGAAACATACAGGAATGTGTTCAGACCATTGCTCCCCGATACCTGGCAGATCAGTTTTAACGATTTCTCTGCACTCGATTCTATTGATAACCGGACAGCATGCGTAATTACTGAACCTGTTCAGGCAGAGGGAGGAGTGATATATCCTGTCAGGAGATATCTTGAAGCAATAAGACAAAAATGTTCAGATAAGGGTGCTCTCCTTATTTTTGATGAGGCACAGACAGGTTTCGGGCGGCTGGGTTCAATGTTTGCGCTGGAGAAGTTTAATGTGATTCCGGACATACTGGTTCTTGCAAAAGCTCTCGGCGGCGGAATGCCTCTGGGTGCATTTATAGCTTCAAAGGAGATAATGTCATCGCTGGTTTTGAACCCCGGACTCGGACATATAACAACATTCGGAGGTCATCCTGTATGCTGCGCCGCGGGACTTGCTTCACTTGAAGTAATAATTGAAGAAGACCTTATCTTCGTGTGCAAAGAAAAATCGGATCTCTTCAGAAAAGAACTTGTACACCCGCTTATTAGAGAAATAAGGGGAGATGGTCTTCTGATGGCAGTAGAGCTTATAAAACCTGAATTAATACATTACATTATTGCACATGCTCCCGAACACGGACTGATCCTTGATTATTTTCTCTTCTGTGATAACGCTTTCAGGATTGCCCCGCCGCTGATTATTACAAATGATGAGGTACGGCTGGCATGCGGCCTGATAAAAGAGCTGCTCAACGATGCTTCAAATAATATTGAATAATGAGGTTAAGATCATACATTATATTATTGTTTACTATCGGCTGTTTTTACACATCCGGAGCACAGCAACAAAAGAGCAGACTGACTTCTGACCTTGAAGGTCTCTTTATAAGGATATTTAATACACATGATGATGCTGAACGGCTAAGACTAAACGATTCAGTGAAACTGCTGATAGATGCATTTGTTGCTTCTGACTCAGTAATGACCTATAATTTTGGGCATCTCCGCTATCCGGGGCAGATTACTTCTTCCGATTCCCGGCTCAGGATAATAACATGGAACATTATTCTGGGCGATGACAGTAATAAATATTTCTTATATTTAGTCCGAAAAGGTGAAAAAGGTAACATAAATCGTGTTTATAAGTTAACCGGTCAGAACAGACCTGAAGCGCCGGAATCGGGCAGGGTTTATTCTGAAAAAGACTGGTACGGAGCTCTTTATTATGCTGTTCAGCCTTTTAAAATCAAAAGGAAAACATATTATATTTTGCTTGGTTTGGATTTTGGGAATTCATATACATCCAGGAAAATAATAGATGTATTAAGTTTTAATGATGACGGATCAATAACTTTCGGTAAGGATTGCCTGGAAAGAGGGGATGAAATTAAAGACAGGGAAGTTATCGAATATTCTCCTGAGGGTGTCATTACTCTGAGGATTGAATCGAAAAAGGAAATTGTATTTGACCATATTGTTCCCTATTCCGCAGGGCATGAAGAGGAGGCAGAAAATTACGGGGCAGGATTATCCTTCGATGGCTATATCCTTAAAAAGGGAATGTGGAGATTCGTTTCAAATATTGACGTGAAGAATAGAAAATAAATGTCATAAATACACTTTATCTGATGAGAAGAACAAAAATGACATATCTTTTTTGCTATGACGATCACCGAAACTTTACAGAGGATGTAAAGAAAAGATTCTCTGATACTTCACGTTATATTGTAGAATCTTATCATTCACGCCAGGAGTTTATAAATAATTTGAAGAAACAAAGTGATAATAATTCTTGTAAGGTGGCTATAATAGGTGTCCCTGATGCATCAGAACAGATTGAAATGATATCTGAAATGACTTTGGAACTAAAAGATATTGATTCGCGGACAGGTCTGATCCTTCTTATTCTGGGCGATAAAATGGAAGAGGTGAAGAAGAAAATACGCTTTTATATCGACGCGTATATTCCAAGGAATACAAATGCTGTTCTCAGGATACACAACACAGTCAAAAAGATATTCAGTGAACATAGTATCGCATATTACCAAAGACGCAGGAACGTATCATTTTATGCTCTTCTGGCCTTTCTCATAATAACTGTCATGGTTATCCTTTACTCCTGGCTCAGGCTCCCCGCGTATTTTTAAAAGGAAAAAAGCTCCTCCTGATCTGTCACCGGCGGGATATTTTTTGATTTTTGGGTGACTATTTGTCAGTTTTTCTTGCTGGCATATCTTTTGAAAGGGAAGAGGCGAATATTTTTGTCAAATTATAATACTTACAATATGCAAACAGGAAAAATTGGTGTTACAACCGACAACATCTTCCCGATAATAAAAAAATTCCTTTATTCCGATCATGAGATATTCCTCAGGGAATTGATATCAAACGCTGTGGATGCAACACAGAAACTAAAAGCCATATCTCTGGCCGGGGATTTTAAGGGAGAACCTGGTGATACAACGATCCGTGTTTTTGTCGATAAGAAGAAAAAGACCATAAAAGTATCTGACAACGGGGTTGGAATGACGCAGGAAGAGCTTGATAAATACCTGAACCAGATAGCTTTCTCAAGTGCCAACGATTTCCTCGATAAGTATAAAGATCAGGCAAATTCGATAATCGGACATTTTGGTCTTGGTTTTTATTCATCTTTCATGGTATCCGATAAAGTGGAAGTGATAACCAGGTCGTGGCAGGAGGGTTCGCCCGCCGTAAAATGGACTTGCGACGGTAGTCCTGAATTCACAATAGAGGAAGCTGAAAGAGAGTCCAGAGGTACGGATGTTATTTTGCATATAGATAAGGAATCGAAAGATTTTCTTGAAGAGAACAGGATTGAACAGCTTCTGAAAAAGTATTGTAAATTTCTTCCTGTAGAAATTGCTTTTGGCAAAGAACAGGAATGGAAAGACGGAAAATATGTCGATACCGGTAAGGACAAAATAATTAACAATACCAAACCTGCATGGACATTAAAACCATCGGAACTGAAGGAAGAAGATTATTTGAAATTTTACCGGGAACTCTACCCTGCAGGTGAAGAACCTTTATTTAATATTCACCTGAATGTCGATTACCCGTTTAAACTGACAGGGATTCTCTATTTTCCGAAGATCAAGAATAACATTGAGATTCAGAAAAATAAAATTCAGCTTTACTGCAACCAGGTTTTTGTTACGGATTCAGTTGAAGGTATTGTACCTGAATTCCTTACGTTGCTTCATGGGGTGATCGATTCACCGGATATTCCTCTTAATGTGTCGAGAAGCTATCTGCAAAGCGATGCCAATGTCAAAAAGATCTCAGGACATATTACTAAGAAAGTTGCTGATCGTCTTAACGAGATTTTCAAGAAGAACAGGGAGGATTTTGAGAAAAAATGGGATAACCTCAAGCTTTTTATAGATTATGGGATGATAACAGAAGAGAAATTCTATGAAAAAGCTTCAAAGTTTGCACTTCTGAAAAATACAGATGATAAGTACTTTACATATGAGGAATATGAGAATTTAATCAGGGAAAACCAGACCGATAAAAACAAAACTCTCATTTACCTCTATTCCACAAACAAAACAGATCAGTACACTTATATAGAAAAAGCCAGGAATAAGGGTTATGATGTGCTGCATCTCGACGGGCAGCTTGATGTACACCTTATTAATCATCTCGAGACAAAATTCAAGGATTCACGATTTGTCAGGGTCGATTCTGATGTGATCGATAAGCTAATTCAGAAAGACGAAAAGAGGGAATCAAAATTATCCGATGAGGAGAAAAGCGATCTCAGCAACGTGTTCAATGTAAGGGTAAAATCCAAAGAGCTGTATAATGTTGTTTTTGAGACAATGGATGAAAATGAAGCACCTGTTATCATCACCCAGTCGGAGTTTATGCGCAGGATGAAAGATATGTCACAGATTGGAGGAGGCATGAATTTCTATGGTGATTTGCCCGACAGTTATAATCTTGTTGTTAATCCAAACCATTCTCTTATACTTAAAGTAAATGATGATCTCAAAGAGAAGGAAGGTTCGAGGCTCAGTGAAAACGGCTCTGAATTGAAGAGGGTTAATGAAGAAATCGAATTCATGGAGCAGGAGCATAAAAAGAAAAAAGCTGAAGAGATAAGCCAGGTTGAAAAAGATGACCTTGAGAAACTCAAAAAGGAACGTACCGATGTAGAGAACACCAGAAAAGATATTCTTGAAGCATATGGATCAGAAAATAAAGTCGTAAAACAACTTATTGATCTTGCTTTACTTGCAAACAATATGCTGAGAGGGGAGGAGCTTAGTACATTCGTTAAGAGAAGCGTGGAATTACTGTAATTAGGTTCCAGCTTTGCCAGCCGAAGCTATACGAAGTAGAGCGAAGGTTGGGTTCCAGATTGAACTTTGAACCCTTACGCCTTTACGCCTTTACGCCTTTACGCCTTTACGCCTTTTTATATCATCCTTCCAACCTCACCCTTGATATAGTCGATGGCTGCACGTGTTGGTTCCTTATCAAGTTCCATCACAGTTTCAAGAAGTGTTTTACTGAATGCCATTCCTGAGGCTCCTTCCGGCATTTTTTCAAATTCACCGTTAATGATCTTAATAGTGTTTGAGCGTGCATTTCTGACAACTTCCCATGCCTGGGGACTCATATAGATCTGCTGTGACAGATTGTGTTCAAACTCACTTCTTATTGTTGTAAGAAGCGCCGAATGAAGCTGTACCGCAGTCATCCCTGACGTGTTTACTCTTACAAGCAGAGACTCCAGCGAAATTCTCTCAAGGAAGAGCACAATCCGCTCGTAAGCCTGAAGTTTAATAGGTATGACAGTGCGGCTGTTCTGTAATATCAGCTCCTGTTTTCTTTTATCCTGGTCATTTTTTATCAGATTCCTGATCAGTATCCATGCCGTAAACATAACAAGCAATGCAGGAATGGTAATTTTTAAAATATCTGTAAAGGTTTCCATCGTTTTAAAATTATTGTATATACAAACTTAAATTTTTTATTTCACATCTAAATATTTTCTCAGATTTCAATCATTTTTACACATCATTAATTATCTTTTATCTTATTTTTACTTTCAGCTTTCAACTTTCAACTTTAAACTTAATTTTATGGAATACCTTTCCGACAGGATCAAATCGCTGTCAGCATCAGCAACGCTGGCGATGGCTCAAAAGAGCCGTGAACTTAAGGCCAAAGGCCTCGATATAATAAGTCTGAGTCTTGGAGAGCCTGACTTCAATACCCCTGATTATATTAAAGAAGCAGCAAAGAAAGCTATCGATGATAATTATTCAAAATATCCTCCTGTGCCAGGATATAATGATCTCAGGGAAGCTATTTCGAAGAAATTCAAAGAAGAAAATGGGGTTGACTATGCTGCCAACCAGATAGTGGTTTCAGCAGGGGGAAAACATTCAATTATAAATGTTCTTCTATCAATAGTTAACCCGGGTGATGAAGTAATAATCCTCGCGCCTTACTGGGTTAGTTATTACGATCAGATCCTGCTGGCGGGCGGGAAACCAGTAATTGTTGAGGCATCTATTGAAAATGACTTTAAAATAAGTTCCGAACAGCTTGAGGTTGTAATTACGCCTAAGACAAGGCTTATAATTTTCAATTCGCCTTCCAATCCTACCGGAATGGTATATACAAGAGAGGAGATGGAAGATATTGCAAGGGTAGTTCAGAAGCATGAAAGTTTATTCATTCTTTCCGACGAGATCTATGAACATATCCTGTTCCGGGGAGAGCATGTAAGCATGGCATCTTTTGATTTTATCTATGACCGTGTAATAACTGTAAATGGTGTATCAAAAGGTTATGCGATGACAGGATGGAGGATTGGATATATAGGAGCCCCGGTATGGATAGCCAAAGCAGTCGATAAGCTTCAGGGACAGTTTACATCGGGAGTCTGTTCCATTGCACAGAGGGCTGCCCTGGCGGCTATACAGGGGAAAGACAATTCAAGGCAGGTTATGAGAGATGCCTTCCTCAGACGACGTGACCTCATCTGCAGGCTTCTGAAAGATATTAAAGGTATAAAAGTGAGAATACCACAGGGTGCATTTTATGTTATGCCTGATATAAGCCACTATCTTGGCAGATCAGATGGAGAAACGGTAATCAGAACATCTGACGATCTTGCGCTCTATCTGCTCGATAAGGCACTGGTTGCTGTTGTGGGAGGAAATGCCTTTGGTGCTCCCGATTGCATTCGGATCTCATATGCAACATCAGATGACCTGATTACGGAGGCGGTAAAAAGAATAAAAGCCGCGCTTGAAAAGCTGAAATAACCCCCGGGTTAATATTTATTATACGATACCACCTCTTCCGGTGGTTTTCTCCTTTTCTCTCTCAGTTCACTCGTGGAATAGCCGAGGGTAATGATAAGTTCAATTCTTTTTGATGTGGGAACTGAGAGTATTTTTCTTATTTGTGGCTCATCAAACCAGCCTATCATGCATGACCCGATATTTTCGGCCCTGGCCTGGAGACAAATATTTTCAGATGCAATACCTATATCAATAAGAGAATAATCCTTTTTTTTTATTGTTCCTCCCACTTTAGAGGAAAAATTTGGTTTTTCTCTTACAACAACAACCAGAACAGGTGCCTGTGCCACGAAAGTATTCATCCCGAGCAGCCTGGCAGAAGCAGCCTCGGCAAGTTTTTTAATCAGCTCTGGTTCTGTTACCACAATAAATTTCCAGGGCTGGGCATTGCAGGCTGAAGGTGCCATCCTGCAGGCTTCCAGTATTCTGTCCAGTTTCTCTTTCTCAACAGGCTTATCGCTGTATCGTCTGTCGCTTTGCCGCTTTTTTATAAGTTCAAGCATCGTTTTTCCGTCAATCATAACTTTTTTATTAATTAGTTACTTTAATCACTTTCTTTAAATTTAACTATTTATTAATTCTACAATCTTCATTTCTTTTATAAATTTGGTGAAAATTTGAATTGTTAACTTAAATTTAATAAAATGATTATCGGATTAATTTTACTTGGGATCATTGTCATTCTGATCCTGATGACCATCTCCCTGTATAACAGGCTGGTGAAACTGAGAAATAACAGGGAACAGGCTTTTGCCGATGTTGACGTTCAACTTAAGCAAAGGCATGATATGATACCTCAGCTTGTTGATTCAGTAAAGGGATATATGGGACATGAGCGTGGCGTGCTGACAGAAATTACGGAGGCCAGGGCCAACGCCATGAAAGCCACTACAATAAATGATAAGATAGCTGCCGAAACAAGACTTTCCACAGCTCTTGATGGTCTTAAAGTTGCAGTAGAAGCATACCCGGACCTGAAGGCAAGTCAGAATTTCATGGAACTTCAGAATGAGATAGCGGATGTCGAAAACAAGATTGCAGCTGCACGCCGGTTCTTTAACTCTGCAACAAAAGAACTTAATGTTGCTACTGAAATGTTCCCCTCAAATCTTATTGCAACTCTCTTTAACTTCAAGCGCGAGCCAATGTTTGAACTGGGCGAACAACGTGCCGCAGCAGAAGAACCTCCGAAAATAAACTTCTGATCATATGAAGTATTTTGGTCTGCAAAGCCAGATCTGGAAGAACAATACAAATTCTGTATTGATTCTTTTAATGTTTCCTGTTGTTTTTTATGGGTTGACGTGGCTGTTTTTCTTTTTCATGTCTGTCAGTCAATCTCATAATGATGCATACAACATGGGGGGCTATAATTTTATCCCGGGCATAAATCGCCGTTTTTTTATGACAATCCCCTGGATAACCTTAGGTGTGGCAATATGGTTTATAGTTGCCTGGTTTACACATAGTTCAATGATAAATGCAGCTACAGCATCCAGACCCCTGGAGAGAAATGAAAACAAAAGAGTATATAACCTGGTGGAAAACCTCTGTATATCAGCAGGTATGACTATGCCAAAGGTTAACATTATTGAAGATGATTCTTTAAATGCCTTTGCCAGCGGGCTGGGTTCAAAGACATTTACCGTTTCTTTGTCGCGCGGTATTATAGACAAGCTGGACGACCATGAGCTGGAAGCAGTAATTGCCCATGAACTGACTCATATCAAGAACCGTGATGTACGACTTCTTATAATCTCAATAGTATTTGTCGGTATTTTCGCCTTTATTTCTGAGACATTGTTCCGTGGGATGAGGTTTGGCAGCATGGGACGCGGGAAAAAAGGAGGCAATGCCGGGGCCGCAATACTGATTGCTATGGTACTTGCTCTTGTGGGTTATCTGATAGGCACACTTTTCAGGTTTGCTCTTTCCAGGAAACGTGAGTATTTAGCCGATGCCGGATCAGCCGAACTCACACGGAATCCACTTGCCCTGGCATCGGCACTGAGGAAAATCTCAGAAGACCCTATTATTGAAGCCGTAAAGCGAAAAGATGTTGCTCAGATGTTTATTGAGAACCCCCAGATAAGTAAGGATAAACGATCGTTTTCAGTCTCGTCTCTTTTTGCCACACATCCACCGATAAGTAAAAGGATAGAAATACTGGAACAATTATAGCTTATTTTGTTCAGGTCCCGGTTGATTTTTTCTGAAAAAGCTTTTTTTCTTCTCCCTTCAGGAGTCGACCGATATTCTCACGATGTGTTATTAGTAACGCGATGGCAATCAGTACAGAAAATATTTTAAGTACCAGTGAGGGAGTGTTAAAAATAAAAATCAGACAAATTGGAAATGCAATTCCTGCGCTCATCGACGAAACAGATACTATACCTGTCACAAGCAGGACTAAAAGGAAGATCCCCATACACACACCTGTAACAGCCGGGTTTATTGCAAGAAGAACTCCAAAAACAGTTGCAACACCTTTACCTCCCCTGAAACCTGCATAAAGCGGGAAAATATGTCCGACAATAGCTGCTAATCCGTTCAATATCTGTAGGTTAATAATCAAAGCACCCTCTTTCGAAGCGAGTTGGAAAAACACAGGAAGCATGGCTGCAACCCATCCTTTGGCAACATCGATAAGAGCAACCGGGATTCCGGTCTTCCAGCCCAGCACCCGTATTGTATTGGTGGCTCCGGCATTTCCGCTGCCATGTTCCCTTATATCTATTCCGTGAAATGATTTCCCGACCCAGACTGAAGTAGGGACTGAACCAATGAGATACGAGAGAATAAATGTCAGGATAAGTACAGGGATATTCATATTTCAGTCAGTTTTGACGATGATAGAAATATTTATACCATCATGTATTTAAACGATCTTTGGACCATGATCTACAAGAGCCATAGTTTCAGGATTTGAGGTGAATTTGCTGAAATTATTTATGAATTTCATAGCAAGGTCTGAAGCAGCAATATGCCATTTTATACCTGAATTCCATGCCTTCTCCGGATTCAGGATATTTGCATCAACTCCCTTAATCTCCGATGGTATTTTTAAGTTAAATACCGGGAGCCTGGTAAAATTGGTTTGTTTTATTGAGTCGTCCAGTATGGCATTTATTATCATTCGTGTAGTGACAAGGTCGATTCTGTTGCCTGTTCCATACGGACCTCCCATCCATCCGGTATTCACGAGCCATGCTTCGGCGTTATGTTGTTTCATTTTCCTCGTAAGCTCATTTGCATAAATGATTGGATCGAGGAGCAGGAAAGCTGCTCCGAAGCATGCTGAAAAAGAGGGAACCGGCTCAACAATTCCTCTTTCGGTCCCTGCTACCTTTGCAGTATAACCGCTCAGAAAATAATACCTGGTCTGTTCCTCGGTGAGGAGACTTATCGGCGGCAGAACGCCGAAAGTGTCAGCCGATAAAAATATTACCTTGGAAGGATGGCCTGCTTTAGAGACCGGTTTTACAATATTTTTGATATGATATATTGGGTAGGAGACTCTTGTATTTTCGGTCTTTGAGGCATCGTTGAAATCAATTGTCCCGTCTGAAAGAACCACAAGATTTTCAAGCAATGCATCTCTTTTTATTGCTTTGTAAATATCGGGTTCCTTTTCTTCGCTCAGCTTAATACATTTTGCATAGCATCCTCCTTCAAAGTTGAAAACACCTTCATCATCCCAGCCGTGCTCATCGTCCCCTACCAGGGCTCTGTCAGGATCAGTTGAGAGTGTTGTTTTGCCTGTTCCGGAGAGTCCGAAGAATATAGCAACGTCTCCTTCTTTACCTACATTAGCAGAGCAGTGCATGGAGGCAATACCCTGTAATGGAAGGTAATAATTCATTACTGAGAAGATACCTTTTTTCATCTCGCCGCCATACCAGGTTCCCCCGATTAGCGCCATGTTTTCTGTAAGGTTGAAAAAGACAAAGTTTTCAGAATTTAATCCCTGCTGCTTCCATTCCGGGTTTATTGATTTTGATGCCATCATTACAACAAAATCGGGTTCAAATATTTCAAGCTCCTCAGGATTGGGCCTTATAAACATATTTTTTACGAAATGAGCCTGCCATGCAACCTCCATAATAAATCTGACTCTTAACCGTGTATTTTCATTTGCACCACAAAAACAATCAACCACAAATAACCTTTTTCCTGAAAGCTGACTGGTCGCTATTTTTTTACAATGCTGCCATATTTCCTGTGTTATTGGCTTATTGTCGGATACTTTCGACTTTTCGGTTTTCCACCATACCGTATTTTTCGTTTTGTCGTCCAGTACTATATATTTATCACTTGGAGAACGACCTGTAAAAACACCGGTGTCGACAGAAACAGCGCCGTCTTTTGTTATTATTCCCTTTTCTGGTATTTCAAGTCCCGGGCTGGTCTCTTCAGCAAAAAGAGTATTATAATCAGGATTATATATTATTTCTTCAACGTTATATATTCCGTATTCAGATAAGTGTTTCGGTGTAAGCATGCGTCTGTGGTTTTAATGAATGTTATAGCTTGTAAAGTTATTAAAATATTGATTTATTTTAAGTCTGAATTATTGATTGATGATTTTTTTTCTGGGGTAAAATTGCCCTGACCGGTCATATAAATTGTTAAGGGGTTAGATTCTCAGGATGTCGGGTTAGGCAGCCATGAAAAAAAAGAGGCTGTCTCTTTGGGTTGAGACAGCCTCTTTATTGTTCTTAAGATTTAATTACTTTCCAAATCTGATAGATGCTTGGGCTGCTGACAGTCTTGCTATTGGGACTCTGAATGGTGAGCAGCTTACATAAGTCAGTCCTGTTTTGAAGCAGAATTCCACGGATGCCGGGTCTCCACCCTGTTCTCCGCAGATACCTACTTTCAGATCCGGTCTTGTTGCACGACCTTTCTCTACCGACATCCTGATGAGCTGTCCGACTCCATCCTGGTCTATTGTCTGGAAGGGATCAGCTGAAAGCATCTTTTTATCCAGGTAATCATTGAGGAATCCACCAATGTCGTCACGGCTGAACCCGAAGGTCATCTGCGTAAGGTCGTTGGTTCCGAAAGAGAAGAATTCTGCAGTCTTAGCCATACGGTCCGACAGAAGTGTGGCACGTGGTATTTCAATCATTGTACCATATTTGTAGTCTATCTTGCTGACGCCGAATTTAGCACAAACCTCGGCGTAGACTTTGTCGGTTACCTTTTTAGTGACATCTAGTTCTGATACATCGCAAGTTACAGGAACCATTATCTCAGGTATAGGTTTTTTACCCTCTTTGAGAAGTTCCATTGTAGACTCAAAGACAGCTCTGACCTGCATTTCTGTGACCTCAGGATGTGTAATGCCCAGCCTGACACCTCTGTGGCCCATCATCGGGTTTGATTCGTGTAAGGCTTCTCCTCGCTTGGCTATATCTTCTTTTTTGATGCCAAGGGCTTTGGCCAGCTCTTCCTGTTTTTCAGCACCCTGGGGTACAAACTCATGAAGAGGAGGATCAAGAAGTCTGAAGGTTACTGGCAGTCCATCCATTGCTGCCATTGTGGCTTTCATATCTTTTTTGACGAAGTGGAATAATTCATCGAGTGCCTTCCTTCTTTCAGCTTCATTTGCACTGAGTATCATTTTACGAAGGAGGAACAATGGCTGCTCTGAGCCTTTTCCATAGAACATATGTTCTGTACGGAAGAGTCCTATGCCTTCTGCTCCAAAGTCCCGAGCAATCTTTGCATCATCGGGAGTGTCAGCGTTTGTGCGGACTCCCATTTTACGAAATTTGTCGACTATTTTCATGAACTCCTGGAACCTGGGGTTCTCGGTAGCATCCATCAATGTTAAAGCACCGGTATAGACATTACCTTTTGTTCCGTTAAGTGTCAGAAGATCACCTTCTTTAATAACAATGTCCGATCCGCTTATCTTAGCTGTTTTAGATGCTGCGCTGACTTCGAGTCCGCCGGCGCCAACGATACAGCATTTTCCCCATCCGCGGGCTACAAGAGCAGCGTGAGAAGTCATCCCTCCGCGAGCGGTAAGTATTCCTTCTGCTGCACGCATTCCTTCAACGTCTTCGGGATTGGTCTCTTCGCGAAGAAGAATAACCTTTTCGCCTTTACGGAACCATGCTACTGCATCTTCGGCATTAAAGACCACCTTTCCAACAGCAGCTCCTGGCCCGGCAGGAAGACCCTTCACAACAATTGCTACTTTACTTTCAGCTTCAGGATCACATATAGGGTGAAGAAGCTCATCAAGCTGAGCAGGATCAACACGCAATACTGCTGTTTTCTCATCTATAAGTTTTTCATAAAGCATATCCATAGCCATATTTAGTGCAGCTGTACCTGTTCTTTTACCAGTACGGCACTGCAGCATATAAAGGACACCCTCCTGTATCGTAAATTCAATATCGAGCATGTCGTGAAACGATTTTTCAAGGATATCACGTATATTGCAAAGCTCCTTATAGGTTCCCGGCATTGCTTCCTGCAGACTGTGAAGATGTGTATTCTGTTCATTCTTTGTTTCATCATTTAGAGGGTTGGGGGTACGGATACCGGCAACCACATCTTCTCCCTGGGCATTCACAAGCCATTCACCATAAAACAGGTTTTCTCCGGTTGCAGGGTTACGGGTAAATGCCACTCCTGTTGCTGAAGTATCGCCCATATTTCCAAATACCATTGCCTGAACGTTGACTGCTGTACCCCAGTCATCAGGGATACTTTCAATACGACGGTATGATACTGCTTTCTTGCCATTCCAGCTTTTGAAAACTGCTTTGATACTGCCTTCAAGCTGTTCCTTTGCATTATCAGGGAATGGTTTTCCAAGAACCTCTTTTACCTTTTTCTTGAACTCTTCTGAGAGGAATTTTAATTCATCAGCAGTAATCTCAGTATCAGATTTATATCCTTTTTTGTGTTTAAAAACATCAAGCATCTCATCAAGCTGTTTACGGATACTTTTCCCTTCACCAGGGTCGATACCTTCAGCTTTTTCCATGACAACGTCAGCATACATCATTATCAGACGACGGTATGAATCCCATACAAATCTGGGATTATTGGTTTTCTTAAGAAATCCCGGTATTGTTGCTGAGCAGAGACCCAGGTTAAGTACTGTATCCATCATTCCGGGCATCGACTTCCTGGCACCGGAACGGCATGAAACAAGCAGCGCATTTTCAGGATCGCCATACTTCATATTCATTGTTTCCTCAGTCTTCTTCATTGCTTCCCATACCTCTGTTATAAGATCAGGATGAAGTGTGTGGTTATTTTGGTAATATTCATTACATGCCTCGGTGGTAATTGTAAAACCGGCTGGAACCGGAAGTCCTAAAAGGCACATCTCTGCCAGGTTAGCTCCTTTTCCTCCAAGAAGGTTCTTCATATCAGCTTTCCCTTCTGCAGTTTTCTTTCCAAAGGAGTAGACTCTTTTAAGTTTTGACATAATGCTTATTGTTTTGAATAATTAATTATTGATTTTTAAAAATAAGGTGCAAAGTTAATATTAAATATTGAATTTCAGAAATGAAGTGAGGAACCTGTTTTCAGGCACGTGGATGGAACATTATCAGCGTATCGCGCAGGAAACTCCTGTCGATATGTGTATAAATTTCGGTGGTGAGGATTGATTCATGACCAAGCATCTCCTGGACAGCACGGAGATCTGCTCCCCCTTCCACAAGGTGGGTCGCAAACGAATGGCGGAAGGTATGAGGGCTTACCTTTTTCCTTATGCCTGCCCTGGCCGCAAGATCTTTAATAATTGTGAAGATCATTGCCCTGGTCAGCTTTCTGCCCCTGCGGTTCAGAAACACAATGTTTTCATCATGTATCACTGTCAGCCTGTTTCTGTCGGGTTTATATATATCTATCTCCTTTAAGGCTTTATTGCTGACAGGAACCAGTCTTTGCTTGTTCCCTTTTCCGGTTACGGCGATAAATCCCTCTCCATAATGAATATCGGTAAGTCGCAGGTTTACCAGCTCAGAGACCCGGAGTCCGCAACCATAAAGTGTCTCAATTATTGCCTTATTCCTGTGTCCCTCCGGTTTACTCAGATCTATTACGTTGATTATGTCGTCGATCTCTTTGACTGAAAGAACTTCCGGGAGCTTTAACCCGATCTTTGGTGTTTCGATAAGTGATGCCGGATTCTCATTGATTTCACCCTCAATCAGGAGGAATCTGAAAAATGACCTTATACCGGAAATTGTTCTTGACTGTGTCCTTGCATTTTGATTATCGGCTGCAAACCAGGCCAGGAAATCCTTGAGATCCTCATAGGTAACCTCTACGGGCAGCCTGTTTATACCTGTATCGGTAAAGAATTTCTCCAGCTTATTGATATCATCATTGTAAGCCCATATGCTATTCTCCGACAATGATTTTTCAAGCCGCAGGTATGTTTCAAAATCCTTCTTTGCCTGTCTCCAGGATATACTCATAGAAACTAGTCTTTCAAAGTTCAGTATCAATGGCAGTCACAAAGTAACACAAATGAGCTGAACCTTTATTAATTCGTATCCATAAATATTTTTAGCTATTTTTACCATCTAATCCGAAAGAACATCCGGAAATGAAAATAAGTATAATTAACGGCCCCAACCTTAACCTGCTCGGGAAAAGAGAACCTGAAAAATACGGGAAAATATCATTTGATGAATATCTGGGCACACTAAAATCGCATTTTCCTGATATTGTTTTTGAATATTTTCAGTCCAATATAGAGGGTGAGATCATAAATGAGCTTCATAAAAAAGGCTTTTCTTCTGACGGAATTATTCTGAATGCCGGTGGTTATACTCATACTTCCGTGGCAATTGCAGATGCTATTGCCTCGGTTAAAGCGCCTGTGATAGAAGTACATATGACTAATGTTGCTGCCCGCGAAAGATTCAGGCATACGAGCCTTATCGGGAGAAACTGTGCCGGGTCAATAACCGGATTCGGACTCGATAGCTACCTTCTGGCGGCAGAGGCGCTGGTCTCAATTTTCAAAAAAACACAATCTTCTAAATGAACAGGAAAAAAACAAAAATTGTTGCTACAATTTCTGACAGGAACTGTGACTCATCCTTTATTCAGCAGTTATATAATGAAGGAATGGATGTTGTAAGGATCAATTCAGCTCATCTTGATCTTGATGGTGCTCAGCGTATTATTGATAACGTCAGGAAAGTCTCGGATAAAATAGCAATTTTGATCGACACAAAAGGTCCCGAGATCAGGACTACTGTGTGCGATGCTCCGATCCCTGTTAAGAAAGACCAGGAAATAATTCTTACTGGTGATCCGGAGAAAAAGTCATTACCTGGCAATATATTTGTAAACCATGAGAAATTTGCCGACGATGTGCCCCTGGGATCTATGGTAATGATCGACGATGGTGATATTGAGCTGAAAGTGCTTAAAAGAAGGGGAAATTCAGTTGTCTGCCGGGCCGACAATGACGGCACAATAGGTTCAAGGAAAAGCGTAAATATTCCCGGTGTTAAAATCAATCTTCCATCAGTGACGGAGCGGGACAAAACATTTCTGAAGCTGGCAGCAGAGAATGACATTGAATTCATTGCTCACTCCTTTGTCAGATCACGCCAGGATGTTCTGGATGTGCAGGCAGTGCTGGATAAAAACAGTTGCCAGGCAAAAATAATCGCTAAAATTGAAAACCAGGAAGGTGTCGAAAACATTGCCGAAATACTGGAAGTTGTATATGGGGTCATGGTTGCAAGAGGTGATCTGGCAATCGAGATTCCCTACGAGAAGATACCTACTGTGCAGAGGATGATAATTTCCAGGTGTATCTTTTGCAGGAAACCGGTTATTGTTGCAACACAGATGCTACATTCTATGATTACCAATCCAAGACCTACACGTGCCGAAGTAAGCGATATCGCGAGTGCGATCTATTCACAGTCGGATGCTATAATGCTGAGCGGCGAAACGGCAAATGGTAAATATCCGGTTGAGGCTGTCAGGACTATGACTAAAGTGGCCCTGGAAGTGGAAGGCAATAAGGAAAAATTTCTGGATACTCCTTATCTTAATGTCACAGGCGAAATATCCGCATATCTTTCAAAAGTAGCCGTAAAGACTTCTCTCCGGCTTGGAGCAAAAGGAATAATTGCAGATACAATGGGCGGAAAGACAATCAGAGACATGGCCTCATTCAGGGGATATAACCTGATCCTGGCACAATGTTATTCTACAAGGACAATGAGGGAGCTCGCATTATCTTATGGTGTTTATTCAAGTTATCAGGAGAAGAGAAATACAATCGATGAGTTCATCCACATAGCGCTGACGAACATGATAAAAGCCCATGATCTTAAAGCAGATGATATAATTGTTGTTCTCGCCGGAAACTTTTCAGGAGGCTCGGGATTCTCATTTATAGAAGTCGGTACTGTGCAGTATCTTAAGGATCGTGTAAGTATAAAAGATGGTCATTAATTGGTCTGATTTTTGCAGTATTATTCTGGCCTGAAACTGAAGAATACATGGTTGGATATATTACTTTGCTGCTTTGGATGGTTTTTCATCCGGTTCACGTTACAATGACAAGCATTGATCATGTACCTGATACGGATTCTCTTAAGGTGTTTATGCGGATGTATTATGACGATTTCCTGCGTGACTACAAATTATTTGATGATGAAGTTAATGTAGAGGACTATGTTCCCAATAAGCCATTTCCTGAAGATCTGATAAGCAAATATCTTAATGAGAAAGTTCATATCATTATAAACAATAAAGAGCTCACAGGTAAGTTATTAAATGTGACTCTGGCAGATAATGAACTAAGCCTGAATCTTCTCTACAGAACTACCAGAAATCCGGAAGTAATAACAGTCAGGAACATGGTAATGACAGATCTGTACAGCGACATGGCAAATATGACTATAATCAGGTTCAATAATTTTGAAGAGGGGATAAAGCTGACATCAGATAAGCCCGAGGAGACTTTCGAATTAAAATAATTTTATGAATTGAGGGATAAGTAAATGAAGAGATTAATAACGCTCGTTCTGTTTTTGGTTCATGGGTTTATTCTGTTTGCTACGCATAACAGGGCAGGGGAGATCACATATGTCCAGTTAACCGATCTGACGTATGAGATCACTATAACAACCTTTACCTATACATTAAGCTATGCAGACAGACCTACCCTGGATGTAAACTGGGGCGATGGCTCGATTTCAACAGCCCAGAGGATAAGCAAGGTGACGCTTCCGAATTATTACAGAAGGAATACTTACAAGATTAATCACACCTTCCCGGGTCCGGGAGTCTACAGGATAGTCGTGCAGGATCCCAACAGGAATTACGGCATCAGGAATATTCCAAATTCTGTAAATGTTGTTTTTTCAATAGCTACAACTCTTACTGTCAACCCGGCCATGGGACGCAATAGCACTCCGGTACTTCTTAATCCACCGTATGATAAAGCAGCGCTGGGATATATTTTTATACATAATCCTGCAGCATATGACCCGGATGGCGACAGTCTCTCATACAAACTGACTGTTTGCACTCGTGAAGACGGTAAACCTATTGAAAACTACACTCTTCCTCCTGCAACTCATTACCTGCGAGTTGATTCAATAACTGGTGACCTAATATGGAATACTCCCGCTGATACCGGCAAGTATAACGTGGCCATGGAAATACAGGAGTGGAGAAATAACAGGAAAATAGGAATAGTGGTGCGAGACATGCAGATCGAGGTATTCAAGACAAATAACAAGCCTCCTGTAAACAGTCCCTTGAAAGACCTTTGTGTCCAGGTCGGAGACACTGTTAATTTTGTGGTTTCAGCCACAGATGCCAATAATGACTCTATATCACTGAAAGCAACATCCGGAATATTTACCATCGGATCATGCAGGGCAATATTTATTGGAATTGATTCTGCCAGGGGCCATTCTTCTTCAAGGCTCTATTGGATACCGTGCCATGAAGCTGTGAGAAATCAGCCTTATAATATTATTTTTAAATCAGACGATAATAATCCTGAATTAAAACTTTCGGATATCGACAATATGAACATTAAAGTACTCGGCCCCTCTCCATTGCTTAAAAATGCTGTTCCAACCGGCAAATTTATTACCCTGACCTGGGCCGATTACGGAACATCAGTTATCGCAGGATTCAGTATTTACAGGCGGGAAGGAGCATCCACTTTCAGTCCTGATTCGTGCACTTCGGGCCTTCCTCCGTCTACAGGCTTTGTTAAGGTAGGTTATATTGCAGGAAGCTCAACGGTTTCATTTACCGATACCGACAATGGCGGAGGTTTGCAGTTCGGAAAGGAGTATACTTACCGGATTGTTGCTGTCTATTATAATGGAACAGAAAGCAAATCTTCAAATGAGATAACTTCAACACTCGTAGCCGGTATTCCCGTTATCAGGAATGTAAGCGTGAGAAATACTGACTCCCAGTACGGTTCCATATATATTGCCTGGAAAAAACCGGACAGGCTCGATACCATTCCCGGTGCCATAGGTCCCTATGAATATCTTATTTCAAGGACCACAGGAATATCCGGCACAGACTATTCACTGATCAAATCATTACCAACAGCCGATCTCAATGATACTGTATACATCGATACACTTCTTAATACACAGTCGAGTGGTTATCTCTATAAGATCATCCTTTGGAACAGAACGCCGGGAAATGAATTTATAATTGGTGATTCTTCTTTCGCTTCCTCTACCTTTATTTTACTAAGTCCGGGTGACAGAAAAACCAGGTTTGTAATTAGCAGGAACGTTCCATGGATCAATAGCAGGTATGATTTTTTCAGGCTCAATAATACTACAATGAAATTTGATTCAATAGGATCAACCAATCAATTGACTTTTATAGATAATGGACTGGCGAATGGACAGGAGTATTGTTATTATGTAAGATCTACCGGTGGTTATCTGGCCGACAATATGCCCAAGAACCTTATAAACTTTTCGCAGATTGCATGCAACACACCGGTTGATAATGAGCCTCCGTGTCCTCCCGATATAAATGTTACAACCCAATGCGACAGTTTATATAATACTGTTAAGTGGAGCATTTCAGATCCTGTTTGTTTTGAGGATGTTGCAGGTTACAAGATTTATTATAAGATGACCTATGATGAAAACCTGGATCTCATTGAGACAGAAAATGATAAATATACAAATAGCTTCAGGCATTACCCAGGTGATTATATCTCGGGATGCTATGCCGTTTCAGCATTTGATTCCCTGGGAAATGAAGGTGAGAAGTCTGTTATGGTTTGTGTTGATTCCTGTAATTTCTATGAAATACCCAATGTATTCACACCTAATGGCGATGATATTAATGACAGGCTCATTGCTAAAACTTCCGGCCTTGTTGAAAAGGTTGATTTTAAGATCTTTAATCGGAATGGTCTTATGATCTTCAGCACTGATAAACCAAAGATTGACTGGGATGGGACCTATAAGGGAAGAATAGTCTCACCCGGAGTCTATTTTTACCAGTGTGATGTTTTTGAGAGACGTATTTCCGGTCTGGAGCAGTTCCATATTTCAGGTTTCGTGCATGTTATCACAGAAGTTGGAGCTAAAGTTAACCCTGTGGAAACAAAATGATAATGAATGGAATAAAAAGATGAAAAAAACAGGATTACTGATATCGGCTATATTAATAACAGGAATTATTTCCGGTCAGACTGCATTTGACATAATTCTTAAGGCAAATGCCCTGAAAAATACCGGCAGGCCTGATGAGGCTATAACCCTTCTTTCCGCAGCTTTAAAAGATAAGAACGATTACAGGTTATTTTCTGAAAAAGCTGATGCAGAAACTGTTAAAGGAAATTATTCTGCAGCGATAAGTGATTATAATTCTGCTAATAACCTTGTTGAGTATTCTGGTGAAGCAGGCCTTGCCCGGGTTTATGCATTTAAGGGAGATGCCGCTACATCCCTTTATCATCTTGGATTAAGCATGAATTCACAATTTAAGAAGAGTGAAAAGGAAATAATGCTCGATCCTGCATTCACCAGAATTGAAAATCGTCCGGAATGGAGATCTTTCTGGAAAAAAGAATGGTATTCAGGTTTTGAAAAAGGTATCTCAGAGATTGAATATTACATTTCCGCTAATAAAACAGGTGACGCTTCAGCAGTATTGTCGGAGCTGAAAAAAAATTATCCGGACAGGGAAGATTTAACATACGCCGGAGCACTGATAAATCTTGCCTCCGGGAAGTACAATGATGCTGTTAAATCATTAACATCGTTGCTTGAAGCATTCCCGGATAAAGAAAAATATCTCAGGACCATGGCTAAAGCACAGACTCTTACATCAAATTCTGTCGGTGCCTCAGTCTCTTATTCAAGGTTGATAGGACTTGAGGTTACTGATCCGGATCTTTTATTGCTTCGTTCAGAATGTTATAAAAAGACTGGTGAATACGACAAGGCGATGACAGATATTACAAAATACCTCTCTCTTTACCCTGATAATAAAGCTGCATTGCAGACAGCCGGAAAGATAGAATCGGCACAAGGTCAGAACCTTAAGGCACTTGAATATTTTTCAGAGAACTTAAAGCTTCATCCCAACGATCCTCAATGTTATATCGACCGTGCAAACTCCTATTTTCTCTCAAGATCGTGGGACTGGGCAGTTAAAGATTACAGTATGTCGCTTGACCTTGATCCGGAGAATTCAGAAGCATGGCTTAATAAGGGTATTGCGCTGGCTAATTCAGGAAATACAGATGATGCATGTCACGATTTCAGGATAGCTTTAAGCCTCGGTAACAAACGCGCCACTGATTATATAAGCCGGTATTGCATTAAGTGAAAAGGTCAACATTATTCAGGCATTGACAACCTTGAACCTTGAACTTGGAACCCGGAACTATCTTATATGTTTCCTGATACGTTCGAACAGATCATGTGGCTTGAATGGTTTCAGAACG